>JAEEGL016144581.1_pt1 | contig 12516 bp, 10 predicted proteins | sample 9134231 | NCBI WGS metagenome assembly JAEEGL01 (sample SAMN16246548, study PRJNA631951) | gut metagenome | biome: gut microbiome; feature: rumen; material: fiber-attached | host: Bos | place: Iran: Karaj | collected 2018-10
GATATGAGCAGAAAGCAGATATAAGTACCGATTTTTAGGCCTGAAAAAGGGCCATCGCCCAGATGATTTAATCATCTAATGCGACAGCCCCTTTTTATCAGTAAATAATCATATCCCAGTGTCATAAACGTAGATTTCATAAGGACTTGATTCTTCGGTATAGCAGCCGATAAGCTTAAGTCCAAGATCATCAGAATTAGAAAACTCGATTCTGGAGAATATGTATTTGCAGTCTAGGCTCTTAAGTTCATCCATATTCACAAGAAGTCTTTTGTCAGTAAGCTCCATGTGACGAAGCGGAGCATAGGTGTTCTCGTCAGAAGCAGAGAACAGGTTAACTCTGGCGCCCCATCCCATAAAATAGGATTTGAGGGAAGGAGAATTGTCGAGGGCTGGAGCGGTCACCGCAATCCACTTCTCTTTATATTCCTGCGCATAAAAACCTAAATATCCATCAATGCTCGCAATACCGTTGTAATTAAGGACTGCCGGATGCATTCCATATGCAGCAGACCACTCACCTTTGTAATCGATATCATCAATTATTTTATCGAACAACTTGGTGGAATAAAATTCATTGTAGTTAACAGTACTGGTGTCACGATGCTTTATCACTTTGTAAGCCTGATTGTAGCAGGTATAGTAGAAATCATTGTAGACCTGAGGAACAAACATAACAACTAAAAGTGAAAGTGTAACAATAACGTTGGCTAAAGGTTTAAGCACGCCGAAATTCTTGGAGCCTGACATACCGGCATTTGCTTTGGCAGCATCATACATTCTGGTGCAGACAAGAAGAAGCTCTGCATACCAAAGGAATGTATTGAAGAAAGCAGTTCTTGCAAATTCAAAGCCGGTAAGCGGTGGAACTAGTGTTTCAAACAAATGTCTGAAGGGCTCATACTGATAAAGGCCAAAGATAAGCACATTAAATATGATCCACAGCATTACAAGGTTTATAGGATCAGTAAGGATCTTTTTACTTTCATTTTTCTTAACATGAAGAAAATTAATAATAACAATTGCTATCAGAACAACTCCAAGAACCACATAGGTATGTGAATCCTCTGAATGGAAGGAGGCATCCACAAACTCATTAAAAGCAGTTACAAGTGCCTGTCCAAGGCTTAAATCTCCATGATCCATGGTGGTTCTGATGGTCACTGTATCGGTAAAGAGCATGGCTGCAAATAAGCGGTATTCAAAAGCAATGTAGCCAAGTGAAAGAATAACGATAGATGCAAAGGTGCTTACCGGAAAATGCTTATCTCTGATCCACAATATGATTACAGCAACTACCATATAGCACAAAATAAAGAAGCCATGGTAAGAGAAGTAGGATAACAGAGGATAAAGGAATACAGCCACATAGTATGGGAGGCGCTTCTTGAAAGAATCTGCCATGTATAGCCTTCTGAGCAGCAGTATAATAAGTGGCACAGATGTAAAGGCTATTCCATAGGTTGGGAAAACTGGAATAATGCCAAATGCAACTGAAATAACTACAATCAGAGGCTTATAGGTTTCATATCTGTCTTGATAAATGTCTTTTGCAAGCATTCTGAAAGAAATAATACCAACTGCTATTTTGGCGGCATAACCGGCAAGATATGCCCATACACCGGGAAGCAGAATATAGAACAGATTGTATATCAGAAATTCAGAACCAAACAAATCTCTTGAAATTCCATGCATGATCGGGGCATCTACACCATGTGCAAACCATATTCCGGCTTTTTTGAGCATCTCATAATGAGCCATGAAAAGATCCAGATTATCGTGAACCTGCAAATAGCTTTCTCCGCGAAATATAAGGAACACTGCGGCCTGTAAAGCCAGCAGTGCTCCTGTTAAGTATAGATACCAATTCTTTTTGAATTTATCTATCATGATTCGTAATCTTCTCCAACTGTAAACTTAGGTATCCATTTACCGTCTTTCTTCTCGAACAGGTCTGTGTTTACGTATTTATCGACAACTTCCCAGAATTCTTCCTTGGTGATTGAGAGGTAATCGCAAGCCTTCTGGATATACTGTTCGCCGCAGAGTCCGTCGTATTCATTAACATACCACTTACCATCTTCTCTGTTAAAGCGGCCTTCTCTGATGTCGTAGCAGATTTCATCGGTAGCATAACCAAAACCGAACTTAAGGTACTTGATCATCTGGTTAGGAATCTGAAGATCGCAGTCAAGGGCTGTGTATCTTCTGTATCTTCCAAGGTCATGAAGATCACCGCTTCTGCCTGTTAAGCCTCTTGCGATAGCAAAGTCGGCGTTTGTAACCTGTGACCATTCAGGAGTGTAGTACTGAAGGAATATAGCCTTGATACCCTTTGCCTGCATTTCCTCAACAGTAGGAATCTTGTAGAGGAAAAGATCTTTTTCAGTAATGTTATTGGAAAGATCAACAAAGCTGTCAACACTTGCGCCTCTTATGGTCTCGAGCTGCATTACTGAGAATGCATTTCCTGTTGCTTCCTGATTCTTGGCAGCACCCAACGTAAGAGCGGCGTTCTCGCCCTGAATAATGAGAGGAATATTGAACTTAACAGCCATGATATAAGAAGATGCCCATAAGCAGTACTCAGAGGCTGCAATGATGTTGCCTCTTTCAAAGAAGGACTTTCTTGCAAGCTTCTTGGCAACGATAGGATTTGGACGGATAGAAATGATGTCAAATCCAAGATTATTAAGGTTCTCTATATTCTTGCGGCCGACTTCGGTGATCTCGTCGGGCATGCAATTGATAAGGAGAGGATTAAGCCCAAGCTTTTCCTTGGCATAAACGGCCTGGAATGTGGAATCCTTACCGCCGGAAACACCGATAATACAATCATAGATATTTCCGCGCTTTTTAGCTTCTTCCTTTGCTTCTTCTGCGAAAGCTACTAATTCTTTGTGACGCGCATCCCAGTCAATAGTAGCCTTGGATTCCTCATATCTGCAGGCAAAGCATACCTGCTCATCATCGAAAACAATACCAGGTCTTGTGTCGGGCTGAAGACAGCGCTTACAATAACGCATTTTCATACTAAATATCTCCTTTTTACGCTGATTTTATAAATCGATTTAGTATAACCCTAAATAATAAGGAAAGGCAAGTGACAATGGCAACATTTGATTATATAATAAAGGGCATGAAAAGAGTAAAAACAAAAGGGCGAGTGTATATTTGCCATACCTATTATCATGTTTATATTGCTGCGGTAAAAGAGCTTGTTTTCAGGCACAGTGGGGATGATGCCAGTGATATCGTGCTTAGCACCATGTCCAACAACTTTGAAAACCTAAAGCAGCGCCTTATTAATTCCGGACTTTTTGGAAATGTGTACATGTTCGATGAGAAGGAAGATGTTACCTCCGCTGAAGTGATGAAATATCACGCAGACAGGGGAAATATCGTCCTTAATTTGTTGCAGAGAATTAAGTATACAAGATTATACGGTCAGCTTCAGGAGGACTATGTGCCTGCTGATTTTTCTGAGTATAAGGACGTTTACGTTTTTTGTGATTCTGATCCAATTGGATACTACCTGAACTATAAGAAAATTCATTATCACGCTGTGGAGGACGGCCTTAATTCAGGGCTTTTGGATGATCAGGCCAGAAATGCCAACAGGGGAGCATGGCCGCTTAAAAAGTTTATGGCAGGGCTTGGCCTTATCTTTATCGAGAGTGGTTATAGCAAGTACTGCCTGGACTATGAGGTCAATGATATTGCGGCCAATCATTCTCTTCCTCCCAATGTCGTGGAGATTCCGAGAAAAGAGCTTAATGATAAACTTAACGATGCCGACCATGAGGTGCTGGTACAGATCTTTTTGGATAATCCAAAGAGAGTTGTCACGCAGCTCCTGGGAGAATCTGGGCAGGATAAAAAAGCAAATGTTATGATATTGACAGAGCCGTTATGTGAGCTGGATGTTCGCAGACAGATGTTTGGAGATATCATAAAAGAGTACGAAAGAGACTACCGTGTTATTATCAAACCGCATCCAAGGGATCTGCTGGATTACGCCAAGGAGTTTCCTGATGTGGTTGTTATCAAAGACAGATTTCCTATGGAAGTTCTTGGAGATGTTAAGGGGTTTGAAGTTGAGAAAATTGTTTCTGTAATAACCCAGATGGATAACACCTATTTTGCAAAAGAGATTGTTTATCTTGGCCTGGATTTCCTTGATAAGTATGAAGATCCTTCTATTCACAGGAAAACGCAGCTATTGGATAGCTAATAGATTATTGGGGGCTATATGCAGCTTAGAAAAGCAATAATGGACGATGCCGGATTTATTCTGGATATGCGAAACGATGAGAAGACAAGAGAGAACTCTTTTAACAAGGATATAATATCTTTTGACTCCCACGTTAAGTGGTTTGAGAAGAAGCTATCTGATCCAAACTGCCGCATGCTTATCATGATGGATGGAGAGGCGAGAGTTGGGAGCATAAGGCTTGATATTACAGGTGATAACGGCGAATTTGGTGAAATCAGCTATATGATTGCGCCTGATAAAAGGGGAAAGGGTTACGGAAAGGCAATCCTTAATCTGGTTTGCGATTATGTAAGTGGCGAAGAGGAATGTAATTCGGTGAAGGTTCTTGCAGGCTTTGTGAAACAGGAAAACAAAGCATCTATCAGGTGTTTTACAGAAAATGGATTCGCAGAACTTGTGGCCGGAGATATAAATTGTTTTTTGAAGACTGTTAGAAAATAATAGATTTATAGGAGCAAATTATGTTCAGCAAAGAATTTCAGATAGGAAAAATAAAAGTCGGAGCAAACTCAAGAGCCATGATCGTGGCTGAACTTTCCGGCAATCACAACGGAGATTATAACAGAGCCAAAGAGATTATTCATGCTGCGGCTGAAGCTGGCGCCGATGCTGTTAAGCTTCAGACCTATACGGCTGATACTATCACAATTGACTGCGACAAGCCCTGGTTTATGACTTCAGAGGGAAGTCTTTGGGAAGGTAGGACGCTGCACGATCTTTACAAAGAAGCTTACACCCCATGGGAGTGGCATGCAGGACTTATAGAAGAGGCCAATAAGCTCGGAATGGAGTGCTTTTCCTCACCCTTTGATTTTACTGCGGTGGATTATCTTGAGGATTTGAAGGTGCCTGCTTATAAGATTGCAAGCTTTGAGATTAATGACATTCCGCTTATCAGAAAGATAGCAAAGCTTAATAAGCCTATAATCTTTGCTACAGGTATTGCATATGAAGAGGATATTAAGCTGGCTCTTGATACCTGCAAGGAAGAAGGCAATGATCAGATAATACTTCTTAAATGTGTAAGTGCGTATCCGACGCCTTATAACATGGTTAATCTTCGCATGATGCAGAATCTTGCGGATAAATATGATTGCCTGGTTGGCCTTTCTGACCACACTCTTGGTAACGTGGTGGCAACCGGAAGTATTGCGCTTGGCGGCAAGATGATAGAGAAGCATCTGACCCTTAACCGCTCAGCAGGTGGCGTTGATGATGCATTCTCCATGGAGCCTGAAGAATTTGCCAAGATGGTGAAGGATGTACGTATTATGGAGGAAGCTCTTGGATCTTATGAGTATGAATTATCCGATAAACAGGCTTCTGAAAGACGACTTAGCAGGTCTCTTTTCGTAGTTGAGGATATCAAGGCTGGAGAAAAGCTTACTCCTGAAAATGTCAGATCGATTAGACCAGGGAATGGTATGCATACCAAACACTACGAGGAAGTGCTGGGTATGACTGCGGTAAGAGATCTTGAGAAAGGAACTCCCCTTAGCTGGGAACTTATTAAATAACAGAAGGTATGATAGGAATTAGAGCGGATGCCAACAGCATAATTGCTACCGGTCATGTGATGCGCTGCCTGACTATAGCTAAAGCCCTTATGGATATGGGGGAAGAGGTTACTTTTTTTATAGCAGATGAGGAATCAAAAAGGCTTCTTTGTGCTGACCCAAGGGCAAATAAGCTTAATGTTGTAGTTCTTGGAAGTGACTATCAAGATATGGAAGGGGAAGTCGAAGTTCTGGAAAAAGAGCTTAAAGCCCGAAACATTACCATGCTTTTGGTCGATTCCTACAGTGTTACCATAAGCTATTTTGAAAAGTTAAAGATTATCTGCAGGGTCGCATATCTGGATGATCTCAATAAGGAAACCTACCCTGTGGATATGCTGATAAATTATAGTGGTTATGCTTCGAACATGGGTTATGAGGAGGCATATGCTGGTAGTAAGGATGTTTTTGGAAAATCAACACGACTTCTTTTGGGCCTTAATTATGCACCACTTCGGGAGCAGTTCTATCAGGAAGGGCCTTCTGATAGAAACTGTGATACAATGAATATCTTGTTGTCCACGGGAGGAGCGGATACCTGCGGTATGCTTATGCCTATTCTTAAGGAGGCTGATAAAAATGGCCTTATTGAAAATGCAATTTGGCATGTAGTTGTGGGAGATTATGTTTCCAATCCGGAGGAGATCAGTTCTTTTGCAGGGAAGAGAGAAGCTGTTGTCATACATAAATCTGTAAAAAACATGGCTGAGCTGATGAATAAGTGCCAGCTTGCGGTAATAGCAGCGGGAACAATGCTCACTGAGTGTGCGGCACTTCGCCTGCCGGCTTTGTTTTATCAGATAGCTGATAATCAGAAGATAAATGTGCTATATTGGAGCAAGGTATCTGGCATGACATTTGCAGGAAATGTATTGGAAGAGGGAAAAGATGCGGTTATAACCAATATCTGTGATAATGTCAAGGAGCTTACTGACAGCATGGATAAGCTTGAAAAAATGTCGCAGAGCCTTGCAAGCATCACTGATGGAAGGGGCGCGATCAGAATCGCTAAAGCGCTTATTGAGGAAAAATGAAACTAAGTATTATCGTTCCGGTTTATAATATGGCATCCGGTGACAAACTGACCTTTTGTCTTGATTCACTTTTGAAGCAGAATCTAAGTGATTATGAGATAATTGCAGTTGATGACTGTTCTACAGATGGTTCGCTGGATATTTTAAGAAAATATGAAAAAGAAAACCCGGATAAGATCAGGGTAATAGCAAGTGAAGTCAACAAGCACCAGGGCGGAGCCAAGAATCTTGGCATAAGGGCTGCCCTTGGAGAATGGATTGGATTTATCGATGCTGATGACTGGATTGATCCTGATATGTACAGGAAAATGCTTGAAAAAGCTGACGAGACCGGTGCAGACATGGTTGGGTGTGACCTTAACATGGTAGATACGCATACCTATACTGTTGGAGAGGTTATCGAAGCAAATGGAAACAGCGCTCAGGCAGGTATCCTGGATCATGATAAAAAGAAAAGTCTTATTCTGGATGGCGGACGACTGGTTGTTAAGATATATAAGAGACAGACTATCCTGGAAAAAGAGCTCTTTTTCCCTGAAAATATCTTTTATGAAGACAATGCCATGAGTAATTCCTATCTTCTTACGGCAGGTCACTATGAATATATAAATAACCCTTGGTATTATTACTATCAGCATCAGGCTTCTACTGTGCATTCTTTTTCTGTAGAAAAGTGTCAGGATAGAATGGAAGCTGGACGTGTCATCATACGAGAGGCGAGAAGACTGGGATTTTTTGATGAGTTCAAGTCTGAACTGGAATATCAGTTTGCACAGCTTTTTTATGTGAACACGCTGTTTACTTATATGCCATGCGTTAAACCTACCCGGATGTCTTTTGTCAGAGAGCTTACGAGGGAAATGCTTAAAAACTTCCCTGATTTCCAAAATAACAGTTATTATGTTGAAAGAGTAAATCCGGAAGAAAAAAAGCTTATAAATATGGCATGTAAATCTACTTTACAGTTTTATGTGTATTATAAACTTCTTTGGGGATACAGAAATTTCAGAAAAAAACTGAGTGGAAAATAAAATTTGATAGGAAAAGTGGCATCGAAGAAATTTGCCTTTCCAAAATTTAGATACGTGAATTGGAGATGACTTGGAAATGAAAAGACTTGCAATTATAACAGCAAGAGGTGGAAGCAAACGCATTCCCCGAAAAAATATAAAGGATTTCAATGGGAAGCCAATTATAGCTTATTCTATTGAGGCAGCGCTGAAATCCGGCGCTTTTGACGAAGTCATGGTATCTACCGATGATGAGGAGATTGCTGAGATTTCCAGATTATTTGGTGCGAAGGTTCCGTTCCTTAGAAGTGAGAAGACAGCCAATGATTTTGCAACGACAACAGATGTTATCTTAGAAGTTATAGATGAATACAAAAAGCGTGGAGATGAATTTGATATTGTTTCCTGTGTTTATCCTACAGCTCCTTTTATTACAAGCGACAGATTAAAGCTGGCTGTTGATACTCTTGCTTCTTCTGACGCAGATACTCTTATTCCGGTGGTTCGTTTTTCGTATCCGCCCCAGAGAGCAATGGAGATAAGAGATGGCAGGCTTGTGTTTATCTATCCTGAGAATCTATCCAAGAGATCACAGGATCTGACTGCTCACTATCATGACGCAGGTCAGTTTTACGTAATGCGTACAGAAGCTTTTTTGAAAAATAAGAATGTTATGGTTGGAAATATACTGCCGCTTGAGCTTTCTGAGCTTGAAGTGCAGGATATTGATAATGAAGTGGATTGGAAGCTGGCTGAGCTTAAATACAATTTAATTCATTCATGATTGGGATTTTAAGTTATTGATTTTTATGTTTTGAATTATATATTTCTTTGTTAATTTAGAAAGGCTATTAAGTTACATACTATGCGTAAGATTTTTAGAAAGTTAAGGGTGCTTCTTGATAAGAAGCAAAAACAACAGATGGTTGGAATTGTTTTTCTGATGCTGATAGGAGGTGTCCTTGAAGCACTTGGTATCGGAATGATAGTTCCGCTTATGAAGATTATCGGCAGTCCTGAGGATATTCAGAGTAATGCGATCCTTGGCTGGATATACAATACGATGCACTTAACTTCAACTACTCAGATGGCGCAGGTTATTTTGGCGGGATTGATTTTGATATTTGTGGTTAAGAACCTGTTTCTGTATTTTCAGAATGTGGTGCAACTTAGATTTGTATATACCAACCAATTTGCTACATCCAGACGTATGATGATCAATTTCATGCAGCGTCCTTATGAATATTACCTTAATGCGGACACCAGCGTGATTCAGCGAAGCATAACATCTGATGTTAATAACATGTATGGACTTATTCTTAGCTGCCTGCAGCTTACAAGTGAGGTTATTGTATTTACCTTCCTTGTAGTCCTTCTGCTTAGTCAGGACGCTAAGATGACAATTACCATAGCGGTCCTTCTTGTGATAGTTCTTTTGACTATAAAATTTATAATCAAGCCTGTTATGGTAAAGGCAGGTCAGGATAACCAGGATTATTACAGTGGTCTTTACAAGTGGATAAATGAATCCGTTACCGGAATAAAGGAAATAAAGATTGCAGGAAAAGAGAACTACTTTATCAATGGTTATGCTGATTGCGGAAGCGGCTATGTTAATGCAGTTCAGAAGTATAATCTGTATAACTCTACGCCACGTCTTTTGATTGAAACAATTGCAATTATCGGAATGGTTGGATATATGCTTGTTGTTATGTCAAGCGGTACGGAGCTTGTAGCGCTTTTGCCACAGCTTGGAGTTCTGGCTGCAGCAGCCTCAAGACTTCTTCCAAGTGCTAACAGAATTAATAACTATCTGACTTCTATTGCGTATTTTGAGCCATTCCTTATGAATGTAGGCGATAATCTTCAGCAGGAAATCCATGATGATTCTATTTCCTATGATGGTGCCATGTACCGTCAGAAGAATCAGGTTGAGAAGCTTCCGGTAAAAGAGAAGATTCAGATGCAGGAGATCAGCTACAGATATCCCAATACAGAACATCTGATATTGGATAAGGCAAATATGGAGATTCCTGTAGGTAAATCTGTCGGAATCGTTGGTTCCTCCGGAGCAGGAAAGACTACAATTGTGGATGTCCTTTTGGGACTTTTGGAGCCGGAGAGTGGCAAGATTTACGCTGATGGTGTGGATGTTTTGACTAACTACAAAGGCTGGCTTAAGAATGTAGGCTATATACCGCAGACTATTTTCATGGTGGATTCTACCATCAGAAAGAATGTGGCTTTTGGTGTGGCTGACGAAGATATCAATGATGAAAAGGTATGGCAGGCTCTTAAAGAAGCTTCTCTTGATGAGTTTGTAAAGACTTTGCCTGAAGGACTTGATACTCAGATCGGAGAGCGTGGAATCAGACTTTCCGGTGGCCAGAGACAGCGAATTGGAATTGCCAGAGCTCTTTTTGAGGATCCGGAAGTGCTGGTTCTTGATGAGGCTACATCTGCTCTCGATAATGAGACTGAGGCGGCAATCATGGATTCTATCAATAAGCTTCATGGTAAAAAGACACTCATTATCATTGCTCACAGACTTCAGACTATTGAAAAATGTGACATGGTATACAGAATAACTGACGGAAAAGCAACCAGGGACAGATAATAAATTGAATCTAGCCGGATGGACCGGGTAAGAGGCTATAAAAGGCTGCTTGGGGAGAAGTGTATGGAAGAGGGAAGTAATATCATTAAGAAGAGAGAAACAAATTTTGAATTTTTGCGTATAATCGCTATGTTCATGGTGGTAGTACTTCACTACTTATCTCACGCAGAGGTGCTGTTGCAGCTGGGGGCGCCTAAGACAGGTGTAGGCGTTTTTGCAACTGCAATCGAATCGCTTTGCATAGTGGCTGTAAATGTATGGGTTTTGATCAGCGGATATTTTTTGTCTCAGTCGGGCTTTAAGCTCAGCAGGATTTTGCAGCTTATCTGCGAGGTTTTCTTCTATACCATAATAATATCAATTGTTATGATGATTGCCGGAGTTTATGTGGTTAATGACAGGGACTCTTTCTATAAGGCAATTCAGTACATTTTTCCGATAGAATCGGAGCATTACTGGTTCGCAACATCCTATGTACTTATGTATGTTTTTGCACCGGTTATGAATGCTGCAGTTAAAAATCTTACAAGAAAGCAGCTGAAAGTGACTATCTTGGGGCTCCTTTTGTGGTTCTGTTTTATCAAGAGCTTTGTTCCAGTGCTGTTTTCAACTGACAGATACGGTTATGATCTTGGTTGGTTCTTATGCGTTTATCTGATCGCAGCCTATATCAGAAAATATAATGTAGTTCTTTTTTACAGTGCAAAAAAGAGCCTGCTTGTCTATCTTTTGTCCAGCACAATGACATTTGTTTTTTTCATGGGACTTCATGAGATAAACCTAAGACGCGGCGGATTTATCTACTATTCAACTGTTCCATCTCACTATAATTTCATTCTTACCCTCACAGGAGCTTTAGGATTGTTCTCGTTCTTTAGGTTCTGTCCTATGAGAGAGAACTTTTTTGCCAGAGTGATCAGATATATAGCTCCGCTGACTTTCGGTGTTTATCTGGTTCATGAGCATATTGAGATCAGAGACAGATGGATAATCTGGCTTCAGAGCCTTATAGGTGATATTCCGGTGGACAGTGTGTGGGCTTTCGCATGGCATATGCTAAGGTGCGTAGTTATAGTATTCGCAGCGGGTATATTTGTGGACTGGATCAGAATGATCATATTCGAATACATTGGGAGAGTGCTTAAGGATACATTTGTATTCAAATGGATCCGAAACATGGACAAGGAATTATGCTGAAAAATATCAGAAGCTATTTTTATGGATTCAAAAAATACCAGGAGCCTTTGGAAAAATATTTTTTTCCGCTGGTTTTGCTGCTGTATCCGCTGATCGGGGTTACTAACGGCATTGATATTACGGATACAACTTATAATCTGGCTAATTACGAGTATATGGGTAGCCTTGATCCAATGTGGCTTTTGTCTACATTTCTGGGGAATCTGACAGGAAGAATTATAATGCTTCTGCCGGGAGCATCTTCCATGCTGGGCTTTGGAATATACTGCTCGTTTATCATAAGTGCAGTGGCGCTGATTTCCTATTATAACATTATTAAGTTCATGCCCGGCTGGATGATCTTTATAGGAATGTTCATTGCTGAAAGCCTTTGCTGGTGTCCTAGGGTTATTTTGTATAACTACCTGACTTATCTGCTGATGACGGTAGGCATTATATTCCTTATTAAGGGAACCTTTGCCTGGAGAAAACAGGAACTATACCTTATTCTTGCCGGAGTGTGCCTTGGGTTAAATGTGCTGGTGAGATTTCCTAATATCGTTGAAGCAGCATTTATATTGATTTTGTGGTTCTATTGCTTTATTACCAGGCAGGATATTAAGTCTCTTTTGCAAAAGACAGGACTTTGCATTCTTGGATATTTGGTTGGCTTTGGAGTTCCTTTCATTGGAATAAGTATAAGATACGGTTGGAATTCGTATTTTGATATGCTTGGAAGCCTCTTTGGCATGACCGAAGGTGCCAAGGATTATTCGACCGGCGGAATGCTTTCTTCAATAATTGAAGCCTATGCAGGTACTTTGAAGAATATGCTATATCTTTTCCC
>JAEEGL017397810.1_pt1 | contig 12516 bp, 17 predicted proteins | sample 9134231 | NCBI WGS metagenome assembly JAEEGL01 (sample SAMN16246548, study PRJNA631951) | gut metagenome | biome: gut microbiome; feature: rumen; material: fiber-attached | host: Bos | place: Iran: Karaj | collected 2018-10
AGAGAGTACGGAGAAGGGGTTAAAGATTGGTATGAGGTTTACACAAAGCCTTGTGTGAGATTAAAAATGTATTAAAAAGGAGATTAAATAAATGGCAATACAGGCAGAAACAAGATGTTGTGGTAAATGCGGTCAGTGGTACTACGGGTATTACTGTCCGTACTGTAATAAAAATAATGTTGGAGGACATTGAATGGACAAAAAGTATGAATGGATAGAAGTTGATAAAGAAACTTTTAACAAGTTCTTAGACAGTTATCCTAGAAAACTTGTTGCAAACTTCTTTATGGACAGGTATTCTTTTTACGATTTTACTTTTAATGAAGAGCCTTGCCCTGCATCTGAAGTTGCTTATGATGATACCTATAGTGGTTACAGAATAAGAAAAGATTTAATAAATAAGGAGGAACATAATGTTTGAATTACCGGAACTTGTGACAAAATCATCAATGCCGTCTCTTGATGGTAACTTCGATGAATATATGGATAAGCTGCGCGAACTTGAAAAATACAAGGGAATGCCACTTACCATATCAAACAAGAATACATTCATGGCAATCAAAAAGTCTCTTGTATCTCTGCGCACTCTTGTAACTTCCCGTAAAAAGGAATGCCTGGACTGCACCGTAAAAGTGTTAAAGAGCCAGATAGACTTGCGCTTCGATGCAATTCTTGATTATATTGCAGATATAGAGGGGCACTTTGATGAAGAACTGTCAAAAGAAGAAGCCAAGCGTGTCGAAGAAGTCAAGCAGACACTCGATATGTTCTGCACAGAGTTTGAAGGAAAGTACGGAGTTAAGTTTGAAGGACAGTATCCCAAAAAGTTCTTCAATAAAACACAGGCACTTGAAGACTCTTACAAGGAACTCGAAGCCACATTCAAGGCAATTAAGGCTGCTAAGACTGCCTACGAAGCCAATGTAGAACTCATTAAAAAGGAATGTGGTATCATGGTTCCGGCAGAACCTTACATTAAAATGCTTGAGCATTATGACATTGGTGTAATACTTAAAGAAATCTCTAAGCAGTTTGTTGTTGAAGATCAGAAAACTGCAAAAAAGAGTCTTAAATGTGTCTTGACTTATGAAGAAAGTAAGGCTAATTTATTAAGGTCTTTCTTTAAGGAGCACAATATAAAAGTGGAGGTATTAAATTGAAATAGCACACAATTCACTACAGTTACAAACGGAGTATAGACCGAATATCTGTACATATCTAAGTATAGGAGATTATTATGGCAATTAACGAAACATTATTAGCAAAAATCAACAAAGGTAAAGAACTTGAAAGTGCAGAAAGAGCAAGCACAACAAAAGTAAACTACATCAGTCTCGCAAAGGCCGGTGCAAGGGCTCTTGACCCTACTGCTGCAGACCGCTTCATTCCAGGTCTGGCAATCGGTGATTACTACTGTGCAAATGCAAAAAAGAACCTCGGAAAAGACCTCAAGGTAATTCCACTCGCATTCCTTTCACTCTTCAATGAAATGACATCTACCGGAACTGACGGTAAACTTGTTGGAGTATGGACTTATGAAGACGGTGTAAAGAACAGCCTTCTTCCTGGCTCTTACTACAACCGCGAACTGCCTAACGGCAATGTTCTTATGCCGGTTCAGTGGGTACTCGTTTATCTTCCGGACTTCCCTGAAATCGAAAACGCAGTAATCACATTCAAAGCAACAGGAACTAAAGTTGCACGCAATTGGAAGAAAGATGCCCAGGGTCGTTCAGAACTGACATCCACACTCCTTTATCATCTTACATTTGAAAATGTTTCAAATGATAAGAATACATGGCTTGAAATCAAGCCGGTGTTTGACGGTGAAACAATCGACTTCGAAACAGGGGAAGCTGCAGAATATGCAGAAAAGGTTATTGACCTTTCAAACAACTACCGTGAGCAGTTTAGAAATGGTGCTCTCATTGCACACCACGAAGTTACTGCTCTCCCTGCTCCTGCTTCATCAGAAGAGGAAGATGGTGATTTGCCATTTTAATGCAGTTTGATGTATAATCATAATTCCCAGGGCAACCTGGGAATTATTTTTGTAAAGGAGTTCACATATATGCTTTATACATTGAACGGAATACAGTATGCAGACATTGCTACTGTTATGAAAGTTAAGCATTTATCGCGCTTCCGTATTAAGCGTGATTACGCTACATTAAAAATAGGCAGGGAAGTTCTTGTAGAAGTAGATGCTGAAGAGTTTGCTAAAGAAAGTGTATTCAACATTGACTCTTACATTAAGATGCTTGTGCCGGAGCGTAAGGTAAAGCACGCTGCAGTACGCAGTTTCTCTGCTGTTGCTTGTAGTTGTGGAAGTGAGTTCTTAAAGACAAAGTACGGAACCGTACTTGTTTGTAAACTCAAAAGTCTTTGCTCAAACCATTCCATTATGTTTGCACGTAAAGGCATAGATTACCCATGCATGACTATAGGTAAAACTATATTCGTTGTTGAACATTATGCACTCCCTGGGAGCAGCACTGTAATTACTTTGTATTGAGGCATCATATGAATATTGAAAAAGAATTATCAAGATTATTTCTTGGAAATCTGTCATTTCACTTAAGGACAAAAATACAGTCAACAGAAGAAGGACAGAAAGCAGAAGCAACAATGCTTACATATGAAGGTAGACCGGACTGGAATGCTCATGCAGATGGTGAGTATGTTGTAGGTGTATCACCACTTACTGCTAAAAATGAATGTTACTTCTCTGTTATCGACATAGACTTTTATACAGATAAGGAAATCCTGAAGCACGTTGTACGTATGCTTCATAAGTACGAAATACCTCTTATTCCTTTCCGCTCTAAGAGTGGTGGACTGCATTTATATGCGTTCTACAAAGACCCTGTAGATGCTGCAGAAGCAAAAGAGACAATGCAGAGCATCGTTTCTTCTCTCTGCCTTGAGCATACAATACCTAAAGAGGGAGCAGTAGAAGTATTTCCTTTGCAGACAAAAGCAATAGCCGGAAGGAAAAGCCATACAATAAACGTTCCTTTATTTAACTGTAACAATAAGTGTGTAACTTATGCAGTTGATGAAGACCTTAACGAAGTTCCTTTAGAGGAAGTAATTGAAACAATACACGCTTCACTTACTTCCACTGCTTCTTTAAGGGAAAGCATTAAAAACATTCCTTTCTCAGATGCACCTCCGTGTATACAGATAAACCTTATGACCGGAATGCGTGGTCAGACTGGCAGAAACAATTTCTTTGTATCTGTTGGTGTATATCTGCGTGCAAAGTATGGGGATGATTTTTGGGAAAAGTTTGTTGAAGCAAATGATTACTTGTGTGAGCCTCTTCCGGAGAGTGAACTTAAGTCAATCTATGACTCCGTACTTTCTCACGGCTACAAAAATTATAACTGTAAACTCTGCAAGGATGTATGTAACAAGAAACTGTGCTCCATGCGTGAGTATGGTATGGGCAAAGATAAAGGACACTTTACCGGCATTGATTATGGCAGTCTTATTCAGATGAAAACAGACTCACCGTATTATGTATGGAAATTACGCAATGCAGGCGATGAAGGAGAGTATGTATCTGTAGTATTTAAGGATGAAGACGAACTGCTTAATCAGAAGTTCTTTATCAAATACTGTGTAAGGTATCTTCATGTAGCACCTACTCAGGTGTCTCCAAATGAATGGTACAAGATTGTTAATAAGGCACTTGAGCATGTGGAAGAAGAAACTGTAGAACTTTCTTCAGATACTTCTGATACAGGTCTTATCAAGAAGAGTTTTATCAACTACCTTGTAAACACATTCTATGCAGATGCACCTTATCTTATCCGCACCGGCCTTGTTTATGTTAAAGACAATGTTCATTACTTCATGCTTGAAAACTTTATGAACTATCTCGACAGGAACAAAGTTGCTTACAAGAACGTTGTAATCAATGAAGTACTGCGTTCTTTCGGTGCAGAAAAGACTATACTCACATATGAAATGGGTGGCGTATCACGCAACATTGAATGCTGGTCTAAAGCAGTTGATGATGAAATGAGACGGATGTCTGAAGATAATGATGCCACAAAAGAAAACCTTACTAAGCGTATGGATATTGGATTGGAAATCATTAAGCAGATGGATAAGCAGCCGGAAAAAACTGAAATAGACTTAGGAGACTTCTAATGAAAAGATGGGTTACGAGCGTACTTATTTACACAAAGAATGCTTTATTTGCAGAAGCAGTAGCTGTTGCTGCAGTCGAAAAGTCTATTCAGGTTCGCCAGCTTAATCGTTATGCAGATGAACTTGATGACCTGGGTGAGAAAATTATTGTAGATGCTGAACTCCTTGATGAAGTTAAAACTTATAAAGGAATTAAATGTGCAGTAGTTAAAGACCCTATCTGCGATGCAGATGAAGTCTATCCTATGTCAATTCTTGCTATTCCTTCTATGCTTACAGTCACTTCAAGTACGCGTGCCGGCTCTGTGCGTGGTGTAAGAAGAACGAAGAAGAACATTATGGCAGAAGTAAGGGAACTGAGACAGAAGAAAGCAATCTTTGTTTCCGGCAAAGACATGATGGACTTTAACAATAAAGATTACATTGTCTGTGGCAGAGCATTGTGGCTTACTCTTGCTGAAGAGGAGTACCTTCTGCACTATGCCTTTGGTGAAAAGGTAAGGTACGGAAGGCAGACTAAACAGAGGCTTATCAGAAGATATGGAGAGGAAACTATTGAGAGGATGCTTATATGTTTGAGGGAAGGGATGTAACTGTAGCACTCGCTGCTGCAGGAAGTGGTAAGACAACATATCTTATAAATGTGTTTATGAAAGAACTCAATGGCGGTGACGGTAGCGATATAGCATTTGTATCATTCACAAGAAATGCGGTAAGAGAAATTATCGAACGCATTCAGCAGAAGATGATACCGGATGTTTCCACTACGCAGCTTGATTATTTCCGAACTGTACATTCACTTGCTACACGTGCATTAGGTCTTACACAGAAGAACTTTATTACAAAAAAGGATATTGAAAACTTCAATAAAATTACAGGCTTTACTTCAATCGGTCTTGATTACGCAACATCTGGTACACCGAACAATGACGAGTACAAGAATGCAGATACTATTCTGCTTGAAAAAGCAATGCACGAAAAACTCACCGGTGAAATACCGTTTGATGTAGTTGATGTAGAACGTTACAAACTTATCAAAGAGTTATGGGAGAAGTACAAGAAAGAACTTAACAAGTATGAATACAATGACATACTTTTTGAGTATCTTAAACGAGGTGAGCCATTAAACGATGTGCGTGTTGCTCTGCTTGACGAGTTCCAGGACTGTTCCGAACTGCAGGTAAGAGTACTTGATAAGATGTTTACGAACTGTAAAAAGATTTATATAGCAGGTGACGATAAGCAGGCTATCTTTACTTTCATCGGCTCACGCCCTGACATCCTGGTAGAAATGGCAAAGGATCCGGATATTAAAAAGGTTAATCTTTCTACCTCGCATCGCATTTCAAGAAAGATATGCAGACTGTCTGAGTATCTTGTAAATGCACTGCATGAAACTGCTATTAAAGAATGCACTACTGACAGTACAGTTGAAGGTAATGTAATGTTACTCGATGACTGGAATATAATTGCATCCAAGATAGCAGAAGGAAAGGAAAGCTGGTACTGCCTTTTCCGTTGTAATTCTTACATAACTCAGTTTGAAGAGTTGCTTAAAGCCAGGATGGTATTGTACTTCCGTGGCAATGAGTTTTGTGTACATAAAGAAACACTTAAGTTACTGCAGGAATATAAGAAGTATAGAGACTTCGGCTACGGTACTTTGGAAGACAGAAAAGCCTTCATGGAAAAGTATGCAATACCGGACTTCTCTGTCAGTCCTTTTGATACTCTGCTCATTAAGGATGAAAAAGAAAGATTATTTACGCGTGCTTACGTAGATAAGTACGGACTGCAGACACTTGTAGAGGCATCTATTATGCAGCGTCATGTAATTCTTTCAACAATACATGGTGCAAAAGGTTCTGAAGCAGACAATGTAGCACTGTTCCTTGAGAGTACAAAGAAGGTAGACGATACAGTAATGCGTGAGAACCAGAGTGAAATGCGCTTGCTTTACGTAGCGTGTACACGTGCTAAAAAGGATTTATTTATAGTACGTTCAAAAAAGAATAGTAAACTTAACGACCTTATGGAAGTTATAGTAAGTGAGTATGAGTATGGTGAAGCGTTACGACAGCGTTCTTAAAGCACAGATTAAAAGGGAATATGAGTTAGGCAAGTCTATCTCAGTTATTATGGCAGAGTACAATATTGGCTACACTACTGTGTACAATATCTGTATGGGAAATAAATATAATACTTATATGAAAAAATACAGGAGAAGAAAAAATGGTAAATCTGAATGATTTTGATTATTCTTTTCTCGAAGGTCGCAAGATGCTTGGCGTAGACCTGGAGACTTACGACCCTTATCTTACTGCACATGGCAGTGAGAAAGCACGCGGTGCATCATGGGTATTCAATAAAGGCGAAGTACTCTGTATTGGTGTGTACAACCCTGAATGCAGACAGTCTTTCTGCATTGATGATAAAGACAAGATGATACAGTTTGCACGCCAGGTGCTCAGTGATGATAAGTATGTACTTATCGGTGTAAACATTCAGTATGATGCCGGATGGCTTATGCACCTTGCCGGACTTACCGGTAAACCTAAGTGTCACTTCCTTGATGTTGCCTTCGCTGAATTTCACTTAAGCGAATACTCACAGTACTCTCTCGATTTTCTTGCTAAGAAATATCTTAATGAAGGAAAGAAAAAGACTGCCCTTGAAGACTGGGCACTTAAGCAGGGATACAGTGGAGACTTCCGTAAGTACCTTAAAGACGCACCGAAAGACCTTTTGGCAGACTATGTAATGAGTGATGCTGACCAGCCTGTACGTATATGGGAAAAGCAGAGACCGCTTCTTGAAGCAGACAATATTATTCAACCTTTCTATCTTGACTGTGAACTTATCCCTATCATAGTTGCTATGAAAATAGCAGGTCTTAAGGTTGATACAGACCTTAAGAAAAAGACTTATGATGAAATTACTGAAGTCTATACAGAGAAGTTTGAAGAGTTCAAGAAGAAGTACGGTGATGTAAACTTTAACTCAAGTAAGCAGATTGCTGCCCTCTTTGATAGACTCGACATTCCTTACTTCTACAAGATAACAATTAAGGATGAAGGGGATGCTGACGAAGTTGCAAAGAAAGTAAGGGAAAACTCCGGACTTCCATTCCGTGCAAGAAAAGGTGTTATATTCTGCCGTGTAGACGCTAAAATGCAGGCTCGTCACTGTGCACTGCTTGAGTCTTACGGCCACAAGTTTATTTCAAGTCCTTCGATAGACAAGAAAGACCTTGAGCGTATTGCTGCTACAAATCCTGTAGCAAATGAAATTGCAGAACTCAAACACTGCTCTTCAATTCTGTCTAAAATCTTAGGAAGTGAGTATGACAGATTTATTGATGATAACGGCTACATTCATGCAGACTATTCACTTACAAAAGATGATGAGTCAGGTGCAAAGTCAGGTCGTATGTCTTCATCAAACCCTAATGCTCAGCAGATACCATCAAAAGGAAAACTGTTTGAAGATACACCACATGAAATAAAACTTGGTGAAGTATGCAGAGCACTCTTTGTTCCTGCTCATGACAATGCCTGGGTAGTAAAGGCAGATATGAGTCAGTGTGAATACAGGCTGCTTGCTCATTACTCTTGTGGTGAAGGCAGTGAAAAAGTTAAAAGAGAGTTTAATGAAAACAGACACACTGACTATCATCAGTTTGTTGTAGACCTCACAGGACTTTCAAGAAAGTATGCGAAGAACCTTAACTTCGGCTTACTCTATGGCATGGGTTCGGGTGGTATGCAGGAAGCATTCGGATGGACTAAAGAGCACTGCGATGAACTGCGTGAAAAGTATTTCAGTAAGATGCCTTTTGTTCCTACTACAGTTCAGCATATTGGTGACGTATGCCTTAAGAGAGCAGAAGGAAAGAAATATCGCAATGGCAGATGTGTTTACTGCATTAAAGGAAGTGGTTATATCCGCTCAATTGCCGGAAGAAAATTGAGGATGGAAACTGCAAATGATACTTTCAAAATGCCTAACCGTCTTATGCAGGGAGGAAACGCAGACGTAACTAAGCGTGCACTTTACCTTGCTGATAAAGAAGGACTGTTTGAAGTACTTGGTTATAATCTTGTACTTGTACATGATGAAATAACCTACACTTGTCCTAAGACAGTTGAAGGTGTTAAGGCTATGCTCCGCCTGGAAGAAATCATGGAAGGATGCTTCGCTTCTAAACTCAGTGTACCTTTACTTGCTGAACCATCTTTAGGAAAAGATTGGGGAAATCAGCGAATAGAGGTATTGCTTAATGATGATAATTCTCATAAGATTGTTTTAGATGAAGAAAAAGTTATCGCAGATAATTTAACTACTGCGGAAGAAGTATTTGAGGTATTAAATGCACAAACTCTTTGATGTTTTTAATGGTATGGAGTTCGATGAAGAAGCACACACCTATACCTATCTTGGCTCTCTTATGAGTGGTATTACCGGCATCATAGGACTGTATGAAAAGCACACATTTCCTAAAGGTAGCAAAGGAGAATATAAGTGGCTTGAAGCAAGGGAAGAAGGAAGTCTTATTCACCGCTGCATTGAAATGAACCTGTCTCACAATGCTACCGGTGAGGAAATCCCTCCTGAGGCAGAGTATGTTCTTAAGTATCTTAAGGAGAAACATCCTTCTGCTGAAATATATTCAGAAGTAATTGTCGGAGACAGAAGGAACTACTGTTCTTGTATCGACATCCTGGTTCGTGACGGAGACGAGTATCATATATACGATATAAAAACAGGAAAGTTCCTTCTTGCCTCTGTTAAATGGCAGTTAGGAATATACAAAAAGTTCCTTGAAGATATTGGATGTAAAGTAGTTGCTACTGCGGTTATCTCAACAAAGATACCCGCAGTTATTCCAGTTGTTCCTCACACTTCACAAGAGTGCCAGGAGTTACTTGACTTATACAGGAGTTCTTTATGAGTGAAGAAGAAAGAATGTTTTTATGTAAACTCATTGGTTTACGTATTATCAGTATGACAGTAACTGACGATTATGTATGCGTCATTATGTCAGATGGTTCATCAAAAGCAATTAAAAATTGCTCCGTAGACTTTTTACAGAAAGTTATGGAGCGTGTAAGGAGTCAGTATGAAGATACAGTTAATCGAAGTCAGCGGGCTTAAAGGTGCCTTGCTTGGTATGCGCTTACCGATGTGCCTCTCTCTTGTAGAGGCAGAAGAAAAGAGTGACAGCAGTATGTCGCTCAAGGTAATCGGCAGTGAGGATATGCGTATTTGTAAGTCACTCATTAAGGGTGATACAAGTGCCGGTCATGGCCAGCCTAACAGTAAGTTCCTGCGTATGATACACACACAGATTTGTGTTACTGCTCCACTTTATTGGTGGAAAGAGTTTGATACCTACAAGGTTGGTACAGTGTCAAACAGTACAAGCACAATGCACAGACTTGCTTCAAGTCCAATTACTTTGGAGTGCTTTGAGACAGATGAAGCAGATCCGTATGCAATGCCGATGTGGGAGTTCATTGTCAATCAGTGCGAAGACTTACGCAAGAAATACCTTGAGACAAAAGATAAAAGTTATTGGAAAGAACTCGTAAAACTTTTACCTTCAAGTTGGCTTCAGACACGCATTGTTGACCTTGATTATCAGACACTCGGCAACATTTACCATTGGCGTAAAAATCATAAACTTACTGAATGGCATAAGTTCTGTGATTTTGTTAAGGAAGTACTTCCTTATGCAAAAGATTTTATTGTAGGAGAATAAGATGGAAGACATTATCTCGCACCCAAACCATTACTGCGAAGGTAGAAAGTACGAACCTAAAGACGTTATCAGAGACTGGAACTTGAACTTCAATCTCGGTAACACAGTTAAGTACATTGCACGCAATGGCAGAAAAGCAGACAATTCTGCTCTGCAGGATTTACTTAAAGCAAGACAGTATCTTGACTTTGAAATTGCTGCACTCAAGGAGGAACTGAATGCTTAATTCAGAGTTCATCGAAGTGCTCCGCCGGTTATGTTCCTTCTGCTGCGGAAAGCAGTTTGCAGATGAACGTGACTTTCAGCGCTACTTCATGCACTTACTGAATGATAAATGCTCATTCGTTGTTAAGTGTTTTTCAATAGAGACAGAGGAAACTGTAGGAGGCTTTCCTGACTGTCTTGTATTCATTATGGATAAAACAGAGAACCTTCCTTCTGCTGCACTTATCGAGTTTAAGTGTATAAGAAACAAGGTATCAAAGTTTCGCCCTATGCAGTTACCATTCAGGGAAAAGTATAAGAAGCTGCATCCTTATGTAGTAGCATACAGTAAGGACACGCAGAATGCTTACCTTGTAAATGATACTGAAAACTGTATCATTGATACAGATAGAGGAGTTGTTCGTGAAATACTTAGTAGTAAATACTGAGGCATTTCAGAAAGGTACAGTTCCGGAAGCCGTGATTAAGTTTGCGTCTACCGGCAAGTGCCACTTAATCTTTGATGAAGCGTCTTACATAAAATGCAACACACCTATGGCAGAAAGAAAAAAGAGTGCACGCAATCGTGCTATCCGCTCTTTAGCACATGCCATTGACGGTATTAAACTTGCACTTACTGGAACGCCTATGTCAAAGAGTCCGGTTAATCTTTATGACATCATGGACTTTCTGAAGGCTTCATACTTCAAAGAAAATATGTTTGAGTTTGCAGAGAAGTACACGATACGCTACACTCTGCCTCGTACATTTATAAGAAGTACAATATCCCAGGATGTGTACACAAGCCTTTATAGACGCATGATTGCTGCAAAGGCAAGAGGAAGGGATGACCTTCTTGCAGTAGTGTATGCAATACAGAAGTGGTACAAGGTGTCACTCAACGGCTTAAGACATATTATACGTCATGCTGATTATGAGCCGTTCATGCAGGTAGATAATCTTATGCAGCGTATTGAAAACGATACAATGTTTGTACGCAAGGAAGATGTACTTGACCTGCCTCCTAAGACTTACGAAGTACGCACAGTAACACTCACTGACGAGCAGAAGAAACTTTATAAAGAGTTTACTGACCACGCAATGATTGAAGGCTGTGTAGTTGAAAACGGCTTGGAACTTTACACAAGGCTCCAGGATATATGCAACGGTTACAAGCCACAAGACGCTGATGATAAGACAGAGTTAATTCCTTTGGAAAACAATCCTAAGATTGACTGTCTTAAAGAAGTTCTTGAGCAGATTGGTGACCACAAAGTTGTTGTATTCTGCAATAGAACTAGGCTTCTTGAAGATGCTATCGAAGCAATAAAGAATGAATATTCTGTAGCACGCTACGATGGTAAGATAACTGATAAGCAGAAAGAACAGACTAAAGAAGACTGGATTGCAAATAAAGTTAAGGTAATTATCGCAAACCAGGCTTCTGCCGGCTTTGGTCTTGACTGGCTTAAGGATGCTCATTACTGTGTATTCTTATCCAATGACTGCTCAGTTGAAAGAAGATTACAGGCAGAGGCGCGTATCTATCGTGGGGGTATTGACAATGTGTCACGAACTTATGTAGATATATATGTAGAGCACACTGTTGAAGACAAAGTGTTGCAGGCGCAGCGCATAGGTAAAGACTTGGTAAATAAAGGTGTTACTGATGCTTCTGTGTTTGAATATGAGGAAGTTATATGGTAAAACGAAAGTACCGTGAAGGCTTGTGGAAACACCAGCTTTCTGCTTTACTGAAATTCAAAGACAAAGATTTTGCCGGACTGTTCTTCGATATGGGTGCAGGAAAGACGCGTACTTCCCTTGCCATTATCGAGGACAATGCAGAGGATGATGATGTCTGTATTATCATCTGCCCAAAAAACTTACAGACACAATGGATGAAAGAACTTAAAGGTGAAGATGCCTTTATGTACATTTCACTGAAATTAAAAACTAAAAAATATACAAAAGCATTAGAGGACTTTATAAATGGATGTAAAACACAGTAAGAACTTGAATGTTGCCTATGTGCAGGTAAACAACGGCATAGTCACCGAGTCTGGAGTTTACTTCACATTCAGTGAAATACTCCATAAGGATGGCGATTGGCTTAGAGCAACTTATGCAGAAAGACTTAAAGAGCCATTGTACAATTATGAAGAAGCAAAGAAGGGTAACATGGTTCTCAAGTATTATAAGAACACAGAGCCGGAAGAGGAAGAAAAGGTGGAGGCAGTGAACATTCCTAAGAAGGTTTATCCTTACAAGTTAATTGGTATAGCACTGCTCCTTGTAGGGCTTGGTTGTATTGCCTGCTCTGTTTATTTCACAACAGAGTATCTTAAGGATGTACTTCCTTTTGCTCTTGCTGCAGGTCTTGCAGTGCT
>JAEEGL011904431.1_pt1 | contig 12515 bp, 7 predicted proteins | sample 9134231 | NCBI WGS metagenome assembly JAEEGL01 (sample SAMN16246548, study PRJNA631951) | gut metagenome | biome: gut microbiome; feature: rumen; material: fiber-attached | host: Bos | place: Iran: Karaj | collected 2018-10
AATGCGGTTGCTGACCGCTTCCACGACGGGCTTTTCCGGAGCCTGCGGCGGCTCGGCGGAGAAATACATCGCGGAGGCGTAGGCATCGATCTTGGGGCCGATGACGGTATTGTCTTCAAAGAACTCCTGGTTGGCGCCGCTCAGCAAGGCCTCCTTGAGCATGTCGTTCGTAAAACCGGCGCCGCCCATGGCGGAGACGATCAGGGCTGCGACGCCCGAAGCATGCGGGCAGGCCATGGAAGTGCCTTGCGCCCAGGCGTATGCATTGTTCAGCCCCAGACTGAGAACCTGGTTGGAATTGTTGGCTCTGGGGGCATAGTAATCTCCGCCCGGAGCCGCCAGGTCGATCCAGGGGCCGTAATTGGAATAATAGGCCTTCTCCCCGGTGGGGCCGAACGCGCCGACGGCGATGACCGGTTCATAGGCGCAGATCGGGTCGTAATCGATGTTCTCGTTACCTGCGGCAAAGAAGACGACGCCTCCCTTCATCGGAGAATCCGGACGTTGGTTGCCATCCTTGTCACAGCCGGCATAGGTGATGAAATAGTCGATGGCGGCCTTGATGGTGGAAGGGATCTGCATCCGTATGAAAGACTGGTATTCAGCATCGGAGACCGTGTCGTCATTGTTGGTGTCGGCATAATAGCCCCAGCTGTTCTGGCAGATCACGGCACCATGGTCCGCCCCCCAGCGGATGGCCTGGGCGGTCTGGCTGGTCGATGCGTCCGGATCCGCGTCCGTCGCCCCGAAAATCTGGCTGGAAAGGATCCGCGCGCCGCCGATTCCGGCCGCGTGGTCGCCGCCGGCGATACCGCACACGCCGATGCCGTTGTTATTGATGGCGGCGATGGTGCCCGCCACATGGGTTCCATGCGCCCCGGCACCGATTACATAGGTATTGTTGGTGAAGTTCTTGCTGCCGTTCTCCCCTGCCGGGATGGCATTCGCGGCAAGGTCCGGATGGGTCAGCAGGACACCGGCATCCACGACGTTGACGATCACGGAAGCATTGCCCGTCCCGATCTCGTCCCAGACTTTCTGCACGTTGATATCCGCACCGGCCTTGTAACCGGCCTTGGTGCCGGGATTGTAGTAATGCCATTGCTGGGAAAAATTGGGATCGTTGAACGTGCGCAGTTTGATCGGCCGGTCGAATTCGATCTCCTCGACGCCCGGGACCGCTTCCAGGACACCCTCGGCCTTGGTCCGGGGCATTTCCGGATCGATGTCGATTTCATAGAAAAGATGGAGCCCCGCTTTCCGGGCGCGCTCTTCATATTCTCCCCCGTCCGGAAATACGCGGCGCATGGTGGGGATGCCGTCCACGCTTTCGCCCGCCTCGATGCGTTCGGCCAGTTCCGGCGTCACACGGATTACGGCATGGGCCGGGGCCGGGGTCTGTTCCGGTACCACATCGCTGCGGTCCGGCGTCATTCCTGTATTCTGTTCCGGCAGTTCCGCACGGGCGCAGCCGAATACGAGGGCCAGCACCAGGGGAAAGGTCGTCCAATTCTTCATATGATTCGTCTTATATATTCGTAAAACAAAGTTCGCAAATATATAAAAAAAGGTGCTGCACGCAAAATGCAGCACCTTTTTCAGAAAAATACCGGGTCTACCGGGCGGAGACCGATGCGGTTTCGACGACAGATGCCGCTTCCAGGCGCAGCGGGATGCGGACGGACTTCGGCTTCACCGAGGATGTGCCGGAGCCCTTCCTGGTCAGTTTGGCCGGGAAGACCTGCTCGGTGATCGAGGAATAACCCAAACCGCCTGCGCTGACGATACCCCAGTACCGCATGCCGCGGATGGCGAATTCCGTACCGCCACTGAGTGTGACAGTGAGACCATTCATTTCGGCGCTGGTGTCGGACTTGAGTTCGATTTCGCCGATCGGGAAGCTGCCACCGACACGGGAAACATTCCCATTATACAAGATGGTCGCCTGCAGGGTGAACTTAAGGGCGCCATACGTGTCGTCCTCCCATTCGTCAATAACCTGACCGCTCATGATGGAGAGTTTGCCCGTGGCAGGATCGAAGGTGGCTGTCGCACCCTTGTCATTGGCCATCCATTCAGGCGTTGCACCGCAGATGCCCTGGATCTTGACGCTGGCGTCTTCTTCGATCTCGGAGATGATCCATTCGTCGGTATTGCCGTCGCCGCGCGGAACGGTCCACGTTCCAAGCCACTTCTCATACGGAGTCTTCTCACGGTCGATCGTGAACTCCAGCGTCTGATACCAGCCGCTGGTAAGGTTCTGGTCGTTGAAGCCGACGGCAAAGGCGATGTACTTGCCATTGTCAAACTTCGGGAAGTAGAAATGCTGGGTCTCGGAGAACCTTTCGTCACCCACGATTACCGGAGCGATGGTGGTGACGATGAAGTCATCCAGCGGAAGACCGGAGGCCTCGTACTCGCTGGCCGGGACGACGGCGAAGGAATACTTGCCGGTATCTTCTTCTCCGACCGTCACGAGCAGGTCATCCTTGGACTTGCCATCAACCTTGGTAATACCTTCATAGGTGATGGTCCAGTTGTCGTTGGTGACCATGGCGCCGGCCTGGCTGACGTTGATGGTACCGGTATAGGAGCCGGCGGCATAGGAGACGACTCCGCTGCGCGGATCGACGGTCTCGTTGGCAGTCAGGGCGATACGCAGCGTATCAACATGGGTTTCCACGCCCTTGATGATACTCGGAGTGATCCAGTCGACATCGGCCGTAGCCGTCATCTCGGCATTGGAGACGAACGGGAAGTCATACTGGCAGGGCTTGCTGGCCGCAGAGATGTCGGAAGGATTGAACTCCTTTACCTGGACACCGCTCTGCTGGACGGTCAGGTCGCAAGTTTCCGCCCCGGCCTTAAGGGTGATTTTCGCATAACGGGATTCGTTGGAAGACCACGCAGGGACCGTGACGGAAACGGAAGAACCGGACACGGCGACGGCGGCCCAGGAGGAGCCGGACGTTGCCGAAACCGGATTCAAGGATTCGACCGTGATGGTATTGGTACCGCCTTGCGGACCGAACAACAGATTGGCATCGACGACCTTAAGCTCCTTGTTGCCGAAAGAGATCACGTCACCTTCCCCGTCCTCACACGCGGAAAACGCGGCGAGGGCCAGGGCGGCGGTAAGCATGTAAAATATCTTTTTCATGAGGCAGTTCTATTTTCGGGTGAGACTATAGACAAACGGCAGGGCACGCGATCCGACGACGTTGCCGTCCGCATCCTTGGCTCCGGTGTTGAAGAAGAGACCGGATGCCGCCTCCAACGCGCCGTAGTCGGCGGAAGCGGAGGTGCCGGTAGCGGTCTTCCAGGCATGGAGGTAGAAGCCATCCGGGAGATGCAGTTCCATGGCTCCGCTGAGGATGGCCCAGCCGTTATGGCTGCCGATGCTGAAGTTCGGTTTGTTCTGGTCGGCTTCATCCCAGGTAATCTCCAGGAAGACATTTGCGGAGGTGCGGTAGTAGAAGTGGTTCCTGGTGGAGAAGTAGCCCTGTCCATCCTCGTCTTCCAGCATGTAGGCACTGTCTGCAAAGCAGAAACGGGCGAATCCGTTCTGGTTGGTCGAAACCTGGCCGAGATTCTTGGCGCCGGCGATCTTTGCCGTACCCTTCCATTCGTCATAATCAAGCGGAATGTCGTACTTCTCGTTCAGGCCCTTCAGGATCAGGTTGCCTTCTTCGTCCTGGGCGATGGACACGTCCATGGTCTTGGCCTGCAAGGACGGATAATCATCGGACTTGTTGTAAGTCAAGGTATAATTGCCGACGAACTTATCCTTGGGCAGGTAGTTGAACGGGTGTCCCCAGGTGATTTCCTTGTTGTCCAGGACGACGATGTCGTTGGTCTTGGGATTGAGGGTGAATTCCTGGAAAGACTGTTCCCCGATCTGCATGGGCTCATACAGGCGGCAACGGTCCGGAAGGATGGTGAAGGGGATCTTGATCCGCTCATCATTGTCATCGATGATTCCGTCTTCGCCAGGGAGCGTGATACGGAGGTAGCGGGACGACGATGCGCTTCCGTTCGTCTCATTCAGGTAGCCTTCCACTTTTTCCCCGGCAGACGTGACACCATACGTGATGCCCTGCAGGGAAGTTTTCTGGCGCAGGATGCTCTTCAGATACGATTCGAAGTCATCGGTCGGAAGCGGGAACATCTCCGCCTGGATCTTCCAGCGTTTACCGGTCATCCGGATATACTCCGGGCTGGCTTCGGCGATGACGAATTCGAAGTCGCCGCCCCGGCCTTCATACAGGGAAGAAGACCCTCCCGGAGTAGACCAGTAATGGAGAACTTCATTATATGTATCGAACGACAGGACCGGGCCCTCGTCGTCGGTGATCTTGTAGGTAGACTCCGCGACGGTGAACACCGTATCCCGGGTCGTGTAGTCGCGCTCGCTCATCGCCGTCACTTTCCCGTCGCTGAACTTGAGCGTGTACGCGTATCCGCAGTTCATGGCATCATGCGGGCTGTCCACGGAATATACCGAAGGAGTGACCGGGTAGAGCAGCATCACCCACCCGTTCTGGGAAGCTTCCAGATACTTGGCCGCATCCTTGATCCGGTTCTGCAAGCGTTCGGAAGCAGACTCCTCGAAGACGTCGGCTTGTTCCTTCAGGCAGGACTGCAACGGAAGGAAAAGAACGGCCGCCGCCAGAAGTGCTATGGTATTTCTTCTTTTCATACGTTTTTCCATTTAATGATTACTCAACAACGAGGGATGTCAGGTCCACGCGGCCGGCGACAACCTCATCCTGACGGCGCAGGATGGTGCTGCGGAGGACGTCGATGTCGATGTCGAAGCCCGTCTGCATGTAATTGCGGACGATATCCAGCTTGGCCAGGATGGTTTCAGCACCGTCACCGGCCTGGGTCATCCAGGCGTCCCACTGCGCTTCCGAGTTGGTGATATAGGTCGAGAGCATCTCGGCGAAGTCTTCGGTGTCGGAGTGCTGGGAATACTGGGTGATGAAACCCTTCTGGAGCCAGCCGCCCGTATCGCTCCACTCGTCGGCGATGTACTCGGATCCGCTGATCTCCTTGAAGTCGGCCGGATAAGCCAGCGTCTGGTTCAGGATGTGGGTGAACTCGTGGTGGATCGTCTTGATGTAGTAGTAGTTGAGCGCTTCGGCGGAGCCCAAGTGCTGGTCCAGGAAGTTGATGCCGGCCAGAAGGATCTTCTTACCGCCCTCCGCGGTACCCAGGATGTACGTACCGTTGTTACGGTACTCCCATACACCGATCAGGAAGAACATCTTCGGGAAATATTTCCGGGTGAAGCTGATGCCGGCCACCTCATCGTACGTATCGACACAGAGGTACTTGACCAGATGGGCCATCTTGATGGAGTTCTCCATCTTGGCAGGGACCGTGAAGTAGTTCACATCGGACTCGTTCAGCTCGTAGCGATACTTGAATTCGATGTTGTAAGGATTGACGTAATTGGCTTCCAGCCACTTGTCAAAGTCGTTCTGCTCCTGGATCGGATCCGCGATGACGCTGATATTCGTATCCGGGTTGTCCTGCCGGCAGGATGCGGCGAGCAGCAGGGCTGTAAAGACAGCAGTAAGATATACGATATGCTTTTTCATGTTGCTTGCAATTAGTCATTAAAGATACGCGAGCCTTCCTTGTCCTCAGCCGCACGCGGGTTTGGTGTGTAGTCAGCATCGATCACCTTCTGCGGGATCTGGACGGCACGGCGCTCGTCATCGAGCGTCAGCACATCGACAAGCCTGGACGGATTGCCGCTTGCATCCATCTCACGGCGCCAGATTTCGATACCGTAGCGCTTGACATCAAACCAGCGCTGACCGAGCTGCAGGGTCTCGATGCGCTTCATGTGAAGGATGAACTGGAGGAGATTCTCCTGGTCGGAACCTTCGGCACCGATGGCAAAGGCCGGATGGAGATGCTTTTTCGGAGTCGAAGCATTCCAGGTCGCGTACTCGTACCCGTTGTAGTAAGCATTGATAAGGTCCTGGGTGATTTCAATCTTGGTGGAACTGATGTTGTGGACCCAGATGTTCATGTCGTCGATGGCGCCCTGAAGGTCACCCTTGATGGCTTTGGCCTCTGCGCGGATGAGCAAGGTCTCGTCCGCGGTGAAGAGTGTCATGACGGTATGGGCATAACCGGTACGGGCCACCGGATCGGTATACTCGAACAGGTACGGAAGTTTGTAGAAGATCGCAAAGTCAAAACCAGACCCTTTGTAACTGTTCAAGCCGCTATACCAGGCGGCATTTCCCCAGACCTGGGTTACGTTGCCGTCCTCGTGATCGGCCAGATAGCTTCCATGCATGAAGCGCTTGAGATATCCATAGGGACCGAACACCACGCCGATTTCGGAGTAAGCGGTGCTCAACAGCAGGTTGCACTTGTGCGAGGCATCGATATAGTTGCGTGTAAGCACCGCAAAATCCGTGGAAAGATCCCTGTATGCCTGCCAGTCGCGGAGCAAACTCCTCGGAGAGGACCCCAGGCAGAGGTCGGCATACTTGATGGCCTCGTCCCACTTCTCGTAGAAGAGGAAGAACTTGGCTGCGAAAGCATAGGCGGCCTTCTGGTTAAAGTGATAACTCGGGACGGTGTAGTTCAGGTCGCCGACATTCGGAAGCGCCTCGAGAAGATCCTTCTCGATGAGTTCATATACTTCGGCGACGGAGTTGCGTTCGTATTTCGGATCGAGCGTCGTCTCGGACTTGGTCATGTAGGTGATGCCCAGGTCCGTGGAACTGGTCTTCGGATTGTAGTTCTTCGCGAAGATGTTGACGAGCAGGAAATGGTGATAGGCGCGGGAGACGAGCGCTTCCGCCTTGGCCTGCTTGAGGGCTTCGGTCGTGGCTCCCCCCATCTCTTCGATGGCGTTGAGCGCTTCGTTGGCATTGGCGATGGCCATGTAGGCACCGCTCCAGACACCTTCGGGATCGCTGTTGTCCGACTCCGTCACATCCTGCCAGTAATACAACTGCTCGGTGAAACGACTCGTGTATGAGCTGGTGGTATAGTCATCCGCGTTATCGGACATGAGTTCCGTCATGAGAAGATAGTCATTGTTCGAATAGGCGGAGGTCAGCAATTTGATGACCTTGTCTTCGGAATCAATCGTCGCACGGTTGTCCGGGTTCACATCCAGGAACTTGTCGCAAGCGGTAACGCCCAGGAGCAGGGCCGTCGCCGTTAAAACTATGTTGCTGATTTTCATTTTCATATATCGTTCCTCCATTGATTAGAAACCGACCCTCAGGGTAAGGGTGAACTGCTTCGGGACCGGAACGGCCACACCGCCGGTGTTGAAGAACTCAGGATCCTGGCCGTTGAGTTTCTTGTCTGCGTAAAGCAGGAAGAGGTTGGTACCCTGGAGTTTGAGGGAAAGGGCGCTGAGCTTGATCGGATCGAGCCACTTCTTCGGGAAGTCATAGCTCAGGGAGATCTCCTTCATACGGATGAAGTCGCCCTTGGCGATGCGCTCGGTGGAGTAGTTGTAGGCGTTGTAGGCATAGGAAAGGCCTTCGCTGTTCTGGCGATACCAGCGGTTCTGCATATAGCTGGCGATAACCGGGATGGTCGTGTACTGCTCATCACCCGGGGCCACCCAGCGGTTCCGGAATTCCTTCGGCATGGAATCGAGGTCGTTATACTGATCGTCAAAGACGGGGTCCAGACGGATCACGTTGCCGAAACTGTAGGTCAGGAAGACGTTCAGGCGGAAGTTCTTGTACTGGAAGGTGTTGCCGAGGGAACCGACGTCGGTCGGATCCACGCTGCCGGAGTACTTCAGGAAGTCGGACTTCTCGTCCATCCTGGTCTGGAAATAGACATTGTCCACCGTTACCTCCTTGTCCTGGTTCAGGAAGGTCGGGAGACCTTCACCGTTCAGGCCCATGAACTGGATGGAGAACAGGGAACGCACCGGATAGCCTTCCATGGTGAAACCGGTACCGGCAATCAGGTCGATCATACGGGTGGTGTTCTTCAGGAGGGTCACCTCGTTGTGGGAATGGGAATAGATGAAGTTCGTAGTCCAGGTGAAGTCGCGGGTCTTGATGTTCGTCGTAGTGAGGGACAGCTCGAAACCATCGGAATCCATTGCGGCGACATTACCGTACTTCTGGACTTCACCGCCAAGGCCCTGGGTATTGATGATACCGATCAGGTCGTAGTTCTTACGGGTGTACCAGTCGAAGGTCAGGTTGATCCGGTTGTCCAGGAAACCCGCCTCAAGACCGAGGTTGAGTTCCTTCTTCTTCTCATAGGTCAGTTCCTCGTTGGCGAGACTGGCGATGTAGAGGGCGGATTCGCGGGTACCGGCACTCGGACGCCAAGGGGTCTCGGAGGAGATCTTGACCAGGGAGTTGTCGACCCACGCCGGACCACGGTCTGCGGTCAGGGAGTAGGAGGCCTTCAGGGAAAGGTGGGAAAGGGTCGGATAGAGTCCCTTCATGAAGTCTTCCTCATGGGCGTTCCACGCTGTGGAAACGTTCCAGGTCGGAAGCCAGCGGGCGGTACGGCTCTTGCCGAGCTTGTTGGTACCCTCATAGCGGACCGTTCCGTTCAAGGTATAGCGTCCCTTATAGGAATAGGTGCCGTTGGCGAAGAAGGCCGCGCTGCGGTCACGGGTGTTGCCGAGGGTGTAATACTGGGTGTTCTCCTCGTTGCCGCGCTTGAAGACCTTGTAGTTGTAGTTGGCGATCTCGCCCATGTCATACTGCATGCCCCAGCCGCGGAACCAGGTCGAGTGACGGTCGCTGGAGTTGACCTCCATACCACCGTAGAGGTTGACGATATGGTCGCCGCCAAAGGTATCATTGTAGTTGGCCGTCGCACGGAAGTCGAATCCGTTCATGCTGTTGTCGCTGCGCTGGAAGATACCGCCGTTCTCCATGATGGAGATCGGGAACTCATACGGCTTGTCCGGGTCGTTGTAGAGGAAGGAGTTGGCATCCCGGATGGTCGCGGTCTGCATGGCACGGTAGGCCATGGCCTGGTTGGAGGAGTCAAGGATATAGTGCTCGTTGGTCGTCGCCGTACGCTTGTAGGCGCCGAGGGCGGTGAGTTCGAGCTGCTTGACCGGCTTCCAGGAAAGTTCGCCCTGCACGCGGAAATCAGTCACATTCAAGTCCATGTAGTTGTTTTCCAACTCATGCATGATGTTGAACGGAGCGTAGTTGCGGGTGTAGAACTCGTCCGGGTCCAGTGCACGGGAGGTGTTGAGGGCGTAGGAGTACGGGTTGATGTCGAAGTCACGCTTGACCTCGCCAAAGACCAGGTCGACCGCGGATCCGAGGGTTCCCGGCGCGCGCTGCTTGCGGTAGGAAGCGTTGCTGATCATGTTCAGCGACAGGTTCGGGAGAATCTTGTGCGTCACGTTGAGGTTGGCGGTGTAACGCTGGACCTTGCTCTGGAGCGTCCAACCCGGGTCGTCCATGACGGACAGGGAAGCATAGTAGTTGCTCTTCTCGGTACCGCCGGAGATGGAGACGGAGTGGTTGTGCTGGATGGACGTCGAGAACAGGCGGTTGAACCAGTTGGTGTTGCGGTACTCGGCGGCACGCAGGTAGGCGGCCCGGGCGGCCTCCGTGTTCGGAAGGCCGAACTGCCCGCTGGTCTCGTCGTACTCGCTCAGGAGCTGGTACATCTTGCCATAGATACCGCTGGACGAAGCGTTGGCGGTTCCGGCATAGTCGAGCCAGCCCTTCTGCTCAAGTTCCTGGTAAATGGACATCTGGTCCTGGGAGTTCATGATGTTGAACGTCGAATACATCGGCTTCAGACGCATGGTGTATTCGCCCGTATAGGAGATATGGCTTTGGCCTGCACGGCCCTTCTTGGTCGTGATGACGATAACGCCGGCCATCGCGCGCGCACCGTAGATGGAGGTCGCGGAACCGTCCTTGAGGATGTCGAAGGACTCGATGTCGTCGGAGTTCAGGCCGGCGATGGCGGAGGAGATCAGGGTGTTCGCGTCACCGGAGGAGAGGTCGTCGGCGGAGACGTCCACTACATCCTGCATGATGACACCGTCCACGACCCACAGCGGCTTGGAGGAACCGTAGATGGAGGTCGCACCGCGGACGCGGATCTTCGGAGCGGTACCGAACGTACCGGAGACGTTCTGCACGGAGACGCCGGCAACCTTTCCTTCGAGGGAACGGGAGATGTCGGCCATACCGTCGAGCTTGGCTTCGGAGGCGTCCACCTTGGCGGCGGAACCGGTGAAGAGCCGGCGGTCCATCTTCTGCATACCGGTCACGACGACGCCCTCGAGGACTTCGGCGTCATCCTCCAGCTGGAAATTGACGACAGCGGCAATCGGAGCTTTCACCTCCTTGTAGCCCATGAACGTCACGACGAGGTTTCCGGCACTGGCCGGCACGTTGTCGAGGGCATAGTTGCCGTCGAGGTCCGTGATGGTACCCAGTTTGGTACCCTCAACCTGGACATACGCACCGATTACCGGCTGACCGTCCGCCTTGGCTGTCACCGTACCCTTGACCGAACGGGTCTGGGCCGATGCGATGCCCAAGGAGGCCATCACCAGCAATGCCGTGAGAAAAAATCTGATTTTTTCCATAAGCGATGATTTAGTTGATACGATATAAAATGAGTTTAATCTATTGATTCAAGGCAGAATAACCTCAAGGAGAAAATTAGTTGTCAGAATTTGTCAATTGTCATACTAAAAACGTCTCTTCAGTTTTAGGAAGAATCGGTTCATAAACAAAAGGGTACAATCTACCCTGTCAAACTACAAAATAAGCAATTCCAGTCCATTTTTCCAAATAATCGGAAGGTATGGCATGTTAATATTCTAAATCGTTTTTTGCCAACCTTTTGTTATTTGTTCGACTTGCGGTGGCTACTTGCCTTTCAATTTGTTTTGAAACGGGGGCAAGCCCTTTCAATTTGTTCCACCGATCCCGCAAATAAAAATCGGTTTAAGCATGCTGAAAAGTGTTTTTTTATTCGTTTTCACCCCCTCGTATTTTGGGTGTCCGGCCCATCCTGACGCGTCTTCAATCTTTTCATGGGTGCTTGCTGAATCAGAGATAGTTGTGGACGTAAAGACTGGATAATTAATCCTTTAGAGTGCTTGTCAAACCGTCAACGTCCAAGGCACCAGGCCTGTCCAAAGCATGTTGTACTACGTCCTCCTGAGTACCGGCAGCGCACTTTCCTACAACGCCAATACTCCGCAGAACTTCCCGGCCAACCTGACCAAGAGCGCCACTTCTTCCGTTTCTCCGAAACAGAGAAGCGTCAGCGTCCCGTTCCGTCTGGAAGAAGCCCCTCTCGTGCTTTCCATCCAGTAGGACGATAACGATCCTTTGTCATGAAAAGGTCCGATCCGGCAGAAGATCGGACCTTTTCATATTGTATGAACGGGGGTTATTCCCTACATTTGTAATATCAACAAGAATGACCATGCGCTTCAGACTGATCCTGCCTCTCCTGCTGCTGCCCCTGCTCGGGGCGGCCCAGCAGCCGGATCCCCAGGCCCTGTATCTCCAACAGGCCGGCTGGGACATGCCGCTGTACCGGGGGCGGGTCGCCACCAGCTACACCTTCAGTTATAATGGTACTTACCTGTGGGACCGCAGCGGATTCCGGCAAGGAGACCTGTCCTATGCCGGGAAGACGTACCAGGGTCTGGAAATGGATGTCAACGCCCATCTCCAGCACCTGCTGCTCCGCTATCCCGGCTCCTACAATGTCATGGACCTGGGCAATGACGCCGTCGACTGGTTCACCCTCGGGGAAGACCGTTTCGTCAACCTGCGCCGCAGGGGCATCGACGTGCCGGAGGGGTTCTACAAAGTCGTATATGAAGGAGAAGCGGCTGTCTATGAGCGCATTGATAAGGAATTCCGCCGGGATATCTCCAGCAGCAACGACGGACAGATCGGCTACATGGACCCTGCCTGGAAAGAGGGCGTCTTCGAACTGTTCGTCCAGCAGAAGAACTGGTATTACGTGGACCGTGACGGGAAAGCGTCCCGGTTCAAGAAACAGAATTTCCTGCTGCGGACCCATCCCGAGAAACGGCGGGAAGCCACGCGGCATCTGAAAGAAACCGGCATGGCCAAGGCGGAGTTCTCCCGCTGGTGCCAGGCCTACATGTATTTCGTGGAACATGGGAAATAGACGCTGTTTGTTGCGGTTCGTCCTTGCCGGGATGGCAGGGTTGGCCTGCCGGGTGGCGTCCGCCCAGGAAGTCTCTGTCCGGATGGTCTCCGCCGATTCGCTGGTCTCGGTCATGCGCCGGACCTCCGGGAACCGGATCTACCTGGCCCACGGCGAGCAGGACGAGAGTTTCTATACCGTGACCGCCCCGGCCTCCGGATTCCTGGATGCAGCCCTGGCCAAAATGCGGGCCAACGGCTATACCGCCACGGAATTCGAAGGCGTGCTCTACCTGGTCCGCGGCCGGACCATCCCTACTTCCCTTCCCCCCACCTGGTTCTCCCGTCTGGAAGGAAGCGGTGAAGAAGCGGCCC
>JAEEGL012873712.1_pt1 | contig 12515 bp, 12 predicted proteins | sample 9134231 | NCBI WGS metagenome assembly JAEEGL01 (sample SAMN16246548, study PRJNA631951) | gut metagenome | biome: gut microbiome; feature: rumen; material: fiber-attached | host: Bos | place: Iran: Karaj | collected 2018-10
CCGCATCTATATCTGTTACTATTATTCGTGTAGTTGGTCAGACATTAAGTCTTGCAATGCTTACAATAATATTTACCATGTTTATGGGTAATGTAGAGATTATTCCAAAATATTATGGACTTTTAGCTCTCTCTTCCAGATGGATATGTATAATAGGTACAATATTATGTGTATTTTGTGTTTTAATATTTATAATTAGATATAGGGATTCAAAACATGTTTAATTTTTTTCAACGAAGTAAAATTAATCATTTTTTTTTATCATTAATGGGTTTTAAAATTTTTTAATTTAATTAAAATTTTATTAAAAAATTAATTTAAAAAAAGTTGTTATTTATTTGTAGTAAAAATAATTTTAAAAAAAAGTTAATAAATTCCAATGGAATTTATTTTATATGTTTAATCGATTAATCTACCGATTTCAACGATTTCTGCACTGTTTACATTATCAAGTGCTCTGATAGCTTCTTCGGTAGGTTCAGTTCCACCTTCACCATCATCGACGATAAATTTAACGATTAATGCAACTAATCCAAAAGCAACAGGTTCTTCACCAATTTCATGTAATTTTGCACTTTCAGGTATAGCTCCTTCAATTGCTCCTTTTAATGCTTCTAAATCTACTTCTGGACTTTCTGGCATAACTTTTAAAGTTGCTAAAACTTCTCCCATTATATCTCCTCTTTAATATATTTATGGTCCTTGGAAACCACATTCACAAGTATAAGTGTGACCAAAGGTACGACATTTTTCACATCTAGCAATTAATTTACCACATACTGGACATTTAAATTTTACATATGGTTCAGTAAGTGGAATTTCTTGTTTACAAGATTCACATAAAATTTTTTCCATTTAAACACCTTTTATGTATGTATATTTAAAATTGTAAGTATTACGGTCTTCACCAGTAATGATATGGTATACCCTATCTGGATATTTCCCATTTACAATAAAACAATCAGTCCCGAACTTAATAAGTAACGAAGGAAGCATTATGTCAATTGATGACTCTTTAAAATTAAGTAGTTTTTTAGCATCAATTTCACTAATAAATTTTGAACCTTTCGTTTTAGGTTTTCGGGTATATATACCATTTACATTTGTAACTATTAAAAGGTTTGCATTTATAAGCTTTGCAATATATGCTGATATTGAATCTGAAGTTACTTCCCAGGATTGTGTGAATGGACGATTTTCTTTTAAAATTTCACTACAAATTAGAATAGGTACCTTTCCAATTTTTGATATATTATATGCTTCTTCAATTCTATAGGCAATTTCTGTATGTTTTGTTTTATCATTTAATAATTTTGAGATTATAGTCATACATTCTATTGCAGTTTCATCACATATTTCTGCAGTAAATTTTTTATTATTATCATATTTTCTAATAAGATTTGCAAATTCTCCTCCTCCTGTAATGATAAGTGAAGATGTCCCTTTTAATTTTTCTGCAACTTTTATAGCATCTGTTGGAAAAAGACTACCTCCAATCTTTACAACCCATTTAATAATATTAATCACCTTAAATATTTCACAATAATTTTAAATCACTAGTAATCTTGTCAATTACTTCATCTTCATCAGGTCCAAGTCCTAAACAGGTTATAGTAGATTCGGGAATTTGTGTTCGTCCAGCATCTGTTACTAAACAATTAGCTATATTATTCCTTTTAGCTATTTCTTTAAGTTCAAGAAGATCTTCTAGATTATCTACCTTTAAAACAATTTTTGCACAAGCCTCATCTTCCCATTTTCTTATCTTTTCTTTATCTGATTTTTTATATGCTCCAATTGCTCCATGACAACATTGTGCAGCAATTTTACCTTTCTTCATTTTCAAATCAGTTCGAACTATTATTACTTGTTTCATTTCAATCAATCTTTTTTTACTTTTTTCTGATCATTTTACTATTTTTATTATTCTTTTAATTTTATTTATAAATTTTTTATATGATGATAATAAAATATTAATATTATATAAATTTATTTTTAAAACTTTTAATTTAATTTTAGTTTTAATCTAAAATTAATAGTTTAATATTTTATTTAATTACTTAACTTAGTTAATATTTATTATAAGTAATAAGATTGGAGATATTAGTGTTTAAATTAAATAATAAATTTACTTTTTCATATTAAAGGAGATAAAATGAGTCGTATTTCTATTTTAGACAAGGATAAATGTCAGCCTAAAAAATGTAACTATGTATGTATTGAATACTGTCCAGGAGTTAGAATGGAAGAGGATACTATAGTTATTGATGAGGATAGTAAAAAACCTCTTATATCTGAAGAATTATGTGAAGGTTGTGGAATATGTACAAATAGATGTCCTTTCGGTGCAATTTCAGTAATCAATTTACCGGAAGCATTAGAAGACCCTATCCACAGATATGGTCAGAATATGTTTGAATTATTCCATTTACCTACTTTAAAAGAAGGGACTGTTGTTGGTTTACTTGGTCAAAATGGTATAGGTAAATCTACAATTATGAGAATCTTATCAGGTGAGCTTATACCAAATCTTGGAGATTATGAATCTGAGGCCAGTTGGGATAGGGTTATAGACCATTATAGTGGATCTCAACTCCAATCCTATTTTAAAAAATTATCCTCAGGGGATATTAAAGTTATTCATAAGCCTCAATCTGTGGATGTTTTACCAAAGGTTGTTAAAGGTAATGTTAATGATTTGCTTTCAAATGTAGATGAGCGAGATAAATTAGACTATGTTGTAAGTAATTTAAACCTTGAAACAGTTATGGATAGACAAATGGATAAATTAAGTGGTGGGGAACTACAAAGAGTAGCTATTGCAGCATCTATTTTACGTGAAGGAGATTTCTATTATTTTGATGAACCTACTAGTTGGTTAGATGTAAGACAAAGATTAAATGCAGTAAAAGTTATCCGTTCTCTTGCAGAAGAAGGTAAATCTGTCCTTGTTATTGAACATGATTTAGCAACTTTAGATGCTTTAAGTGATAATATACACATTCTATATGGTGAACCTGGAGGATATGGTGTTGTAAGTGGAATGAAAGGTGTCCGTGTTGGTATTAATGCATATATTAATGGATTTTTAAAAGAAGAAAATGTTAGAATGAGAAGAAATCCAATAGAATTTACTATTCGCCCACCAACTCCCGAAGATGAAGGTGAAGTTTTATCTGAATATGAAACAATTTCAAAGGATTATGATGGATTTAAAATAGAGGCAAGTGAAGGTAAAATATATAAAGATGAGATTGTAACTGCTTTTGGTTCAAATGGTATAGGAAAAACTACCTTTGCAAAAATGCTTGCAGGAGAAGTTAAACCTACAAGTGGAGATATTGACAGTGAAATTGAAATTGCATATAAACCACAGTATATTGTAACAGACTTTGAAGGTAGTGTACAAGATTATTTATATATGTATGCTCCAAGTTTTGGTAGTAATATCTTTGAGAGTGAAATTGGTGGACCATTACAATTAAAAGATTTACTTGATAAGAATGTTCAGTCTTTAAGTGGAGGAGAACTTCAAAGATTATCTATTGCTACAACGTTAGCACAAGATGCAGAGTTATATCTTTTTGATGAGCCTACAGCATTTTTAGATGTTGAGCAAAGGTTAATTGCAGCTAAAGCTATTAGAAAAATAGTTGAAAGTAGAAATGTAGCAAGTTTGATTGTAGATCATGATATAGTATTTATTGATTATATCTCAGACAGGGCAATGGTCTTTAAAGGTAAACCTGGTATTGAGGGTTGTGCTTCTGCACCTACAGATTTAAGAACCTCTATGAATGAATTCTTAGCTGATTTGAATGTTACATTTAGACGTGATAAAGAAACTAAACGTCCGAGGGTTAATAAATATGACAGTTACCTTGACCGTGAACAAAAACAGGTTGGTGAATATTATTACTTAAAGGATTAATTTTTTTTTAAGTAATAATTCTTTTATTTTCTATTGTTTCTCGTTTTATATCTTTATAGTTAATATAGCTAGATATTTTATTGTTTACTCATTCTATTATATCTTTATAATAATACAAAGCATAAATTAAATAAAAAAGAATAAGTTATTATAATAACTCTTTTTTCTTAGTTTCAAATTCTTCTTCTGTTAATAATCCTTGTTTATACAATTCAGCATATTTTAACAATTCATCAGCATTGCTAGTTTCTTGTTTGATTTGAACTGTATTAGGAGTATCTTTTTGAGCCATATAATCTTCAAATCTTGTATGTACTTCAGCAACATCTTTTTCAGAAAGCCATTTTAATTGTACGCTTTCAGCTGATTTTAAATGTATAAACAAACTATTAGATAAATTAACCTTACCTTTAGCATCATAATCAATACTAGAGACATTTCGGAAGAAAACTTTTCTTATACCTAAGTCAGATTGCAATATTGTTGATTCTTTAGCAATAGCAATAGAATCATCGAATAAAGCAATAAATGCTTGGACGGGTTCTCTATATTTTTTATTTCCAAACGAATGTGATCTTTCTTCTTCAAGTGTGCATGAAAAACAATAAGCCTCATCAATATTAATATCCTATTTTTTAAATAATTGTTTTAGCCTATATTCTTTATTTAAAGATTTGTCAGACTTCCCTTCAAATGTAACTTTTAAAAAATCCTGAAGATCCTCAGGAGTTTTAATTAAACTAGTATCATATCCTTTATCAAGAACATCATATTTAATAGAGGAAGTATCTAAATCCATTAATTCATCTAATCTATGCTCAATATTATCAGCAGATAATGTTCCATATTCAAATTCATCTTTTAATATTTTTTTAACATAGAGATAATTCGCTTGAATCACTGATTTTCCATGTTCTTCTGCTTTTTTAATAAAATAAGGACTAATAGATATGCCGCCCACATAATTTTTTAATTTTTCATCGAATTCTTTTTCTTCAGGAGTTTTGTTATTAAATAATCCATTATTAGTATTATGTTTTTTTGGTTTTTTCTTATAGTAATCCTTATCTTTATTAGTTTTCGTTAATACATCAGTTTTTTCTTGGGGAGTTTTTATGTCTTGTTGAGTTGGTTCTAATTTAAAACCACATTTTGGACAAAATTTGAAATTCATATTATCTAATTTAAAACCACATTTTGGACAAAGTTCATTAATATCACCATTTTAAGATTTAAAGAGATTAAAAGAATTGGAAAAATAAAAAAAATAATAATATTGTTTTATTTTTATGTTTATTTTATTTTATCTATAATCTTTTATCTTTTTACTTATACTTATTTTATAATAATATTATAATTAAATTATAATTTGATTTATATTATTTTATTTTATCCACATTATATTTTTAAAATATTGATCTACGACTAGTTTTTTCTATTTTCAATTCATATTTAGATTTAATAGTATCATAATCCTTTTGATAAAATGGACATTTTTCAATACATATTCTGCATGCTTCCTCTAGCCCTATACATTTATTTTCAATTAAATTTCCTTTAAAATCAAATGCTTTTTCAGGGCAATGCATATTACATTTACCACAACTGAGACAATATTCAAATATCCATTTATATTCATCAATTTTTTCTTCTTTAAAGTTATTAATTGATGTTGTAATTGCAAAAATCTTTGAAGCAGGACCTTCTTTAAATATCACTGCTTTATTTCTTCCTAGTTTTCCACATTTGGAGTTTTCTGCAGACTTTTTAATCTCTTCTTCAAGTTCTATTGAATCTATAACTTCGCTATTAAATCCTTTGGACCTTAAAAAGTCAGATAATTTAAAAACATTAGTTACAATAATTTTAAATTTTTTATCTAAACCTTCTTTTTTATAATATTCGCTTTTAAGACGTAATAGGGATGGATTCATGTCACATCTAAGTAAAATTATGCTATTTGAATTTTGAGAAAATTTATCTTTATCTTTAAAGTGAATTCTACCATAACTTAATCCTGTAAATCCTAATGATTTTGCAAGTTTTTCAAATTCATAGATTGCATCATCACTAATTTCATTTTTAAACTCTGTTGGATTGTCTACTTCTGATTCATCCTTTATTTCTAGTGCACCAAACATTTTCCATTCTCCTTTTAAAATAAATAGCTTGTTAAGTAATTACTTCCTTACATAGAATATATTTTCAAATAATATGATTTAGTTTTTTCATTTTTTTCTAAATTTATAATTTTATAATATTTTCCACATACTTTTACCTACATAAATTTGTCATCTAGGTATCATCAAATTATATGTTTTTAATTTTTATTATATTTAATTAATTGTTATTTTAATTTATTAAATTCTTACTTCCATTATATCCGATATTATTTAATTCATACATTCCACATACATACTCATCATACCTATTCACTCTAGCTTTTTTTTATAATTTTTAAAAATTCTAAATTTCTTTTATTGATTTTTTTTAAATTAATATATTGTATTTAAAGGAGAGTTGCAACTGAAAAGATATAAAGAGATAAATATATTTTTTAATTAAAAAACAGTTTATAATTATAGGGTGGTTTAAAAAAGGTAAAAATAGCATTTAGATTTAAGAAAAATTATTTAAAAGTAAAGATAATTTTGATAGGAAAAAATATTATTTTTTCCTTAGTGTTTCAACAGCTTTAGGGAATTCCTCACAAAAGACTTTAATTTCTTCTGTAGGGATAGAAAAGCTTATACGTAAATAATTATCTCCATATAATTTACTGGTATAATTTCCTTCCCTTGTAAAAATGTCTTTTTTAAGAAGATAATTAGACATATCTTTAGCTTTTATCCCTGCACCAGTTAAATCTATTACCATCATATTTGCATCAGAAGGATATACAGGTAAAAATACATCATCTACTTTATCAATCATTTCTTTAATTAATTTTTGATTTTCAAAGCTTGTGTTTTTAATATAATCTATCCATTCTGGTTTTGATTTAAGACCAGCAATAGCACCTTCCTGTGCAATAATATTAACTCCTAAATCATTTACAACAACATTTTTAATATTATCAATAAGTGGTTCTACTCCAATTACAGCACCTATTCTAACTCCAGCCATACCGTAAATTTTTGAAAAACTATAGATTGTTAAAGTATGTTTAGGTGCATATTTAGCTGTAAGGAAATGCTCTCTTGCAAAATCTCTGTAAGTTATATCATGAATTAAATAAATATCATTTTCTATTGCAATTTCTGCAAATTCTTTTATTTCTTCTTCAGTATATGAAGTACCAAGAGGATTTAATGGATCTATTAAAACAATAATTTTTGTATTTTCATCTATATTTTCCCTTACAAGTTTTGGTGTTAATTTATAATTACACTCTTTATTATAGATAGGTACATATTTAACTTCATGTGCAAACCTTTCTGCAAATGCTCCAATAATCAAATAACCTGGATCACAGGTAATTACATTATCTTCTGGTTCTAATAAACTATGCATACATAAATGTAATGATTCTGTTGCACCTGCAGAAATATAAACAGACATATTTTCAAGGTCTAAATCTTTTAAAATTAATTCGTGTAATTCTGGAAAACCTTCAGGTGCAGGGTATTTACAGTATTCTTTATTTTTAATAGATTCAATCATTGCATTATTAATATCATCTTCATGGTGTAGGTGGTTAGTATTTTGCCCCATCCAAATAAGATTTTTATTTTCAAAAGTATAATTAAAAAAATCATTAGCAGTTTTAAATCCTTCTGGAGGTAATTTTTGACTTTTTTTATATTTTTGCTCAGGGACATTTATTTTTTCCACTGTTTCATTGTTTTTATCAACAGTCATTATATCACAAAAATTATTTTATTTTAATAGTAATTATTTTTAAAATATAATTTAAAAAATTAAAATACTTATTTTTTAAAATTCATTATTTTAAGTATTATTAATCTTATTTAAATATATTAAAATAGAATTTAATCAATTCCTTTTATTATTAATCTATCCTTTTTTATTTATTTTTTATATATTTATTTTTAATTATTTATAAAATTATTTATCTATTCATTATAGTTTTTTTTTTAATTTTTTTTAACTTTTTTATTTCAAAATCAGTTATAAATTTCAAAATCAATTATAAATTAATTTATTTATTATCATTTAATACTTAATAATAATCATTAATTTTTTAGACAATTTATTTAAAAGATTATATAATATTTTAAATATATTATAAAAAAATTATTTTCAGGTTAAATCATGAGTTTTAGAACACGTAGAATTATTTTTGCATGTCCATTTTTTGGTATTTTTTATTTTTTCCTTATAAAATACCTATTTTTATTACTTGGAGGATTAAATGATTGGATTATTTTATATATTACTTTAGCTTTAGCTCTTTTACATATATTACCTACATTATTTGAAGAGAGGAAATCTCGATTTATTACAAGATTATTTGCTAATATTTATGGAGTCATCCAATGGTTATCAGTTATGTATTTAATTGAAATAGCATTAATTTATCTTTTTTCATGTTTTATAAATTTAGATGCTTATATTTTACCCTTACTTTCTATTGTTCCATTAATTGGTGTATATGCATATTATCATGCTCATAAAATCATTGTTAAAGAAAAAACTATTGTTATTAATAATTTGAGGGAAGAAATTAATATTGCTCATATTTCAGATGTTCATTATGGTTCTTTAATGAATGATGGTGCATTAAATCGATTGAAAAATGCTTTAGTTCAAATTAGTGATGATGTTGATGTAGTTATTATTTCTGGGGATTTAGCAGATGGGTCATGTGTAGTTAATGAAGATGATTTTTATCCATTAAGTAAGATTAATATTCCTATAATTTTCACTCCAGGTAATCATGATTATTATCCTGGAATAGAGAATGTAAAATCTGCATGTAGAAAAGCTAATATTAGAATTTTGGATAATGAAAAAATGGAATTTAATGGTATTAATATATTTGGATATTCATTTAGTTTTTCTAAAATTCCTCAAGTATCTGAGGATGAATTATATAACAGTATCCTCTCTGATGGAGCTAATATTATTATTTATCATACTCCTAAAAATTGGGAGGTTTTTTCAAAATTAGGTTTTGACCTTCAACTATCTGGTCATACTCATGGAGGACAATTTCATCCAGGAATATTTTTTTCTAACCTTATCTTTGGATATAATAAAGGATTATTTGAAAATAAGGTTAATAATAAAAAACATTATTTATCTGTAACTACAGGTATTGGGGTAATGGATTTTCCAATGAGATGGGGTACAGATGCTGAGATTGTAATATTAAAATTAAAAAAATCATAAAACAGTTTGGAATAATTTAGCTTAATAAAATTCTTTTTTATTAAATGGATTAGTATGGGGATTCAGCTTGATGTTAAAACTTATTTTTAAATTTTAGAAGACTTTTTTAACATTATCAGATTTAATCCAAATCCTTTTTCCATTATAAGTTACATTAATCTTATCTTTATTAATACTGTGGATAGAACTTATGTGCTCTTCACCATATATCTGATATATTATACTCATTCCCTTTTTAAGAATATAATCTTCTTGGTTTAATCTTACAATAATTTCTTCTTCAGATAATCCATTTTTAAATTCAGTTATTTTATTATTAGTTTCGTATTGTTCTTTTTCATTTTCTTTATCATGATTATTTACAATATCTTCTAAAATAACATCATTATTAGTCATAGGTTTTTTGTATATTGTTTTATCTTCTTGATTTACAGGTTTAAGATTTTCAATATAGTCAATATTTTTTCTTAGTTTTTCTGATTTTTGTTCTGTTTTAACCTTTTCATTTAGTGTTTTATAACTGTTATAATTATTATTTGAATCTGAAAAAGTAACAGGTGTTTTCTCCTTTTTATTTTCAACAGGTAATTTCTTTTTAATTACATTAAGTTTTTCCTGATGAGGGGTATGTGTTTTTTTCCTTTTATTATGTCTTTTGTTAGTTTTATTTCTAGTTTTTATTTTATTATCCGGTTTTATATATTCAGTTTCTTCAGATTGAAGTTGCTTAACTAAATTTGCTCTTTTAGCATTTTCGTCAATTATTGTATCACTATTTGGATTTGTTTTTAAGCGAGGCTTTCTATTTGTTATAGGGCTTTCTCTTTTTTCAATATGTTTTTTCTCGTTGTAAGCTTCGTATGTTTCATTTATTTTGTTAATAAACTCTGGAACTTTATTATAATGTGTTTCATCAGTTTTTAAAGGTTCCTCCTTTTCATATTTAAGTTCTTCTATTAAAGAAATACTTGACCTTGTTTTTAGAGGGGTTTTTCTATTGTTTATAACTTTTTCTTCCAAATCATCTGTGTCACTATATATTTGAGCTTTAGGTGAGTATATAATATTTGCTAGATAAATTATAGCTCCTATAAAGAAATAACATATAACATGTATATCAAGAATTCCTGTTTCAATACCTATTATAGAATAAGTTAAAATTATTGCATAGATACAGATATAAATATAATTTTCAGTTTTCTTTAGAAGTTTATATCCGATTCCAAGAATAGAACCAAGTGAAAACATACCTACTCCAACACCTACTTTTCCAAAATCTATTATCATTCCTCCAATAAGTGTAGGAGTAATTGTTATTCCATTTCTCCATGATATTAATTTTCCAACCATCATTCTTGGGCCATAATCACTTCCAGGCAAAGTTTTAAGTATAAATCCTCCATGCATTAGACCAAAATTTCCAGATAAAAAGTCTAACTCATTTAATACATGAACTGTAAAATCAACACGGCTTTGTAATGTGTATATTGGATTAATAGCACTTGTAATCATCATTTCATTTAAAGATCTTATATATCCAATTCCAATTATTCCTACCATTCCAATGAATGCTAGGACGATGATTTCTGTAATTGAAATGACTTTTCCATAATATCCAATTATAACCATCACTAGGAGTAATGCAAGTATAGGTGTTCTATAAGCTAAAACTAATAATATAATTATTCCAATCAAAGTTAAAATTAAGAATCTAATACGAACAGCTTTTCTTGTTAATTTATTTTCTTTGTAGTATTGAATATAAACTGATTCGATAATTGCAATTGAGGGTATAATTAAAAATACGGGCATAGTTAGTGAAGCTTTCAGTTGGTATCTAAGTGTAGGGTTAAGTAAGGGTATTCCTTTTACATATCCTAAATTTATACAGAAAAAGATTATAGAAAAAACAAATAAAACTAAGCCAATTGCATAAATGTCCTCTACTTTAAATTTTATGAAATTATTTTGACCTTTTTGATTTTCAGTAGAAATATTATTAAAAAAGAATTTAGGTATTATTAATGTTCCAACGATAAAGGAAACAAATCCTATTATAATTGTATAAACTAAACTGAAATAAACAGTATTAATACTCAGAAGAAAAAATAGGCCAAATAAAAAAAGTACAATTAAAGGGGAAAGTAAATCTTCCCTTAAAATATTACTTTTAATGTTAATAAGTTCTTTTTGAGGATAAAATTTTAATATATAACAATTTAACAATGATTTTTCAAAAAAATAAAAAATATTAATTAGGGTACTGAAAAATAAGGAGTTTCTTATTTCTATTTCTATTTTCCTACATATTTTAGCTATTATTGAATAAATTAGATTCATTTTATCCCCATATTATCAATTTTATCTTACTAATTAGTTTAAGTAATCTTTTTAGTGTGAATTACATTATAATTGTTTTTAATATCATTTAATTCTTGATTAGTGCAATTATAAATCCTAATAGTAATATAATCACTTTGACCATTTATACTAGGGCAGTTTTGATTAGCAATTTTTAAATCTTCAATTTTTGCTTTTGTAACAGTTATAGCTTGGTCTTGATATGAATATTTAACTGAAGTTCTTTTTGTTGTTTTAAGAAATTCATTATACATTCTCTGGAAACTTAAACTATCTGCTTCCTGACAAGAAATAGTCGTTGTAATTTCAATGTTATCGTATTTATCAATACCTTTACATAAATCATTAAAACTTTCTATAGCAATAGGGGCTAATTTTACTTCTGTAACATTGGAATATTGTTGTCCATCAATACTCATAGTCATTTGATTTATATAAACATCTGCATTAGGTGTGCTTTTATAACTTCCAATAAGGACTTTCCCTTTTTCACCATTTACAAGCATTTGAATGTATTTGTCATTAGGATTTTCATCAGACCACGTAATCACTCCGTCAAGAACAACAGTATTTCCATTACTTACATTTGTTCCTGCTATATGAGTTTTTACAACTTCTCCCCTATTGTAAAAATCTAAATATTTTGGAGTGGCTTTATCAATCGTTGCTACATCATAAACTTCAGATTCAGTCTCTTCGGAATAAGGGCTTACATGATATACTCCCATTATTACGACTAAGGCAATTCCAATGATAACAAGCAAATCTATCCAGTTTGCTTTTTTTAAAAATTCCGGTTTTTTCATATTTTTTTATCCTTAAATTTTTTTTGTATTATATCTTGAATTTTTTTAGTTATTATTAAATA
>JAEEGL013642137.1_pt1 | contig 12515 bp, 12 predicted proteins | sample 9134231 | NCBI WGS metagenome assembly JAEEGL01 (sample SAMN16246548, study PRJNA631951) | gut metagenome | biome: gut microbiome; feature: rumen; material: fiber-attached | host: Bos | place: Iran: Karaj | collected 2018-10
ATGAACTGCGTTATGGAGAATCCTCTGATTCTTATCCATGACAAGAAGATATCAAATCTGAAGGACCTGCTTCCTATCCTGGAGCCCGCCGTACAGTCAGGCCGTCCTCTGTTGATTATTGCTGAGGATGTTGATTCTGAGGCTTTGACCACTCTGGTTGTAAACCGTCTGCGTTCAGGTTTGAAGATCTGCGCCGTTAAGGCACCCGGATTCGGTGACCGCCGTAAGGAGATGCTTGAGGATATCGCCGTATTGACCGGTGGATTCGTAATCAGCGAGGAGCGTGGCGTAAAGCTGGAGCAGGCAACAATGGATATGCTTGGTACTGCTGAGAAGATCACTATCACCAAGGATAACACCACTATTGTTAACGGTAAAGGTGAGAAGGCCAAGATTGCTGACCGCGTAGCTCAGATCAAGGCTCAGATTAAGACTACCACAAGTGACTATGACAAGGAGAAGCTCCAGGAGCGTCTTGCCAAACTGTCAGGCGGTGTTGCAGTAATCAAGGTTGGTGCTCCTTCTGAGACTGAGATGAAGGAGAAGAAGGACCGTGTTGATGATGCTCTCTGCGCTACCCGTGCAGCCATTGAGGAGGGTATCGTAGCTGGTGGTGGTGTAGCTTACATCCGTGCCATCAGCGCCCTTGACAAGCTGAAGGGTGAGAATGCCGATGAGCAGACCGGTATCCAGATTATCCGCCGCGCCATCGAGGAGCCTCTGCGTCAGATTGTATTCAACGCAGGCAAAGAGGGCTCAGTTGTGGTTCAGAAGGTTATGGAAGGCAAGGGTGACTTTGGCTACAACGCCCGCTTTGACCGCTATGAGGACCTTGTAAAGGCCGGTGTTGTTGATCCCGCCAAGGTTACACGTGTGGCTCTTGAGAACGCCGCTTCAATAGCAGGTATGTTCCTGACCACCGAGTGCGTAATCGTAGAGAAGAAGGAAGACAAGCCTATGCCTGCTATGGCTCCCGGAATGGGTGGCATGGACGGAATGATGTAATCGGCGAGCCGATTTCATCATTCCATCAATTGAAAATTGAGAATTGAAAATTGTAAAAAGGGTGCGAAAATTTTTTTTCGCGCCCTTTTTAATGTCGCGGGCTATTACGCAGGTGCTTGGTTTCAATTTTCAATTTTCAATTCTCAATTTATTGTTCTACTTTTGCGGGAGTATGATTAAGTTAGCGATACTTGCATCGGCCAACGGAACCAACGCGCAGGCCATAATTGAGGCGGTGCGTGCAGGTAGGCTAGATGCTGAGGTTAAGGTGGTACTTACCAACAAAACGGATGCCGGCGTGATAGAACGCGCCCGCAAGCTGGGTGTACCTGTGGAGATTGTACCCTCCAAGGGACATCGTAACCGTGCGGAATATGATGCATTGGTAGTTGAAGCATTGAAAAAATATGATGTCGATACCATTGCACTGGCTGGCTGGATGCGTATTCTGAGTGAGGTGTTTGTCAATGCTTATTATGGTCGTATCCTCAATCTGCATCCGGCTCTGTTACCCAGTTTCAAGGGTGCAACCGCTATTGTTGATGCATATGAGCATGGCGTCCGTGTTACTGGCTGCTCAGTTCATCTGGTAACGATTGAACTTGATGCCGGCCCGGTGATAATTCAGGCTGCCGTACCTGTGAACGGTACAGTTGATGAACTTGAGGCTCAGATTCACCGAATGGAACATCGTATATTCCCGCAAGCCCTGCAGTGGTATGCTGAGGGGCGTATCAGCATTGAAGGGCACAAGATAAACGTGGCTCCGGCTAGGGCAGACGTAAAAAAAATTGATTACATTGAGGGGTGCATAGTATCACCTCCTCTTGAAGAAAAGATATAATTATGAGTAAGGAAGATACCCCGTCGGCACATATCTCGGCACAGTATGGTGATATTGCCAATACAGTTATCATGTGCGGTGATCCGCTCCGCGCCAAGTTTATTGCTGAGAAGTATATGGATAATCCGGTTCTCTTCAATGAGGTTCGTGGAATGCTGGGATATACAGGTTTCTACAAGGGCAAGCGTGTATCAGTTATGGGACACGGCATGGGTATTCCTTCAATAGGTATATACTCATATGAGTTGTTCAACTTCTATGATGTAGAGAATATCATCAGGGTGGGTACGGCAGGTGCTCTGACTGAGGATATGAAGATAGGCGATATGCTATTTGCCCAGGCAGCATGCACGGATTCAGATTACGGACACCAGTATGGTTTCCCTGCCAAGTTTGCTCCGATAGCAAGTTTTGACCTGCTTGAAAAAGCTGCGCAGGTGGCCCGTGAGAACGGTTTCCCGTTCCAGGTAGGCAACATATACAGTGCTGATGTGTTCTATGATGAATCAGACAAGCAGATGAATTGGGGTAAGTTCGGCGTGAAGGCGGTTGAGATGGAATCGGCCGGACTCTATATCAATGCGGCGGCTGCAGGTAAGAAGGCGCTTACCATCTGCACCATATCGGACCAGCTGGTACACCGCAAGTATGCATCGACAGAGGAGCGTCGCTCCAGCTTTACAAATATGATGAAAGTGGCACTTGAAATAGCATAATGATATGAAAACGAGTAAGATATTGATAGCCATGCTTGCATTGATGCTCATGGTGACGGGTTGCAGGAAAGATGAGGAGTATGCATATCCTGCAGTGTATGGCAATATTGTTTTCTCTCCATCCAATCCTAAAGTAGGTCAGGAGGTCACGATGACAGCACAGGTGCTTGATCCCGGTCACAGAATCTATCATGCTGACTATACCTGGAAATGCTCGGAATTTGAAAACGGCTATCAAATGGTCAGAAAGACAGCACCGGATAATTCCAAGACAATAACAGAGGCTCCTTCATTCAAATTCACTTTTACTGAAGCAGGTACTTTCAGCGTATCAATGAGTGCATCATTCAAGTTTTCCATGACTACGGAAGGGGGTGCTCTCTTTGGCTCTGCCAGTACAAAAACATTTTACATAAAGGTAAGAGAGTAGGGTCAGGTGGATGAATAGGGTTCTGTCAAATATAGACAAGAAGCTTGCTGGTCTGTATGATACGGCAGAACTTGAATCTGTGAAAAAAGCTTTGTGCCTGGAACTGCTTGGCATAAGCAGTCTTACATATTTCACAAAAGAGTCTTTGACTCCTGATGATGAGCGTGACAGGAAACTAGATGCGGCCTTGATGCGTCTTGCCCAGGGAGAACCTCTGCAATATGTTATAGGTTCAACTCCATTCTGCGGGCTGAAATTCAGGGTTGATAGCCGTGTGCTGATTCCGCGGCCTGAGACAGCTGAACTTGTGGAATGGGTTACCCGTGATGCCGGTGCAAGCGGCTCTCTGCTTGATATAGGAACCGGCAGCGGATGCATTGCCGTAACATTGGCCCATAACTTGCCGCATTGGAAGGTGCAGGGGTGGGATATCAGTGAAGGCGCGCTTGAGGTGGCACGTGAGAACAGCAGGCTCAATGGCGCGGATGTAGAGTTCCGTAAGGTGGATATACTGGATGTTCCGGATTGGGATTGCAGATTTGATGTGATTGTGAGCAATCCTCCTTATGTACTGGAATCGGAGAAAGCACAGATGGAGAGCAATGTGCTTGACTATGAACCACATACGGCCCTGTTTGTTCCTGATGCTGAGCCGCTTATGTTTTACAGGGCAATTGCCGGGTTCGGAAAAAAAGCACTTGTATCGGGTGGTGCGTTATATTTTGAAATCAACCCGCTTGAGGCATCGGACCTTAAGATGATGCTTGAACAGGCGGGATACCATAATGTTGAACTGTGCAGTGACATTTACGGGAAGCTGCGTATGATAAAAGCGATACTATGACAGAATCTGAAGGAAAGACACTTGCCGAACGGTATTGTTCCGGAGCGGAGCATTGCTGCCTTGAAGTAAGGGCAATGCTTGAGAGACACAATGTAGAGAGTGAGGATATTGACCGTATCCTTAAACACCTTGTTAAAGAGGGGTATATTGATGAACTACGTTATGCCCGGGCTTTTGTGCATGATAAGGTGCGGTTTGCCAAGTGGGGTAGGGCCAAGATTGCACAGGCACTATGGCAGAAACGTATACCTCAGGGTGTAGCCGATGAGGCTCTTTCATCAATTGATGAGGATGAGTATATGGCTGCCCTAAAGGATGTTGTGCAGTCCAGATACCGCACCGTTAAGGGTGCTACTGAGTATGAGCGTAAGATGAAAACCATGAAAACAGTCTGCGGGCGCGGGTATGAGCCGTCACTTGTACGTAAGGTGTTGGATCTGACCGATGACGCTGACATATTATCCTGACAATCATGAAAAATGATTCTGCTGGTCCGCGCGGTTACAGACGCCCCGGACTGATACGTATGCTACTTGATTTTGTATTTCCGCATTACTGCAAGGTGTGCGGTCATAGGCTTGATCCCTCTGAAAATGAGCTCTGCATAACCTGTTTCCTGAATATGCCGCGGTTGGAATATAACAAGGATGTGATCAATCCTACTGAGAAGATGCTCCTTACTGAGAAAAGTCTTGTGCGGGCGGTATCATTGATTGAATACAGCAAGGAGAGTGATTACCGCAACATCCTGTTTCATCTCAAATATTGGCATCACCCCAAGGTGGGGCAGTGGCTGGCCCGCATAGGTGCGGCGGAACTTAAGGAAAAAGGCTTTTTTGAGGGAGTGGACTGCTTGGTGCCGTTGCCGCTTACTTTCAGGAAAGAGATACAACGCGGGTATAATCAGTGCGTCTTCATTGCAAAGGGTATCCGGCAGGTTACGGGACTGCCTATTATCGGGCGCGCGGTGGTACGTGAAGCGGAGCATTCGCACCAGGCCGGGCTTGGCAAGTATCAGCGGTGGAGTAATGCTCAGGGCTTGTTCAAGGTTGCGGATGCTGATGCTCTCCGTGGCAAACACATCCTTATCATCGATGATGTCATAACCACAGGAGCCACGCTCTGCTCCATGATTGATACTATCGAGGCAGCAGTTCCGGATATCAAAGTCTCGGTCTTTACTCTTGCGCTCGCCAAATGACCCAAAGGGGACAGTCCCCCTGTGCCACTTTTTTCAAAAATGGCACAGGGGGACTGTCCCCTTTGGGTCATTTTTAGCTATCTTTGCGGTCCGAATGGAGGAGAGCGTAAAACATATCAGGATTGCTGAGTTCAATTATGAGCTTCCGGATGAGCGGATCGCTAAGTTTCCGCTGGCGGAGAGGGACAGCTCAAAGCTGTTGCTGTATAGGCATGGGGAGGTTACAGAGGATGTGTTCCGTAATTTGCCTCAGTATCTGCCGGCAGGAGCTCTGATGGTGTTCAATAACACCAAGGTGATTCAGGCGCGTTTGCATTTTCGTAAGGAGGCGACAGGTGGACCTAAGTCAACGGGGGCTCTTATTGAGATTTTCCTGCTTGAGCCGGCAGATCCGAGTGATTATCAGGTTATGTTTACTCAGACCCAATCATGCAGTTGGTATTGTCTGGTGGGTAATCTTAAGCGTTGGAAAGATGATACTCCTGTGCTTAAATCCACCGTTGAAATGGGCGGAAAAACAGTTACTCTCACTGCTGAGCGTGGGCCGATGCATGGTACCAGCCATAGGATTGACTTCAAGTGGGACGGCGGCGTAAGCTGGGCCGAGCTGCTTGAGGCTGTGGGTGAGATTCCGATTCCTCCATACCTGAACCGTGCATCTGAGGAGAGTGATAAGACTACATATCAGACCGTATATTCCAAGATAAAGGGCAGTGTGGCAGCTCCTACTGCAGGACTGCATTTTACGGAGCGTGTGCTCAAGGATCTGGATGCTCATGGAATTGATCGTGAGGAGCTGACCCTGCATGTTGGTGCGGGTACTTTCCGGCCGGTGAAATCGGAAGAGATCAGTGGGCATGAGATGCATACTGAGTTCATTGCGGTGCGTCGCTCAACTATTGAGAAACTGATTGCACATGGTGGTGAGACTATTGCGGTTGGTACCACATCGGTCCGTACCATTGAGAGTCTATATTACATTGGCGTTTATCTGAGCACTCACCCGGATGCTACCGAGGAGGATATGCACGTGAATCAGTGGACTCCGTATGAGACCGCTCCCACAATGAGTTCGGTTGAATCATTGCAGCATATCCTGGATTACCTGAACCGTCACAGCCTAGATGTCCTCAAGACCAGCACCCAGATAATCATTGCTCCGGGCTACAAGTACCACATCGTAAAGATGATGGTAACAAATTTCCATCAGCCGCAAAGCACCCTGCTCCTGCTTGTGTCGGCTTTTGTAAACGGTGATTGGAAAAAAATCTACAATTACGCACTGAGTCGCGATTTCCGTTTCCTCAGTTACGGTGACTCCTCCCTGCTCATTCCTTGATACTTAGGCGAAACTGATATTGTTTTCCGGGGGTTGTTTGCTGTTTTAAAAATAAATGGTTATAATTGCAAAAATTATTAACTAACCTAAGTATTTATGAAAAAGGACTTCTTTAAAGTGTTGTTTGTTGCAGCAGTCGCATTGCTGACAGTTTCATGTTCTGATGACAAGGATAAAAACAATGATGTGACAGTTGACCGTAGGGTAGCTGTTCTGCTTCCCGATGACTCCATGATTGAACGTTGGGGTAAAGACAAGGAAAATCTTGAGAATGCAATGAACAGGTATGGCTTGGATGCCACCTTCTATACCGCCCCGGAGACGGCAGATGGCGCTAATCAGCAGGTTGAGCAACTTGAAAAAGCCATTAACGACGGTATTAAGTATATAGTGCTCACCGCCATTGATTATAAGAAGATAAACGATTCCCAACTTATTGAGAAGAATCCCGATGTCAAGGTGGTATGCCATGACAGGTTCCTGATTGGCAATTCCCATATCGCTTATATCTCATCGGCCGATACAAAGGCTGTAGGACAGATGCAGGCATCGTTCCTGCTCACTTATTTCCGTACCAGTAGAAAATCCTCAATGACATTGGAGATACTTGAAGGCCCTGAGACCGATGTGAATGCCAAGGATTATTATGACGGCGCAATGGAAAAGCTGAAACCTCTAATCGATAACAATGAACTGATAGTAAAGAGCGATAATACAGAGTATAATCAGGTTAAGACCAACAGTTGGTCTGTAGCCGACGGCAAGAGCGCAATGCTGGACCGTCTTGGTTCCTATGAGCAGGGTGAGTGCCCGGACCTGATTCTTGCTTCCACTGACAATCAGGCTCAGGGTGCCATCCAGGCCCTGACCGAAAAAGGCATCTCTGACATGCCTATCATTACAGGTCAGGACAATTCTACTATCGCCAGGCAAAATATACTGGACGGTAAGCAGACCATGACTATTGACAAGAGTCTTGAAGAGATGGCATTCAATACAGCGCTGATCGTCAACGGCCTCGTACATAATGTTCCCGTTCAGACTATAAAATACATAACCATAGGAACGGCTAAGATTCCGGTTATGTACTCCACGCTCATCACCAAGGTCAAGGACAGCTATTGAGATTCTGCTGACATCTGAAACAATGACATAAAAGTGACCCAAAAGGGACAGTCCCTTTTGGGCCATTTTTGGTCATTCTTCAAGCGTTATCTCATAAACGTTTCCATGGATTTTCTGCTCCTGGCACAGTATGGCAGAGTAAAAGACACGCATACTGAATTCCTGGGTAGAGTCTCTAAGGATATCGTTCTTGATAACCGTAAAGTATCCGATGGTGTTTGACGTACTTACAGCTACCTGCTGGCCTGTAGAATCCGCAACTATAACTACTGCATCCTGGACCGGGTTACCTTCAACGTCTTTTATTGTTCCGGTGATATAAGTGAAGGGGGAGTTGAACAGTGTCTTATCCTCTCCTGATATCTTTGCAGAATGATACTGCTGATACTGGAACGGCATATGTATCTTTTCCTTATAAGGCTTGTCATAATCCAGATTGGGATAGGCGTTCTCTGTAATGGCATGCTCATAAGTACTGCCGGTTAAGAAATTGAATCCTAAACCGTTTCCAAAATCCATGTGACCGATTTCTCCGTTATCGGCCCAGATAAGAATCTGTGCAGTGAAGGGCTGTGCAATCTTGATCTCCTCCTTTTCATTGTCATATGGATATGTAACCAGGAAATATCTGCGGCCTTCCTGTTCAATATAGATTGGTCCGCCGGTGTCTTTCCATGAGAAAGTGAAAGGTCCTGTTATTACGGGGACAGTATCTTTCCTATAGTAGTCTGGTCCCACTTCGAGGATTGCATCACTTGCTATTTGAGAAAGTCTGAGGTTCCTTTTCTTTTGGCTCATGAACTCCAGGTTACCTTTTCTGTCCGGCCTCTTGTAACCGGCTTTTACCGGGCGTATGGATAGTCCGGCATACCTGAACTCACTGGCCATGGTAAGGTTGATGCTGTCAAAAAATACCATAGTGGCCTTGTCATCGGGCAGAGCCTTCTCGTTACGGTTTTCACGCAGATGGCTCATTGCGTTGCTGACCCATTGAATGCTTCCGTTCCAATTCTTATGATTTATACCCACAACAATTTCATCAACGGCAGTGTTGGTCCAATATGCTCCAACTGAAGGGTTTACGGCCTTCTGCTCCATATGACAGTCGGCTGCAGGCAGGAACAGCGTATTCCCGTTCTTGCGGCTTTTGAGCAGAAGTCCTTCTGTGCCTTTCATGCTGATCCAGGTCCTGTCACAACTGTTGAGCAGCTCCTCCCATTCAACATGGGTAGGTATGCGCCATTTCTTTCCCAGCCTGGCTGTAGCGGCATCATTCTGTGGTTCAACCGGGATATGGGCCGTTGAGTCCTTCCATAAGTAGTTGTCAAGCTAATATAAGTCTTTGCTGTCTGTCTCTCCCCATGCAAAATAATCTCCAAGTTCATGGGGCTTGTCTGCGCCAAGGTTGCATGTGGCCCACAGGACTCCGCTGCCCATATCCACATAATCGGTCTTACGGGCCCACAACAGGATAGCCACCAATGCAATCAGGGGGATGTATATGATCCTTGCTATCTTGCGGGCCGATGACGCAGGCCTGTTCATCATCCTGATGCGGTCTTGCAGACTGTTAAGACGGAACCCGCAGGCAATGGCTATAGCCTTGAGCCCAACGGCATGATAGAGAAGTGAGTATTGGTATCCTTTGCGGTCATATCCTTTACCTATGACATCGGCATCGACCTGGAATTCGTGGACGGCACACAGGTCACGGCGCATCATCCAGACGGCGGGGTTGAACCACTGGGGGAATGTGATTATGTCAAATATGAGCAGCTCATACGAGTGTCCGAATGCTATGTGAGCTTTCTCATGCTCCACAATGACGGGGTCATTCAGGACAGTGGGGTCATTGGGTAATACTATGTCTTTCATCCAGTTGAATGGCTGGATATCGGACTCTGACACAATTATGTTCCACTTGCCGTTATTTTCAATGCTGCGTCCGTTCCTGATAATCCTCCTTACCTTGATTATTGATTCAAAGCGCGTTACCAGAATAAATATGACGCCGGCGGTATATACTATTCCCATAATGAGCAGAACCCAGTTTCTCTGTCCCTCCTCCTGATACTCTACTGCCGGCACGTTCAGCTCTTCCGGGGCGGCTGTCTCAACCGGATTAGCCTGGCTCTGAACACTGGCAGTGGTGTAATCAATCTGAGATGGCTGCGTAGGACCGCTGAACCACTCATAACCCTGAGTGTTGGAATATTTCTGATACTCATCCTCTGCCAGTTTCCTGCCGGACCAGCTTACGGATATCACAAAGAAGGGGAGGATATATGCCAACAGGAGAGAAGCGGCCAGTACCATGCGGTTAAAGCGGTGGAAGGTCTCTTTCTTGAGCAGATAGTGATACAGTATTCCAAAAGCGGCGGTAAGTACGGCCACCTTTAGTATATATATAAAGAATGCCTCCATAATCATTTGCCTGATTCAATCTGATCAATAATGTCCTTAAGTTCATCAACGGATAGTTTATCCTCCTTAAGGAATGTCATAACCACGTTCTTGTATGAACTGCTGAAAAACTCATCCACCAGTCCGCCCAGGCCCGATGCCCGGTACTCCTCCTTGCTTACTGCCGCAAAATAGCGGTAGTTGCTGCCAAAAGCCTCGTGGTCAATGAACCCGTCGGCCTGCAGAGTGCGAACCTGTGTGGATAGTGTGCTGAAACTAGGTTTGGGGTCCGGATAAAGCTCCTGCAACTCCCTTACAAACATAGGACCATGAGCCCAATAATGCTCCATAATGACCTTTTCTTTTGATGTCAGTTTTCTCATAAGACACGTCAACTAATGATTTTCACTGCAAAGCTAAAACGTTTAGCTGAGCCAGCCAAATTTTTTAGCTGAATTTTTTCAGTTTCCCTTTTTGTTTGTAGTCTATCATACTATGGTTATCTTTGACCTTCGGTCCAAGATAGGCTGCGCCTCGGGATAAAAAATGAACAAGTTCTTTTTTCTCCTCTCGGCTTGCACTATCTTTGTGTGACCTATTAACAGAACAGTATGGAAAGACCCACGGTAGCCTTGATGTATGATTTTGACGGAACGCTCTCTCCGTCATATATGCAGGAGTATGACTTTATGGATGCCATTGGATTAACTGATAAGGAGTCATTCTGGAAGGCATCGCATGGACTGGCAGAGAAGCAGCAGTCCAGCACAATCCTGGCCTACATGAAGCTGATGGTGGATAAGGCCCAAGAGAACGGTATCAGCATCCGCCGCCAGCAGTTCGTTGAGTTTGGGCGTGGAATAGGATTCTTTCCCGGAGTGGAGCAGTGGTTTGAGCTGATTAACCGAAAGGGTGAGGAGATGGGTGTGAACGTGGAGCACTACATAATCTCATCGGGCCTTAAGGAACTGATAGAGGGTACAAGCATAGCCAAGTATTTCAAGCAGATATACGCCTGCTCATTCATGTATGAGAATGATAAGGCCGTTTGGCCCGCCGTTGCAGTGGATTTTACATCCAAGACTCAGTTCATATTCATGATAAACAAGGGTATTCATGAGATCTGGCGTAACGCCCAGATAAATGATTCAATGCCCGATGAAGGCCGTCCCGTGCCGTTCCAGCACATGATTTATTTTGGTGACGGAGAGACCGACATACCCAGTATGCGCATAGTCAAGAGCGAAGGTGGCCGCTCAATAGCCATCTACAAGCCCGAAAGCGATTCCAGCCGTGCACAGGCCCGCAACCTGGTTCAGAGAGGCCGCGTAAACTTTGCCTGCCCCGGCGATTATCGTGAGGGTAGCGAGCTCTACAACGCCGTAATAGCCACCATAGCCACTATCAAGACAGACAGCGAGTTCCATCACCTGGAGCGCAGGAACCAGAAATCCATGCTTGAGGATTGAAACTCTTATTCTCCTTTGTACTGTTAGGAAAAACCGAACTGTTGCCGTTTCCCTTTGCAGGAGCCGGACATCCGGTTTTGGGACTATCAGTGCAGCGACGTTCAGCGAGGGCCCTGGAAAGGCCGTTAAGAACATCGTGGCGTTCAACGACGGTTAGGCCCCGAAGGGGACTAAGACGGAGGCGATCGATGTTTAGGCCTTGGAGGGAGCACGAGTAGTCGCGGAACGTTGCGTCCCAAAACCGGATGTCCGGCGGAGCCTCGGAACGTTGCGTCCTAAAAACGGGCACTCGGCGGAGTTTACAAAATGAGAACGACTGTGCAAAACGCCCCGTTTTGCCAAATTCCCCAAAAGGTTAAGGGGCGCTTAATCCGTATCTTTGCAGCCATCTATGGATAAGTTCAATATAATAGTTTTGGCAAAGCAGGTGCCCGATACCCGTCAGGTAGGTAAGGACGCCATGAATGCCGACGGCACCATAAACCGTGCCGCACTTCCGGCAGTGTTCAACCCGGAGGACCTCAATGCCCTGGAGCAGGCCCTTGCCATCAAGGACCGTTTCCCCGGCAGCACAGTGACAATGCTCACTATGGGTCCTGAGAGAGCAAAAGAGATAGTGATGGAGGGTGTATATCGCGGAGCCGACGGCGGTTATCTGCTTACAGACCGCCTCTTTGCAGGTGCTGATACACTGGCTACATCATACGCCCTGTCAACAGCAATCCGCAAGATTGGTAAGTACGATATAATAATAGGTGGTCGTCAGGCCATTGACGGTGATACCGCACAGGTAGGCCCGCAAGTAGCTGAGAAACTGGGCCTGAACCAGATAACCTACGTTGAGGAGGTGCTGGATATGGACAGCAAGTCTGTGACTGTAAAGCGCGTCATAACCGGTGGTGTGGAGACAGTGAAGGCTCCGCTGCCCTGTGTGCTGACCGTGAACGGAAGCGCCGCCCCCTGCCGCCCCCGCAACGCCAAGCTGCTGATGGGCCGCAAGAACTACGAGGTGCCCGCATGGACTGTAGCTGATGTAAATGCCGATCCCGCCAAGTGCGGACTCTCAGGTTCACCCACCAAGGTAAAGAAGATTGAGAACATAGTATTCCAGGCCAAGGAGAGCAAGCGCTACGGCGACA
>JAEEGL013700055.1_pt1 | contig 12515 bp, 8 predicted proteins | sample 9134231 | NCBI WGS metagenome assembly JAEEGL01 (sample SAMN16246548, study PRJNA631951) | gut metagenome | biome: gut microbiome; feature: rumen; material: fiber-attached | host: Bos | place: Iran: Karaj | collected 2018-10
GCATATCGTACAGATCGAAAAGCGGTTCGTCTCCGAGTAGGTCCATATTCGACTCCCATAAAGACCTTACCGTTCCGACGTCGCGCCAGTAACCGTAAAAAGGATACGACAGTATATTTCCTCCGCGCCGCAGGAGTTCGGGTATCACGTTCTTGCCGAAATCGTGGTCGGACGTCTCCGACAATGCGTCGTCGCCGAGGAGTTTTTCAAGAACTTCGGTCCGGAAGACGTATACGCCCATCGAGGCGACGTCTGACCTCGGCGCAACGGGCTTTTCCTCAAATCCGGTGACGAGGTCGTCGTCGTCGACAGTCATGATGCCGTATCTGCTCGCCTCGGAGAGCGGAACGCGGAAGGTAGCGACGGTGCAGTCTGCGCCCCGCTCTTTGTGTTCCTCGATCATTCTGCCGTAGTCCATCTTATACACGTGGTCTCCGGAGAGGATGAGCGCGTTTCTCGCGCCGTAACGGTTTATGAAATCGAGATTTTTGAAGACCGCGTCTGCGGTACCCGAATACCATCTTCCGCCATCCCTGTCAAAATACGGAGGGAGGATGAATATACCGCCGCTTTTTCTGTCGAAATCCCAGACCTCGCCCGCCCCGATATGCTCTGACAGTTCGCCCGGTTTATACTGTGTCAGGACGCCGACCGTCCTCACCCCGGAATTGAAGCAATTCGACAGGGTGAAGTCGATTATCTTATACTTCCCTCCGAACGAGACGGCAGGTTTCGCCGTGTCGTCGGTCAGCGACCTTAGCCGCTTGCCGTTGCCTCCCGCGAGGACGAGCGCGACCGTGTCCTGCGTCTTATACATCTGATCCCACCTCCGATACTGTAAATGGTCTTTCCGTCATTCGTCTTTTCAGGATCGCGCCCGACAGCGGGGGCATATCCAAAGCGACCGTCCCGTCGATCGAAGCGAACGCGCCGCCCGAGGGGAGTTTACCGCCTCCGCCGTACCTCTCGTCGTCGGTCGAAATGATCAATTCGTACTCCCCGCTCTCACCCGCGTTGAGTCTGAAACCGTGGATCGTTTTCCCCGAAAAATTCAGCGCGACGACAACGGTTTCACGGTCTGCCGCCCGTCTGATATAGGAGATCGCGTTTTCCCCTCTCCTGTCCGCGTCAAGCCACGAAAAGCCCTCCCATCCGCCGTCGATCTCCCATAGCGATCTCTCGGAAAGATAGACGCCGTTCAGATCGTGAACGTACTCTTCCGTCTGCCGATGACGCGGGAAGCCGAGCATGAACCACTCGAGCTCGTTCTCATAGTCCCATTCCCTGAACTGCGCGAACTCGCACCCCATGAAAGTCAGTTTCTTCCCCGGGACGGTCATCATATACAGTAGGAAAGCTCGCAGATTCGAGAACTTGTCGTCGTACTCTCCCGGCATCTTTCCGATAAGAGAACGTTTTCCGTGAACCGTTTCGTCGTGCGATACCGGCAAAATGAAGTTCTCCGAGAATGCAAAGACGAGCGGAAAGGTCAGCTTGTCGTGGATACCGCACCGAAAGACGGGATCGGTCGATACGTATGAAAGCAGATCGTTCGTCCATCCCATGTTCCATTTGAAATTGAAACCGAGCCCGCCCTCTGATACCGGACGGGTGACGCCCTCCCACGCGGTCGACTCTTCCGCGATCATAAGCGCGTCGGGGAATTCCGCGAATACAGCCGTGTTCAGCTTTTTAAAAAACGCCGTCGCTTCCGTATTCCTGTTGTCGCCGAGTTCGCCCGGTATCCACTCTCCCGGAGCTCTGTCATAATCGAGATAGAGCATCGAGGAGACGGCGTCTGCGCGCAGTCCGTCGACGTGATAGACCCTGAACCAGAACAGAGCGTTCGAGATCAGAAAAGACTGGACTTCGGGACGGCCGACGTCAAAGAACCTCGTACCCCAGCCTTTGTTTTCCATACGGTCTTCACCCTGATATTCGTACTCGGGAAAGCCGTCGAAATCGACGAGTCCGAACCCGTCCTTCGGAAAATGAGCAGGGACCCAGTCGAGGATCACCCCGACGCCGGCGCGATGCATCCTGTCGACGAAATACATGAAGTCCTCAGCCGTGCCGAATCGTGATGTGGGCGAATAGTATCCCGTGACCTGATATCCCCACGACCCGTCGTACGGGTGTTCCATGACCGGGAGAAGTTCCACATGAGTGTATCCGAGCCTTTTCACGCGGGCGCACAGCTTGTCGGCGAGGAAACGGTAATTGTGATAGTGTTCCCCGTCTTTGGTGGACTTACCGTCACGCGTCATAAAAGAGCCGAGATGGACCTCGTAAATATTCAGCGGCGCCGGGTAATAACCGCCGCCTGAAGTTCGCCCGAAAAGCGTCTTTCTATATGACAGATAGTCCGCGTCGCGCCAGGGATAACCGCCGGTATCGCAAACGACGGACGCGCGTCCGCCCCCGCGCTCCGTATAAAACGCGTACGGGTCGTTTTTGACGCGGGATATGCCGTCGGTACACCTGACGACGAATTTGTAAAGCGTTCCGGCAAACGAAGACGAGTCCTCGATCTCCGTCTCCCAGACGCCCGCCGCGCTCACCTTCGTCATCGCGCGAGGCGTTTCCCACCCGGTACGCTCGCAGATCAACGCGACGCTCTCTGCGCGCGGGGCCCAAGTCCTGAACGTACAGATATATCCTCCGTCCTCCCGCCTCTCGTGCGCGCCGAGAAATTTGTATGAGGTGAAATTCGTTCCTTGATGGAAAAGATAAGCCTGATAGTCCCTTGAATCCTTTTCCGACACGTCTTCCCACCCCTCGATTGCTCTTTTCACATATTTTCGCCTGTAACGCCGCTTAATATACCAAATAAAAAAAGACGCCTCGCAAGAGGCGTCTCACTGTATTTCGTTTCAGTCGTAATTTCTGACACACGATACCACAATCCCGAGGATCGAGATCTCGTCGAAGAACAGCGGCTCCATATCCGGGTTTTCCGGCTGAAGGCGGAACCTGCCGTCTTCTTTATAAAATGTCTTGACAGTCGCTTCGTCGCCGATCAGGGCGACGACGATCTGTCCGTTTTCCGCAACGGGAGTGCGCTCTGCTATGACGATATCGCCGTCGAGGATCCCCGCGCCTATCATACTCTCGCCTTTGATACGGAGAGCAAACAACGCGTCGTCCCCGGAAAATTTTCTTTTGCCCGAGTATACGACGTACCCTTCCTGATTTTCGACGGCGAGGATCGGAAGGCCCGCCGTGACGGACCCGAGAAGAGGGACGGAAATACCGGCGCCCGATGGAGCCGCCCCGCCGAGGCGGAGCGTCCTGCTCTTGCCGTTCTGCTTTACGATAAGCCCCTTTTCCTCAAGACGGGAAAGATAGGTGTGAACCGTGGAGGTGCTCTTTATACCGAGATCGGAACGGATATCGCGTATCGACGGAGAGTACCCGTTCTTTTCGATCTTTTCACGGACGTAATCGAATATCAACTTTTCTTTTCCGTTAAGATCAGTCATTTTTTTCTCCGATTTGTTTCCTTGATGGGGATATTATAACACATTATCGTCGGAAAGTAAACAGATGTTCGCGAACCGCTTTCAGAGGCGGCTCCTCATTTCATCTGCGGTGACCGCCCTGCACTCGTCAAGGATGATATCGCGCTCGCAGAACGGTACCCGCTCCCCCGCGATGAGCTGATACCGCTCGTGCCCTTTCCCTGCGAACAAAACGACGTCGCCGTCTTTCGCGATACGGACAGCTCGACGGACCGCATCTTCCCTGTCGGGAATGATCTCAAAAGACGAGCCGCGGTCGAAATACGAGGCGATCTGCTCGGTTATATCGGACGCCGGTTCGAAATCGGGATTGTCGCTCGTGATGATCGAATGATCGGCAAGACGGCAGGCGACGCGGGCGAGCTCTTCCCTTCGCTCGAACGTCCTCCCTCCGACCGAACCGAAAACGCAGATTATCCTGTTCGGATCATACGTTCTGAGGACGGAAAGTGCCGACTGCAGACTGATCCCGTTGTGAGCGTAATCAATGACGAAGGTTCGTCCGGGGAGTCCTTCGACAATCTCGAATCTCCCCGTGACGGTAACGTCTTTGAGTAACTGCGCCGCCTTTTCCGGGCTTACGCCGTACTTCCCGACGACGGCGATCGCGCAAAGCGCGTTGTGAACGCTGAACTCTCCCGGGGATTTGAGTTTTACCGCAACGCCCTCACCGCCATGGCGGCAAATAAAGGAGACGCCGAGCGACGACGGATCCCTGAATGGCTTGATATCCGTCGCGTAATAAACGGCTTCATCCGAAGACGCCGAAAAAGATACTCTCGGAGTCGTACGGTCACCGGAAATGATATCGGATGAGAAGGGATCGTCCGCGTTATATACTATAAGTTCTTTTTTATACTCGGAAAACAGTTTCGCTTTCGCCGCTTTGTACTCCTCAAACGAAGCGTGCTCACCCGTTCCGATATGATCGCGATAAAGATTGGTGAATACGGTCGTATCAAAGTCGATCCCGAAAACGCGGAAGCGATCGAGCGCCTGAGACGAGACCTCAAGGGCGACGTGCGTTATGCCCTCGTCGACCGCCTTTTGGAAAAAGCGTTGAAGTTCGGCGCTCTCAGGCGTCGTATTCGGCGTCGCCGTCGTCTTACCCTTTATGATGACGCCGTTAGAGCCGATATACGCGCACGGGATCCCCGCGCCGTTGAGTATCGAATGGACGAGAAGAGCCGTCGTCGTTTTGCCTTTCGTTCCCGTTATCCCGATTATCTTCAGTTTTCGGGCGGGATGACCCCTGAAGATCGCGGAGATCCGGGCAAGCTCACGCCTCGTGTTTTCGACTTTGATCTGGACCGCGTCGTCCGGCAATTCAGCGATCAGTCGTTCCGTCAAAAAAGCGCGGCATCCGGACGCATACGCCTTGTCGGCGAAAAAGTGCCCGTCGACCCGCGCTCCTTTCATGCAAACGAAAAGATCCCCGTCTCCGACAGAAGATGTGTTATACTCAATCCCTTCGATCAAAACGTCTTCGACGGATCCGCGAAGAACGGAATAATCGGTTTCCGCCAGCAGTGTCTTAAGCCGCATACAAGCACCTCCGATCAGGGTTGATACTCCTTGCCGAACAGTTTTACCGACGTCTGAGCCAGTACCTCGAGAGAGTCGACGAAAAACGGATCGTCACCGAGCGAGTTTTTGAGAAGGGACAGCTCGGTGCAGGCAAGGATAGCGCAGTCGCACCCCTCCTCCTTCATCGGAAGCGCGACGCGCTCTATCGCTTCCCTACCGGGTATGATCCCGCGCTTGACGTTGTTGTAGATGATATCCATGAGCGCCGCCTGCCCCTCGTCTGAGGGTATCGCCCACTCAAGACCGTACCGTTCAAGCTCACGCTGATAAGACTCGGAACGGACGGTGCCTTCGGTCGCGAGTATAGCCGCTTTAGAAAAGCCGGAGCACTTGAGATGACAGACCGTCTCGGTAATGATACTCGGAACGGGAACGTCGACCGCACGTCTCACTTCGCCGAGAAAATAGTGTGCGGTGTTGCAGGGTATAACGATGGCGTCGGCTCCGTACGCCTCAAGCCGCTTCGCGTCCTCGATCATAAAGGTGAGCGGATCGTCTGCGCTTTTACCGAGGATAAAAGCGGTCCTGTCCGGCGTAGTGGCACGGCTCGAGATGATCATATCTATATGATCCTGATCGCGTTCCGCCTTCGTGTGCTTGATTATCAGCTCGTAAAAATACGCGCTTGAAAGAGGACCGAGTCCCCCGAGGATCCCGAGAAGCTTCATTTTCTCCCCCCTGGGTCAACCGCCTTTCAATCGGCGATCGAATGATACGTTTTATACTTCTTTTTCTGACGGCGTAACTGCTCGGCGACGCAGATGAAGCGCATCGGATTGAAGCGCAGATCGGCGCCGTACCAGAGAGACGACGTACACGCACCCATCCTGTCGAGTTCTTTCGCTCTTTCGACAAGACCGGGGTCTTCGGTATACTTATATACGACCGAACGGGGAACGTGATGCCAGAAGACCGACTTCTCGCAGAGTACCGTATCAGCCTCTCCGCCGACGTCGTCGAACGTTTCCGCAGCCAGTTTCGCTATATTGAGACCCGCGGACGTTACGTAATAATTGCTTCTGCCCTGACGGAGATTGATCTCGAAGACCTTATAGTCGCCGGAGGACGGGTCGCCGTTCAATTTGATATCAAAGTTTGAAAAACCGGTGTATTTCATCTCTTCGAGCAACGCCTTGATCTTCATCGCTACGGGATAGTCCTTCACCGGTTCGGTCACGATAGCGGCGTGGTTACCGAGTCCCTTGGGCGTGTGCTCTTCAAGAAGAGTGTGACCTATGCACATCGCACGGACCCTTCCCGCCTTATCGGAAAAACACGTGAGAACTCTCATGTGAGAGTCGCCGCCCTCGATGAATTGCTGGATTATCACGTCGCCTGAATACCCGGAACGGTATATCTCTCCGATGATCGAAAGAGCTGTCTCGGGGTCTTGTGCGCGATAGACCTTTTTCATACCGTCGAAAGGATTTTTCCAGTACTCGATACTCGATGACGGCTTGACGATCACGGGGTATCCGAATCCGAGTTTTTCGGGCGAAAGATCCTCCTGAGCGGGCGTCTGCGATACGACGGCTGTCAGAGGATAAGGTATCCCGTGCTTGTCGCAGAGGCGGTAAAACTCCGCCTTGCAAGCCATCAGCGGCTGAAGGGACGGGTCGGGATAAGGGACGGTATACGCGGGAAGCCTGCCGCGCAGGCGCGATATCATCGTAGCGTAATCGTCCGTACATCCGAAGAGTACGAGTTTCTCACCTACGTGCTCATTCGCGAAATCGGTGAGAACGCGTAACGCCGTCTCTTCGTTGTCGACGTCGGGGATCGCGGTGAACTTCACGATCCTTGAGTACTTCGTCGCCGATACGGCGTATCTGCCGAACGCATACGATACGACACCGTACGCCTCGTGGAAAGCCCTTGCGACGTTATAACAGTTGAGATCCGCGCCTAAAAGCACGGGAGTGATTTTTTCATTCATATACGGTACGACCTTTAACTGATAAATCTGTCATGCCACGTCAGGAAAGTGAACGCGGTCCAAATCTTGCGGCCGTTGTTAGCCTTTCCGTTTTTGTGATCCTCAAGCAGCGAGAGAAGCTTGCCGTTATCGAAGTATTCCGCGGCGACGTCGGATGAAAACGCGGTTTTGACCCTGTCGTAAAACTTATCCTCGGCGAGCCAGTTCCTTATCGGAACGGGGAAACCCTTCTTAGGTCTGTTCGCCCATTCGTCCGGAAGCGTCTTATTCGCCGCGGTGCGGAGAACGGCTTTCGTATCGACGCCGTTTATCTTGTATTCCCACGGGATCGTCGCCGCCTCAGCCATCACGTATTTGTCAAGATACGGGACGCGGAGCTCGAGAGAATGAGCCATGCTCATTTTGTCAGCTTTGAGAAGGATATCTCCGGGAAGCCACAGGGACAGGTCGAGGTACTGCTTCTGTTCGACCTCGCAAAGATCCTTTACCTTATCGTAGATCGGGGAAGTTATCTCGTGAGGCGACGGACCGACGCGGTATTTCGGACGAAGGACCGCCTCCGCCTCCTTTTCGGGAAAGACGAACGCCTGACCGATGAAATACCTCCTCGGGTCACCGCTTCCCTTGATAAGGAAGTCGTGTCCCCTGAACTGGGGAAGATGAGACGCGACGTTCGCCGCGGCTCCGCGCAGGAAAGAAGGTATCTTTTTATACTTTCTCATCATCGGAGTATCGTCGTACCACTCGTAACCGGCGTAGATCTCGTCCGCACCCTCGCCTGACAGAACGACGGTCACGTGGCGCGCCGCGAGACGGGCGAGGAAATAAAGCGGTACCGACGACGGGTTCGACTGCGGCTCGTCCATGTGATACTGGATATCGGAGAAAGCGTCGAAGCACTCGTCGGCGTTAAGATGCTCGAGGTAGTTCTCGATCCCGAGCAGCCGGGACAGTTCCTTCGCCTCGCCGGTCTCATCGAATTTGTGAGGACCGAAACCGACCGAGAACGTATCGTGCGGCATCAGAGCCGCGGTTATGTAACTGGAGTCGACGCCGCCCGAGAGGAACGAACCGACCTTGACGTCGCTGATCCTGTGCGCCGTGACGGACTCCCTGACCCTCTCGTCTATCCGGTCCGCCCACTCCCCGTAGGAAAGGAGCTCCTTCTTGGAGAAATCTACGTCCCAGTAGCGGCGTTTCGTGAACTTCCCTTCCGAAAACTCGAACACGTGGGCGGGAGGAAGCTTAAAGGTGTTTTTGAAAAACGTGGTCTCGAGAACGGAATACTGAAAACTGAGATACGGTCTGAGCGCGGTCGGATCGACCTCGGGATGAAACTCGGGATGCTCGAGAAAGCTCTTTATCTCCGAACCGAAAATCATATTACCCGACGGAGTGAGCGTGTAATAAAACGGCTTGATCCCGAACGGGTCGCGAGCACCGAAAAGGCGCCGCCTTTTTTTATCCCATATCACAAACGCGAACATGCCGCGAAGGCGGTCGACTATCCCGTCGCCGTATTCCTCATATCCGTGGACGATGACCTCCGTGTCGCACCGTGTACGGAAAACGTGGCCGCGTGAGATCAGTTCCGCGCGCAGTTCGGGGAAATTGTATATCTCGCCGTTATATACGATCGCAACGGTCCCGTCTTCGTTGAACATCGGCTGCGTTCCGTCGGAGAGGTCGATGATCGAAAGGCGTCTGAATCCGAGAGCGACTCCGCCCTCTTCGTCAAAAAAATATCCGTCCGAATCGGGACCTCTGTGACGGATCCTGTCCGCCATTCTGCGCAGAACGGTCTCCTTGCTCTCGACCTGACCCGTAAACCCTGTAAAACCGCACATATTATCACCTGTCAGTTATGGAATGATCGACTTCGCGCTGAAGCCGGATATCTCGATCACGTCCGCGACTTTGACCGACCTGCCGATCGCCTCGACGTCCGGCGGACTCAAGCCCGCTCTGACGCCGATGATCACGGATCCCGCGTTTGACGAAACGGCATTTTTCGCAATCTCGAAGCATACTTTCCCGGGATCCGTTTCGGTACGGTACCGGTCGGTACGTATCACGACGTTGTAACCGTCGAGAGCGATCGTCACGTACCGCGTTCCCGGATCCTTCTTCCTCATCCAGATCAGCATGCCCGCAGCTTGCTCGAACGTCGCGAGAGGCGAGGCGCCGTACGCCTCTACGATCCCGTCGATCATATTGAGCGCGATCCGCCTGATGTAGTTCGCCGTGGTGATCCCGACGCCGGGTACCTCGGTGAGTTCCTCAACGGATGCGGAAAAGACCCCGTCGAGTGAACCGAACCGATCGAGCAGTCTGTGAGCCGTCGGATTGGTATCGGAACGCGGAATGACGTTGAAAAGAAACAGTTCGAGAAGAACGTGAGGTTCCATATTCATCGCTCCCTCACGCATGAACCGTTCTCTCAGCCGATGTCTGTGATTTTCGTGAACGTTTCTGTCTTTTCCCGCAGTCTGTGGCAACCGGTCGTCACCTCCGGACTTCAGATTCAGAATGATCAACCTCCCGCGCCTACAGCGCCCAGGTAGAGAGTGGGCCAGGCGGGCGAACACGCCGCCTCGATGTTATTGATAAATAAAACGTCGGTAAACGAGTAATCGGAAAAAGCTTCTTTGATATTGAAGTCAGCGTATCTGACGTCAACTACGAAGATATTGCCGTAGTGCTCGGAAAGGAACGGGATCAGGGCGTTTCCGAACGAATCCTTCAGAACGAGTACAGTGAGATCCTGCGGATTCTCGGGAACGTTTATGACGGTATACGGGTTGTCTCCGCAAAGGAAAGCGGCGTATGTTCCGCTCCACGTCATGATGCTCGAATCGTACGTCTGAGAATCGCCCTGCTTGGTGTTGATCGTCATGGTCTGAGCCTTCGTCGGCATATACGCCTCGACGGTGTCAAAGAACGATTTTACCCGTTCGTCCTGCGTATAATCGTACATCGATCCCTGATACGCTTCGTTCAGTATGAGCTTTTCAAAGTTTTCGAGCGGAGTCGGCTCGAAGCCGACGGAACGGGCGAAAGCGCAATACGCGTAATACGCTCCGAGATCTGTCCAGTGGTGGTCCGTCTTATAGTACAGATATTCGTCCCTGTGAGAGAGGATCTGCTCGCAGACGTCCGGGCAGTTGACTCCTTTGGACGATGCGATGGAGATCATGCTGTCGAACGCCGAGCGCTGGTCGAGGATCATATCGCGGAGAGAATCGTTGTCGAGCAGGATCCCTGACGTGGGTCCTATGCAGAGCGTGACGCGCTTAGGCGAGAACAACTGCTTATAATAGACTGCAACGTCGGCAAGATTGCTGAAATTTCCCGCGTCGAAGTATCCCTGCGAATAAACGGCGTCGCCGTAGATGAACAGTCCGTTCGTCATGAAGTCGACGTCTATCCCGCCGCCGTCCTTTACTGCGAGAGGTTTGACGCTTATCTTGCAGCTCAGGGTGACGGTACCTATCTTACACGTCAGCTCGCCCTCGCCGCTTTTTACCGCCTTGATATTTGCCTTTCCGCCCTCCGAGGACGTGAGTTCGATCGTCCCGGAGTCGTCTATGCTCCACGCCGCGTCGGATACGTCGTCCTCGCTGAGGACGGAGATCGTCGTTCCGCTCCCCTCGGTGAGTTTCATCTCCGTTTTGGAAAGTGTGTACGTTCCGATCGGATCGGGCTCCGTCTCCGGAGGATCGCTCTCTGCCGGGTCGGTTTCTGTTTCAGAGGAAAGCTGTTCAAGCATCTCCCTCAGTTTCGCCGCCTCGTCCTCATTGTCCTTTTTATCTCCCTTATCGAGGATAACGAGGTTGCCGTCTCCGATCGAATAGTCGACGCCGTATAGCGTTTCAAGCTTCTTTGAAAGGTCGATTAAGTTGTCGCGAAGGAGAAAATGATCGTTGAAATAATCGTTCACCCCGGAAGTAAACGAACCGTCTGCAAGAGAATGGATCGAAAACTTCGGGAAAGACGCCAGCGCCCTTTTCTCTCTTTCTGAAAAGTCCTTTTTTCCGGGACCGATAAAATTGATTATCGAGAACGTGAAAAACAGAACGCCGATCAAGGCAAGGCAGATCTTGTCGATCTTTTTGTATTTTTCAGAATATCTCTTTTTGATCCTGATCACACCCCTCTTTCTCTAAAACGCCCAGTACAGAAACGGGCTGTAACTGCTTCCGACCATACTCGCGGTCGACAGGAAGACGAGACCGATCGAAACCGCTATGCGGGTATACCTGTAAACGCCGTACGAGACGGAAGTCTTCGAGCCGATCCACTTGAGTAACGACGGTATCGCGGGAAGCGAGAGGATGACGCCTCCGATAAGCAAAAACAGGTTCTGAGAGATCAGAGAAAACGTGAAAACGTCGGAGAACGACGACACGCCTATACCGAACAGATAACCGAGCGACGGGAACAGGTCCTTCGTGAAAAAGAAGATCGCAAAACCGAAAACGGTTATGAAAACGAAATAGATCTTTGACACGATGAGAGAAACGACGCGCGGCATCCGCTCGAACCGATCGAGCAGAACCTTCTTTTCGAGGATCAGAAGAGCGCCGTAATACACGCCCCACAGAACGAAATTCCATGAAGCGCCGTGCCAGAATCCGGTGAGGAGCCAGACTACGACGATGTTTCTGAGGTGATGGCGTCTGTTCCCGCCGAGAGGAATATACAGATAATCCCGGAAAAACGTCCCGAGAGAGATGTGCCATCTGCGCCAGAATTCAGTCGCGGAGGACGAGGCGTAGGGATATCTGAAGTTTTCGTTGAATTTGAAACCGAACATCCTTCCGAGACCGATCGCCATATCCGAGTAACCCGAAAAGTCGAAATAGATCTGCAAGGTGTAAAACAGCGCGCCCGCCCATCTTGCAACGAACGTAACGCTTGACAGACCGTACAGGGCGGAAACGGCGACTGCGCACCGGTCGGCGATAAGGATCTTCTTTGCAAACCCGATCGAAAAGCGAAAAACGCCGTCGTTGATGTCGTAGAGTTTCGTCCTTCTGTCGTCAAGCTGCGCTTCGATATCCTTATACCGGACGATAGGCCCCGCGATAAGCTGAGCGAAAAACGAGACGTACAGAAGAAGATTCATAAAACTTCCCTGCGGTCTTACGTCGCCGCGGTATACGTCGATAACGTACGACATCGCCTGGAACGTGAAAAAGCTGATGCCTATAGGCATCCTGAGCGCCGGGACCGGTATCGAGGAGCGAAAAACGAAGTTGAACGACTCAACAAAGAACGCGGTATATTTGAAAATACAAAGAATCGCCAGATCGACGGTCACTGAAAGCGCCAAAAACAACCGTGCGCTTCTCTGTGTCCGGCATGAGGCGACGATGATACCGCCGAGAAAGTTCACGGCGACCATGAAGATCATCAGAAGGACGTAGACAGGCTCTCCCCACGCATAGAATATCAGAGAAAACAAGACA
>JAEEGL016765476.1_pt1 | contig 12515 bp, 8 predicted proteins | sample 9134231 | NCBI WGS metagenome assembly JAEEGL01 (sample SAMN16246548, study PRJNA631951) | gut metagenome | biome: gut microbiome; feature: rumen; material: fiber-attached | host: Bos | place: Iran: Karaj | collected 2018-10
GTTGGAAAGATGCGTCGGGTGCGAGCTTTTCTTTTGCGAATCCGCTTGCGGAAGATGCTAATGTGATTGCCGATATTAGTGCAAATACAGACACGGCGTATAGAGTCGTGCACAATAAAATGACCGTAGACGGTTCAGCTTATGTGTTTGCCGAAGAAGAAAATAAGACAGGTATGACTGATATGGAAGTCACGCCGGCTACGAAGGATTATCCAGGTTTTGAGCGCCCGAATACACAGACCGCTACAATTCTCGGCGATGGTTCACGCGTCTTTACCTATAATTACGACCGCAAGACATTTATGTTGACCATTACGAATGCGGAATATGTAACAGGAGCTACGTCGAAAGAGTACTATTATGAAACGCCGCTGACTTTGACGGCAGCCACGCGCGAGGGGTATCTCTTTAAGGGGTGGACAAATGGCGAAACGGCAACGAGTGTCAGCATTATTATGAACGAGGCGAAAGAGATTGGCCCGATTTATGAATTAGAGGTTCAGCCGGAAACATTTACGCTTGATGGACAGTGTGTATTCACGAGCCAAGGTATTACTGGTACCGATGATTGCAGCGATTATCTTGGCCAAGAATATATCGATACTGGTATTAGTTTGTTCTCCGAAGAAAACGCCAAAAAAGATTTTAAGATTTCCTTTAATATTGATGAATTTCGTTATGGGTCAACAATACGTCGCGCAACTTTGATTAATTCTACGCTCGAAGTTAAAGATCAACAGTATCCTGGCATCGTGTTAAGAAAGCATGATAATAAGAATGGATATTATACGCTTGGCTCGAATGTAGTAAAGGATCACGCCAAGTTAACTTCAACTAAATTGGATATTCCGATTGCGGGTACAGATCGCTTTACGTTGATAAGAAAAAATAATTTACTCTGTTATGTAATTAATGATAGTAGTCCTGTATTCGTTGACGATTATACGGAGTTTAACGAGTATTTTAACGATACGGTTTGGTTCGGTGCTTCGATTGAGGACAATGTAGTATATCGCCAAATGTATGGCAAATTGTCGGATCTTGATATTTGGGTCGGCAAAGACGTCGACAACGAATTGAGTTGCGAAAAAGAATAATTTTTATTTCTTGTGTTCGAGCGCGGTCTTGATATCTTCAATTTGGTCGCGTAATTCGGCGGCGCGTTCAAACTCGAGGTTGGCGGCGGCGAGTTGCATTTGCGAGGTCAATTCTTTTACGATTTGCGGTAGTTCTTCGCGCGGGATCTTACGTAAGTCGAGCTTATTGCTCTTCTCTTTTTCAGGAATAATTGCGCGCAGGCCTTCGCCGATTTCTTTAGCGACAGAGCGCGGCGTGATATTGTGCTCCTCGTTGTATTTTTGTTGGATTTCGCGGCGACGGTAGGTTTCATTAATGGCACGTTCCATACTTCTAGTCATGCTGTCGGCATACATAATAACTTTACCTTCGACATGACGGGCGGCGCGGCCGATAGTCTGCACGAGTGCCGATTCGGAACGCAAAAAGCCTTCCTTGTCGGCGTCGAGAATGGCAACGAGTGAAACTTCTGGCAAATCTAGCCCCTCGCGAAGTAGGTTAATGCCGACTAATACATCGTAAGTACCGGCGCGCAGATCGCGTAAGATATCGCCGCGCTCTAGGGTGTCGATGTCGCTATGGATGTAGGCGGTTTTAATGCCGAGCTCAATTAAATGTTCGGATAAATCTTCTGCCATGCGCTTCGTGAGTGTAGTTACGAGTACGCGCTGTTGTTTCTTGATGCGGTCGTCGATTTCGTCAACAAGGTTGTCAATCTGCCCTTCGCTTGGGCGTACTTCAATTTCTGGATCCAGTAAGCCAGTCGGACGAATGACCTGCTGGGCTGGCGACGGGCTATGTTGTAATTCATATTCGCCTGGAGTAGCTGAAGTAAAGATGACTTGATTAATATGACTTTCAAATTCTGTAAAAGTAAGCGGGCGGTTGTCTAACGCGCTTGGCAGACGGAAGCCGTATTCGACTAGTGTTTCTTTGCGGGCGCGGTCGCCGTTAAACATGCCACGTACCTGTGGTAAGGTCATGTGCGACTCGTCAATAAGCATCAAGAAATCGTCTGGGAAGTAATCCAACAAAGTAGCTGGTGGCTGCCCCTGAACGCGGCCGTCGAGGTGGCGCGAGTAGTTTTCGATACCCTTCACGAAGCCAGTTTGCTCGAGCATCTCGAGATCGTATTTAATGCGCTGACTCAGGCGCTGCGCTTCAAGATATTTATGTTCTTTTTCAAAGAATGCGAGCCGCTCTTCGTACTCGGCGCGAATTTTGCGAATGGCAAGATCGAGCGATTCCTTTGGTGTAGCGTAGTGAGTATTTGGGAAAATGCCAATTTCGTCTGGCTCGGCAAGTACTTCGGCGGTTAACGGATCGATAACCTTGATGCGCTCGAGTGTATCAAAGCCAAATTCGAGACGATAGGCGCGATCACCGGAGGCCGGAAATAAATCTACCGTATCGCCACGGACACGGAAGTTGCCGCGTTCAAAAGCAATGTCGTTGCGATGGTACTGAATTTCGGTCAACAAGTAGATGAACTGCGACATGTCGCGTTGTTCGCCCTTAGCGAGCCGAATTGCCATGGCTTTATAGTTGTCTGGCGAACCAATGCCGTAAATACAAGAGACCGAGGCTACGATTAAAGTATCGCGACGCGTTAGGAGTGCCTCGGTGGCGCCGTGACGAAGGCGATCGATTTCTTCATTAATGGCGGAATCTTTTTCGATATAAGTATCCGTGCTTGCGATGTAGGCTTCCGGCTGGTAGTAGTCAAAGTAGGAAACGAAATAATGTACTTCATTTTCTGGGAAGAATTCACGGAATTCAGAATACAGCTGAGCGGCAAGCGTCTTGTTGTGCGCCAATACCAAAGTCGGACGATTATATTTCTCGATAATATTCGCCATAGTAAAGGTTTTGCCGGAGCCCGTAACGCCAAGTAGAGTCTGAGCTTTTTGGCCGGCGCGCAAACCATCAAGAAGCTGGGCGATAGCCTGAGGCTGGTCGCCAGTTGGTTCGTATTTACTATGAAGCTTAAAATTCATTCCCTTCTATTTTATCATCAAAAACCCGTTATTCGCATAACGGGTTTCCGGTTAGGTTCTAATTAAGCTTGTGGTTGGGTTGGGGTTTGAGAATCGTTGCCGCTAACCCATGGGTCAGCTGGAGCTTGGGTTGGAGCAGCACCGGCGGCTGGAGCGGCGCCACCAGCTGGAGTAGTACCGGTAGCTGGCGCATCCTTGTGCTCTGCCAAGATGGTAGCATAGCTTTCGCCGAGGTATTTGTCCTTACCAAAGGCGAGGATGAGCAAGAAGATAAAGCTCAAAAGAATTAAGCCGACCGCAAAGCCGGTATCTTTACCGAAGACCTTAGCAAGGTTGATATACATAATGATCGTCATGATAGGGCCTGCAATCGGAACGAGCATGAGAAGTGAAAGTGCGCCGTTCATGCCAGCGATTTCGAATAGTACCCAGTTATTATAGAAAGGATTGATAGATTTCCAACCTTCGCGACCGGCTTTAGTGAAAATCTTCCAGTTAGCAATAATGCCGATAATCATAATGGAGAGAATGAAGAGCCAAACTGCGCCTAAGATAGCGAAGACGCCAGCAACGACACCGCCGGCAGCCGCGCTACTGCTACTTGAGCTGTAGTATGAAGCAAATAGATCCATTTTTATACTTTCCTTTCGGTTATGTTTAGTTTCATTTTATTAGCTTTTATAGATTAAATCAAGGTATTCTTGGGGAATATGATGAGTAGGATTATAAAAATTCGTGATGTTATAGACTTGGTTTGGATTATTTAAATAGTCATGGAAGAATTGCAGTAGTAATGGCGCTTTTTCGCCAGGTTGAAGTTGAGTAAGCGCTAATTGCAACGAGTAAATGATTTCTTCGCGTGTGCCAATGAAATCAAATGGATTGCCGCCACCGTAATTAACGAGGTTGCTGAATGTTGCCGTAAGGCGTTGGTCATTTAATAAATTATCGCCAAAAACTTCAAGTAATTTGTCGTGGTTTTCGAGTGGGTATAGCATGATGTAGTTGTATAGACAACGCGGACAATGGCCACACCAGCGCTTCTCTTCGCTCGTATTACTGCAGCCGCCAAATGCTTTGAGATAGAGTGGATATTTAATGAATTTTCGATAAATCGCGTAATCATTCATACTGCGTAAAATGCTGAAGTAATGAATTTTTGGCGCGAAATAGGTGTTGATATATTGCTGGAAGTCAGTTTCGAAGTCATAGCTCTTTGTATATTGGTGGTTATTGCCATCAAAAGCGCTATTTGAGAGGATGATATTTTCCTTCTTGTTTAAGTAGGCCGTAATGTAGGATGCAAAAGCAAAACATGACGAAAGCGAAACGTGGCCATTATAAAAACCTTGCTGCGGTAGCTCTTCGAGCTGTGGATCGAGGATTAAATTAAAATCTACGACGCTCTCTAGTCCATAGCCGGCTTCTTTGATGCAGTCGGTTGCGGCCACATCGGCGTCGTTGCCGTAGTGGTATAGGAAGCAAAGGTTCTGTTCGTGCTTATCTTGGAGACTTTCGAGCACGACTACGGAGTTTTTATTGCCACCAACCGGAATCAGATTGCCCTCAAATTTAGTATCAATATGATATGTGTTGCGCGGTTCGCCTTGATTGTCGCAAATGAAAGTAACGAATTCTTCGTATGGAATGCGCAAGTTGTTGTTATACAGGAATTCGATTAATTCGCCAAAGAATAGTTTATGGAAGAATTTTTTCTGCGCGTTGTCGATTGAGCCGGCTTTGATGTGAAAAGTGACTGGAATTGATAATTTGTAATAGTGTACGGCGTTAATGATACCGAAATTGAAGAATAAACAGCTTAAGAAATTATCATCTAGTTCGTCGTTGCGAATATCGGCCGCCGGAATTTCGACGCTAGGCGTAAAAGTGTATGGGCCGAGCTTGTAAACGTAATCTACTTTTATGCCGTCAGCGTTGCGGTAGAAGCTATATGATTCATAAATAAACTCTGGGAATTTATACCGCAGAGCGAGGTTTTCTTGCGCGCTATTAATCATAAGCACATTATAGCATTATTCAAGATTGTACTTCTTATTGAAGTCGGTGATGATTTCTTCGGTATCGAGCTTACCGACGTATTTAGCTAAAATGCGTAAACGCTCAAGTTCCTCAGGTTCATAGTCGAACATTAAGAATAGCTCGCGGTCGGAAACTATATCGCCGAGCATCTCTTCGGCTTCTTTAAGATTTTCGACGGCTTCGATATTTTCGCGCGTGAGCTCATAATCGAAACGATATTGAATGATGAGATTATTGATTAAGCGTACAGTATATTGATCGAGACGGGCATTCTTCCAGATATCGACATCTGGCTGATCTTTGTAACGCTCAATAAAGCGATTGGCTTGCGCCATGGCTTGTTCGACGAAGAAATCTGGCGCGTATTTAGTGTGCATATGCACCATCAGACGGCGAATGGTGACACGTAGAACTTTACGCTTAATGTCGCGAATTTGTTCTTTCGTATAGCCATTTGCTCCCATACCTATATTATATACCATAAAATAGGGGGTATTTTCAGGCGTAAGCGTATTGACTTTTTGGTACTTTTTTGATATAATAAACGCTTATGGACGGAGACTATATCAGAATTCGCGGCGCACGCGCGAATAACCTCAAAAATATTGATATCGATATCCCGCGCGACAAGCTAGTCGTGATTACGGGCCTTTCTGGTTCTGGTAAGTCTTCCCTTGCTTTTGATACGATTTATGCCGAAGGTCAGCGTCGCTATGTAGAGTCGCTTTCTAGCTATGCGCGCATGTTTCTTGGCGTGATGGATAAACCAGATGTCGATATGATTACTGGTCTCTCGCCGGCAATTTCAATTGATCAGAAATCCACTTCGCGCAACCCACGTTCGACTGTGGCGACGGTGACGGAAATTTATGATTATCTACGTTTGCTGTTTGCGCGTATTGGCGTCCCGCATTGTCCGATTTGTCACTCTGAAGTAGCTCGTCGTACAACGCAGGATATTATTGACCAGGTGATGGCTTGGCCGGTTGCATCTAAGCTGATGGTGCTTGCGCCAATTGTTTCGCAAAAGAAAGGTTCTTTCTCGCATATTGGCGAGCAATATCTTGCCAAAGGTTTTGCTCGCGCACGCGTCGATGGCATTATTTATGCCTTGGACGAGTGGCCAGAATTAGACAAGAATCTTCGTCATGATATCGAGATTATCGTGGATCGCTTCGTGATGGCGCCAGATATCGAAAGTCGCGTTTCGCAATCCGTGGAGCAGGCTTTGGATCTCGGTGATGGCATTATGAAGGTTCTTTGCATTAAAGATAACTCCACGGCGATTGGTCAGAATAATATCAATACTGCCGATGCGGAGATTGTGACTTATTCGCAACGCTATGCTTGTCCGAATCATCCAGATGAATTAATCCCAGAGCTCGAGCCGCGCCTCTTCTCTTTCAACGCGCCACAAGGCGCCTGTCCGACCTGTACCGGCTTAGGTACGCGCATGGAGATTGATCCAGCTTTAGTTTTGAATCCAAATCTTACCATTTCTGAAGGTGGTATTCGTCCATATAATCGTATTAATCAAGATTCTTGGTGGCTCAAACGTTTGACGGCAGTTGGCGAGCGTCATGGTTTTTCAGTAAAAGTGCCAATTCGTGAGTTAAGCCCGGAAGCGATAAATATTATCTTGCACGGTACGGGCGATGAGAAATACCACGTTAAACTTTCGAACGGCTATGAGTACGATGCTGTTTATGAGGGCGTGATTGCTAACTTGGAAAAGCGCTATAAAGAGACCGAATCTGATTTTATTCGCAAAGATATTGAGCGTTTTATGCGCGAGCGCGTTTGTCAAACTTGTCATGGTGCGCGTTTGAAGCCAGTTGTGCTTGCTATCACTGTACATAGTCTAAATATCATGGACATGTGCGCCATGGATGTCGATCAGACTTTGGAAGTTTTGAATTCTGATTTAGGTTTGTCTGAAAACGAGCAGATGATTGCTGGTCCGATTATTAAAGAGATCAAAGCACGCGTCGGCTTCATGAAGGATGTGGGTTTGAATTACCTCGAACTTGGCCGTTCGGCGGCGACGCTTTCTGGTGGCGAGGCGCAGCGTATTCGCTTAGCGACGCAGATTGGTTCTGGTTTGCAGGGTGTGCTTTACGTGCTCGATGAGCCTTCGATTGGCTTGCATCAGCGCGATAACGATCGCTTGATTGCAACCTTGAAACATCTGCGCGATTTGAAGAATACCGTGATTGTGGTTGAGCATGATACGGATACGATTAAGCAGGCAGACTATTTAGTAGATATTGGTCCGGGCGCCGGCGTGAATGGTGGTAAGGTCGTTTCGGCCGGTACGCCGGACGAGGTCGCAAAAGATCCAAATTCTGTTACGGGAAAATATTTATGTGGCAAGGCAAAGATTGAGACGCCAAAAAAACGTCGCAAGCCAAGTGGTAAATATCTTGAAGTGATTGGCGCGCATGAAAATAACTTGAAGAATATTAACGTGAAGTTCCCGCTCGGCGTAATGACGGTAGTCTCTGGTGTGTCTGGTTCAGGTAAGTCTACTTTGGTGAATGAAATTTTGGCCAATGAATTGCTCGCGCGTTTGAATCGCGCCCAAACTGTGCCAGGCGCGCATGAGCGCATTGATGGCATCGAGCATCTAAATAAGGCGATTGTGATTGACCAGTCGCCGATTGGCCGTACTCCACGTTCGAATCCGGCAACCTACACTGGTATCTTTAATAATATTCGTGAATTGTTTGCTAACCAGCCAGAGGCGCAAGTGCGCGGTTATAAAGCTGGTCGTTTCTCGTTTAACGTTAAGGGTGGTCGCTGCGAAAAATGTCAGGGCGACGGCGTATTGAAGATTGAAATGCACTTCTTACCAGACGTGTTCGTAACTTGTGATGTTTGTCATGGTAAGCGCTATAATCGCGAAGCTCTGGGAGTTAAGTACAAGGGCAAAACGATTTCCGACGTGCTCGATATGACGGTTGATGAAGCGGTAGAATTCTTTGACAGTTTGCCATTGATTGCGGGCAAACTTAAAACCTTGCAAGAGGTCGGTCTTGGTTATATTCGCCTCGGTCAACCAGCTACGACCTTCTCTGGCGGCGAAGCGCAACGTATCAAGCTCGCAACTGAGCTCGGCCGCCGTTCGACGGGTAAAACTTTGTATATTCTCGATGAGCCAACAACTGGTTTACATTCCGATGACGTTAAGAGATTGTTGTCGATTTTACAACGTTTAGTCGATGGCGGTAACTCGATGATTATTATTGAGCATAACCTCGACGTGATTAAGAGCGCTGACTGGATTATCGATATGGGTCCAGAGGGTGGTCAAGGTGGCGGTAGAGTTGTCGCTACTGGTACGCCAGAGGACGTCGCCAAAAATGCGAAGTCCGAAACTGGTCGCTATTTGAAGCAGATATTGTAAGCTATTAGGGCAGCCGACGAGGCTTATTGTAACACTAGTTATCAAGCAAAAAATCTAATTGCGTACGAAGACGAATCGCCTGTGTAAACCAAAGCGCATCGCGTTGTTCGCTTTTGATATGGGTTCGATATGGATAATGCTCGGAGTCGCCAATAATGTTGTTTAGCGAACGGAGATATGAGCGTAGTAGTGAATTTTTATAAAAATCGCCGATTAATGCATCGCGAAAGGCGTGCGAGAATTTTTGTACGACGCTAGCCGAGATTATTAGCTTGGCGGTATGTGTGAGATTCTGAGCTTCGGTCGGATAAGCCTCGGCCGTGCGTAGAGCCTGCACGAGACTATCGATTTCGTCGCCATAAACTTCGCGAATGTAGTGATGCTTGTTTGGCAATGTTTTTTCTGGTAGCTTGGCTAGGATTACGGACGCCAAAGCTTTGTCGCGACGAATATAGTCGCGGTAGCGCGCCTGTTGCTCGTCGTTATTGCTGGTGCTATCGAATTGATACGTATACGTCGGTACGTCGGCGAGAAAATCGTCAACTAGACGGACGGTCTCGATAATTTCACTCGTGTCGATGGCTGGGTTCATATTCTGTTCAAGAGTGAGTAAGTCGTAAACATGCTGCGTGAGTGGTAATACGTCAAGCTCTTCGAGGAAGTTGCGCTTAAAAGCAAAATCGGGCGTCGGAATCGTTCGTAGTGTGCAGATGCGCCAGTAGAAATCGAATAAGTATGGAAAATTGTATTGGCGTAGCATTTTGCCGTTAATGATGTCTTGGAATAGATTCTGGCGGCGATAATAGCCACATAAGCGCATAGCTTGGTCGAAGAATTCGGAGCGAATCAGCATAAAATTACCCTGCCCTAATGAAACGTGGATCCATTCGTTATTAATAAAATGGAAGTAGCGCGAATGGAATAAAAACTCGAGCTTCGTATCACTCTCGACGATAAGTTGTGCTTGATTGTCGGCGGCTGGCTGATTGAGCAGGTTTTGAATGTCGTTGCCCAAGTTTTCGAGGCTCGCTTCGAATAAATGGTATTTATTATTGCGCAAAGAATACACCGCGACTTCACCATTATTGAAATAAGCCATTTGCATATTGACGACGTTTGTATTGCGAAGCTCGGTGCGAGTTGGTTTACCGGCTCCGGCGCCTTCGAGCTCGAAGATGTCGTTAGCGACCTGGCGCCAATATTTATGAATATAATTTCGTTGGTCATGTACGGTTGGCACGACATCAATTTGGGCGATATTTTCCGACACCGCGGCCGCTAGTTCTTTTAGGAATACTTCTTGATTGCGATTGACGAATAAGTGGCGATGGTCGCCAATCACGTAATGGGCCCAAGTGCGGCTGAAAGCGCCTAGGCTGAATGGTGCGTTATCGAAAGCGGTAATTTGGCGAGTAATTTCGTGGCCCGCTAAACGATCAATGCCTGCTTCGAGCCGGCGTGAGCGAACTAGTGGCAAAACATGCCCAAAATCAGTGATTTTTATTTCGCCATGTAGGTAATTGCAATAGAAGAAAGTGATTTTTTTGCCATCAGTAGTAGCGATGTCGATCATGCCGCTGAAGCGGCGCGCGTCAGGCTCTGAATAAGTGAATGCAACAATATTTTCGCGATTCAGACGTTTGAGAATCTGTGGAGCCAACTGTAGAACGCTAAAATCATTCATATCCGTATTATATCTTATACAAATTTTTGCACAAAAGACGCTAAAATAAAAATAGTTATGGTTACTACAGTAGCGACTCAGGTTGTATTGTCTTCGATGGGCTTGGGCGGATAATTGCGCTTACGCTTGATTTTCCCCTGTGCTTATCTTAAAATATACACTAAGCATAAATATAGGAAATATAGAATTATATGAGCGAAGATAAATTGTCTCTCGCTAAACGCGAGTTGACTGGTAAAAAAGTAAAAAGTTTACGTGAACAAGGTTTGATTCCTTCCGTCGTTTTTGGCGAAGGCGAACCAATTTTGACCCAATCCGCTTACAATGAAACCGAGAAGGTTCTCTTGAGCGCTGGTTATCACTCCCCTATCGATCTCGATATCGCCGGCAAGAAACAGATGGCTCTCGTCAAGACCGTCCATATGAATCCCGTTAAGCGCACGATCGATAACGTTGAATTCCAAGCTATCAATGCTAATGAAGTCGTAGAAGCTACCACTCCAATCGAAATTGTTAACTTCGAACAGTCCGATGCCTCTAAGGCTCACCTCGCGATTCTCCAAGTTATGGAAGAAATCGATGTTAAGGCCAAGCCGGCTGATCTTCCAGAAGCTATCATCGTTGATGCTTCCGGCTTAAAGAACGCCGAAGATGGTATCGCTATTGCTGATCTTAAACTTCCAAAGGGCGTCGAGCTTGCCGATAAGGAACTCGATCCAGAACAGCCAGTTGCTAACGTTTACGACCCAGCTCAAGAAGCTGCCGATCGTGAAGCCGAAGCTGCCGCCGACAAGGCCGCCGAAGAAGCTCGCGCCGCTGAAGCTGAAGCCGCCGCTGCTGCTCCAGCCGAAAACAAAGCTGAGTAATCCTAGTATTCAAATTAATCCCCCTGTGGAAAAGTATGTGGAAAACTTTACGGGGGGGATTTTTGTTGGGTATAAAAATACCTCCGTGGAGTTATTCGCGGAGGTATGGTCGAGTTTCGGACGAGTGGGAAAAATTGGACATTTTTCCCACGAATGTGGTATATATAAAAGTATGAAAGATCCACGGAATAGCCGCACTTGTAAGTCAATTGTTAAAGCCTTTAAGGAATTACTCAAAGAAAAGGATTACGAAAAAATCTCAATTTCCGATATTACCCGTCGAGCCGAGATAAACCGCAAAACTTTTTATTATCACTTTAAGGATGTTCACGATCTAGTAGTGTGGACTTTTGATAATGAGGCTATCGAACATGTGCGCAAATTCGATATGGTGACGGATTATAAAGAGGCAATCAAGTTTATTATGGATTACCTCGAAGAGAACGAAGCTTTCGTCTCGAAGATTGCGCAGGGTGTGGCCGTGGCCGAGCTTCGAACGTTCTTGTATAAGGACCTTTACGAAACGACATTGACGGTTATAAAGAATATTAATTCTATGCGTAAAGAGTCGCTTGATGACGACTTTATACGTTTTATCTCGGAATTCTACACTGAGGCAATCGTGGGAGCTTTGATGCATTGGGCGATCGATCCGACAATTCGTGACCGTAAAAAAATGACCGCCTATCTAGAGACGATTATGGGCGCTACTATACGTCAGATGCTTGGTTAACTATTATTGGCCTGGGCGCGGACGGTTTCGATGCGTCCTGGCATCCAAGCGCCTTCCCAGACGCTCCAAATATACTACCGATAATTCCGAGTGGGCTCAACGCCAACACCCCAGCCACGACAATTTTTGTCGTTGGTGAGGTATTGGTTATTGCTTTGAATTGTGTGCCGCATGCTATTTCTTGATTAAAGCATCGGCGTTGGCGACGAGGCGAAGACGGAAAGCTTCACGGGCGGCGTCGGCATTATCGTTGTTGCCTTGCCAGGCTTGTAGAGCTGGGTCTTGCAAAGCGCGGGCGTAGCTGAAAGTGACCGGCCACGGGAATGGGCCATTGTTGGTAACGGCTTGGAGATTTTCGGTAGCCTGAGTGACGCTTTGGCCGCCAGACAAGAAGACGACACCAGCGAGTTCGCCTGGAACGTGTTGACGTAGTACCTGTGCAGTTGCTTGGCCTACTTCTTCTGGAGTGGACTGCTTTTCTTGGCGTTTGCCGGCGAGTACCATGTTTACCTTCAAGACGCTGCCTGGGAGGCTAACGTTCTTAGCCTTCATGGCGGTAAATAAGGCGTCAAGAATGCGGCCGGTGTATTCGATGTTCTTCTCGATAGTGTAATCGCCGTCGTAGACGAGTTCTGGCTCGACAATCGGTACAATGCCGGCGTTTTGGCAATCGAGTGCATATTGTGCGAGGATTTCGGCGTTTTTATCGATA
>JAEEGL010789749.1_pt1 | contig 12514 bp, 7 predicted proteins | sample 9134231 | NCBI WGS metagenome assembly JAEEGL01 (sample SAMN16246548, study PRJNA631951) | gut metagenome | biome: gut microbiome; feature: rumen; material: fiber-attached | host: Bos | place: Iran: Karaj | collected 2018-10
CCGCGCGACAAGACCATTAAGATTTTCTGCGGCAGGGGCAACAACGGCGGCGACGGCCTCGTGGTGGCTCGACGGCTCAACCAGCAAGAGATGGTCCCGCAGGTGTTTATGGTGCGCTACAGCGACCGCATGAGCCACGACTGCGAGGTGAATTACTACCGCCTCGTGAACGAGACCAAGGTGCCGATGTTCGACATCCTCAGCGAGGACGACTGCCCGAAAGTCGATGCCAACGATGTGGTGGTCGATGCCATCTTTGGCTCGGGCCTCAACCGTCCGCCGCATGTCATGACCGCCGACTTGATCGCCTACCTCAACCAGACCAAGGCCATCCGTGTGGCCATCGACATCCCCTCGGGCCTTTTTGCCGACCAGCCCAGCGCCTTGGGCTTCATCTTCAAAGCAGACTACACGCTGACTTTTCAAAACCCCAAGCTGGCTTTTCTGCTTCCCGAAAACGACCCGTATGTGGGCCGTTTCGAGGTCGTGGATATCGGCCTGCACCCGCGCTATTTGGAAGAGGTGGAGACCAACAACCTGCTGACCGTCAAGGTGATGGTGAAGCCGATATTGCACAATCGCACAAAATATTCCCACAAAGGCACTTATGGTCACGCACTACTGATTGCTGGCTCCGAAGGTAAGACGGGTGCGGCTTTGCTGGGCGCAAAAGCCTGTCTTCGCACGGGTGTGGGCTTGCTGAGTGTTCACCTGCCCAAGGTGGCGCAACTGCCTTTGCAGACCGCCATCCCTGAGGCGATGATTGACAGCGACAATTCCGAAACCTGCTTCTCGACATTCGGGCATCTAGATGCTTTTACCGCGGTGGGCGTAGGTCCAGGCCTAGGCAAGGCCGATGACACCGTCCGTGCTTTGAAACGCCTGATCCAAGAGGTGCAAGTGCCGTTAGTCATGGATGCCGATGCCTTGAACATCCTCTCCGACAACCCGACTTGGCTACCGTTCCTGCCTGCCAAAACGATACTGACGCCACATCCGAAGGAGTTTGAGCGCTTGGTAGGGAAGTCTTCGACCTCGTTCGAGCGGCTTGAGAAACAAAGGGAACTGGCCACCAAATACAACCTCATCGTCATCGTGAAAGGCGCGCACACCACCGTCGCGATGCCCAATGGCACCGTCTTCTTCAACACGACGGGCAACCCCGGCATGGCCACAGCGGGCAGCGGTGATGTGCTGACGGGCATCATCCTCTCTCTCTTGGCGCAACGCTATTCGCCCGAGGAAGCTGCCGTGTTGGGCGTCTATCTCCACGGCCTCGCTGGTGACCTTGCCGCCGACGAGATAGGGCAGGAGGCTTTGATGGCTTCCGACATCACGGAGCATTTGGGAAAGGCATACGCTGCGCTTCACGCGAAGTAGTTTTTTCCACGCAGAATGCTCAGAACTCGCAGAACAAGCCGGACAAGATTGTCTCACGCAAAATGCGCAGAATCCGTTGAACTTTTCGGACGCAAATTTAGCGTCGTTTTGCGTTTCAAACCATTCAGCGAATTCTGCGTGAGAATTACACGTCGCTTTGGCCAAACTGTTTTTTTTGTGGGGATAACTATTTGACGACCACCTTCTTGGCCACAGTGCCTTCTTTCCCGTTGGCTACAAAGAAATAGATGCCATTTTTGCTACTGAGGTCGTATGGTATTGCCTTGAGATCATTTTCGTTATAGATTACAAAGCTGTCCAACATAATACCCATCATATCATACACTTTAACTTCCACTTTGCCTTCCATGTTCTCGAAATGCAGTTCCATAGTACCATTGTTGGGATTCGGGATGACCTCAAAAGAAAGTTTTGTCCCATCTTGCTCATCGATGTCGAAGAATGACGACTTGAGGTAGAACTTTTTCGTAATGCTGTAAGGCTCGCAGTGATGGTTGTAGATGGTGCATTCCAACAATACAGGGTTTTCGTCACGTTCCGCGACATAAACCCTGCAATACCGCCTGTCGGTTTCGTCCTGGTATTCGGCAGGATTAGGTTCTATTTGCCACGATTCCTTGCTGATGTGCCACACGCAAGTGTCCCATTTGTTAATATGACCTAACTCGTCCTCCACGAAAAAGTCGTACTGGAATGAGAAAAACTCCGTGTTGGTGATGACGGCTAGGGTGTCGCCATCTTTGTAGTAATTGTCTTCTGCATAGGCAATGAGCGGCGAAGGAGTGTAATTTAGGGTTAGGTTCAATTCAACAATGCTGTCACATCCATACACTGTCTTGCCCTTATATTTATAATGACCTGATTCGGTTAAAACCCCACCTGTAGCTGATGGCCATGGATAACTGTCGCAAACTGTATCGTCTAAAATAGTGCTATAACTTTCCATGAATGTCAAGTCAAGAACATATATTTGTTTGCATCCTGCAACATCCACTATTGTGTCATAATAAACGCCACTATTGGAATAGCTGTGACCATGCCATGTGAAAGCATCGCAAGTGACTGCAGTCGTGTCGGTTTGAGATTCATGGCCAAGGGTCAGGTTGAGCACAAAGGTGCTGTCGCAAGCTCCAGGCATTTGTACGAAATCAGTGTAAATACCACTTTCCGTATAGGTTGTGCCACGCCAGGTGTAATCGTTACATGCTGTCACATCTTCCTCAGAACTATAGCTGTCACTGATGTCAAGATTCAACACCAAGAGGCTGTCGCAGCCTGCCACACTCTGTTCCAGATGTGAGTAAATTCCTGGTTCAGTGTAGGTTGTATTATACCATTCATATTCATCACATGCTGTAATGTTAAGATAGGTCGTGTCAACAGGGTTGATGGTTAAATGAAGCATCAGCGTACTGTCGCAGGCTCCAGATGTCTCGATAATATAGGTGTATGTGCCACTTTCCGTATAATTGGTTCCCTGCCAAAAATAGTTGGCACAAGCTGTAGCGTATTCTTCTGACAATGGTGTCCTGACTTCTATTACTTTGCTAAGATAAAGTGAATCCGTATCCCGATGAGGGTTATGAAGCACATTGGTCACGGTGTAAAAACCATCGGTGCTATAGGTGTGTGTGACTTGTTCCCCTTGAGCTGATGTGCCGTCGCCGAAATACCACACCACATCGTCATAATTCCAGTTGGTCATCGTGCTGAAATCTATGCCTTGATTGGCACAGAAATAGTGGTTTTCAGGGATTTCCGTGTACAACCACTCGTCAATCGTCATACTGTATGAGAAATTGGTGCTAAAGCTATGAGCTTCCAGAAAGACTCCTGAGTCATACATGTCATCGACCACATCGCAAATGGCCATTTTGATATGGTAATTCGACATTGGAACTACATTGAAACTTACCTCGATCAAGGTGGTAAATCCGTCAAATTGGATGGTAGATCCCCAAGAGTTGTCGACGTAGTAGTCCGAATTGTGGTTTAAGTTCACATTGTTAATGTTTACCACCTCAGTCGTTCCAGGTATCAAAGCCATGTTCTGATGGTCATAATATCCTCCCATCGGATTGATTCCTTCCACAAAAAAGCCAAATACATCATTGAAGTATGTACCGACATATTCCATATATTCTTCAGAACCGAACACGAAATTGAAAGTCACATTGTCATCCCAAGGGATAAAGTCAAACTCAAGTACGGCGACATCGTTCGTGGGTCCCGAGGCAATGGATGCTAAATCACTATCGTAATAGTTTGGACAGTTCGAGGGAACACTTAGCCCTTCATCGTTGTTTGGGCCTACAGCGACACTTATCCCACCTGAAGCGATGATTAAGCCAGATTCCATTTGTATGTTGGTAGGTGTTGGGCCAGTCTCAAATATTCCAATGCTATTGCAATCAATGACTCTATCGGAACCGTTGAACTTGGCGTTGGAAATGGTAACGCCATCGTCTAAAAGCACATTCCTGACCAATGAATCGGCATTCCAACCTTGTAAAGCAGACGCATCTGTCACGATGAGTTGTGCATGAAGTTTTCCTGTATATATGATGCTCAAAAGCAGGGCAATCAGGAGTGGTAAGCTATTTCTTTTCATTTTTATGTTCTTTTTTTGGCAGGAGCAAAAATACATATTTTTGGAGATTATAGGTGGAAAATGCTCAAAAAATCAGGAATTTGTTTTTGGTGTCAGGAAAAAATGCTAATTTTGGCATATGATTAAGACCACCGTTACAAACAAAGAGATCTGGCGCATCGCATACCCCATCATGTTGGGCAATCTGGCGCAAACCATTATTACTTTTACCGACACCGCCTTCTTGGGCCACCTCGGCACCATCGAACTGAGTGCCTCTATGATGGCAGGTCTGTATTATTATGTCTTCACCACGTTGGCTATGGGCTTTGCCGTTGGCATCCAGATTTTCATCGCTCGACGCTTCGGCGAGGGCGATTACAAGAAAATCGGCGTGGTGTTTCAGCATGGTGCCATATTCGTGCTGGGCTTAGGCATTATGCTGTTCTCTGTTTTGTTCTTTTTCAGCCATAGGCTGCTTCATATCATCATCGAATCGGAGAATATCTATGCAGCGGCTGGGGAGTACTTGAGTTTCAGACAGTTCGGTATTATTTTCGTGGTATTCAACTTCCTGTTTCGTTCGTTTTATGTCGGCATCAGCAACACGAAAGTCATTACCTTTTCGACCATCATTATGGCCGTCGTCAACATCTTCTTCGATTGGGCTTTGATTTTCGGTCATGTTGGTTTGCCCGAGAAGGGCATTGGTGGTGCGGCCTTGGCCTCGCTAATGGCCGAAATCACGGCTTTCTGCTTCTTTTGGATTTATACCTATTTTACCGTGCCGCACGATGAATACGGTATGTTTCGCTGGCACAAGTGGCAACCCGCCTTGATGGGCGACATTCTGAAGGTGGCCTTTCCGAGTATGATCCAACGTCTGTTCTCATTCGGTGCGTGGTTTGTATTTTTCGTGATGATCGAGAAGATGGGGGAGATGGCCATCGGCGTGTCATCGGTGGTGCGGAGCACCTATATGATTCTCATCATCCCCGGCTTCGCTTTTGCTTCTACGGCCAACACGCTGACGAGTCGCATCATCGGTGAGGGCAAGAGCGATGAGGTGATGGCGATGCTATGGAAAGTGGTGAAAAACAGCGTTTTGTGTGCTTCTATTTTGGTGATTATCACTTTCATTATGCCGCAGCTTGTCCTGCACATCTATACCGACGATGTGGCTTTGGCGCAGGCGGCGGTGCCCTCGGTGTATGTTATCGCCGTGGCCACTCTCACTGGTGCTGTGGCAATGGTCTTCTTCGAAGCCGTGTCCGGCACGGGCAACACCACGGCAGCTATGGCCTTGGAGTTTGGCATCCTCATCATTTACATCATCTATGTCTTCCTGATGTCGAAGACTTCCACCATAGCCGGCGTCTGGACCGCCGAATGGCTCTACAACATCCTCATCGGTTTGATTTCGTTGGTTTACATCTGGAAGGCGGATTGGAGTAAGAAGAGGATATAAACTATCTCTATTCTACCATAATTTTCAATATTTCCACGTCGGTTTGCTTCATACCGTTGCGGCCCAAACGTCCGATGTGGTCGATGGTTTCTTCCACGTCTTTTCCGATAATGCCATCGCCACCGAGGAGATTGTCGTCCTGCTTACTCATCTCGTAGCCAAGGATGCCTGCCTCCACCGAAAGGGCGATTTTGCCTGCGCAGGAAGGCTTGGCGCCGTCGCAGACGATACCCGCCGCGATGCCCAAAGCATTCTCCAAGGTGTGCTCGATGATACAGAGCGGTTCACCCATGAGGTAGGCAATGCCACAACCAGAGGCACAGCCCGCACTGACTGCACCGCAATAGGCTGACAATCTGCCAATGCCAGTCTTTTGATGGATGGCGACGAGATTCGACAAAGCCACGGCACGATAGGTGCGGTCTTCGTCAATATGGTATTCCTCTGCGTAGGCGAGGATAGGCAAACTGACGGTCATCCCCTGGTTGCCGCTGCCTGAGTTGATGATGACAGGCATCTCGCAGCCACTCATACGGGCATCAGAACCAGCTGCCGCCCATGCTCTTGCCTTGATGCGCACATCGGTGCCGAAACTCATAATTGTGCTTCCGATGTTGGCACCCCAGTTGTTGTTGAGACCTTCCTGAGAGATGGCCTTGTTGCATTCAATCTGTGGCTTGATGATGGGCTTGAGGTCTTCGATGTCGACAGTGTTGGCGAAGTCAAAGATGCTCCTCATATTGAGGCACTTGCGGTCGGTGAGTTTGGTGGCACCATTATCGGCATAACCAGAGTCGAAAAGCACTTGGTCGTCTTTCTCAATCTTCACAATGTTAGTATGGAAGCCTGCTATGCGCACGCTGGCGGAATGCTCCTCAGAATATAAGGTTACAGTTACGTCGAGCTGGGCGATGACGTTCAGTGGGACAATGGTCATTAATGTATTGTCTAAAAACTCGGCGATTTCCTTTTTCTGCTCGGGTGTCACTTCAGCAATGACTTCCAATGCTTTCTTGGGGTTGCCAGCCACGATGCCTGCCGCCACTGAGGCTTTCAATCCTTTCATCCCCTTTGTGTTAGGCACGATAACGCTTTTCACGTTCTTGATGATGTTGCCACTGGCCTTGATTTCCACTCGTTTGGGCATAGTACCCAAAAGTTCGTGAGCCTTGGCGGCAGCATAGGCCAAGCAAATCGGTTCGGTGCAGCCCATAGCGGGCACAAGTTCTTCCTTAAGAATATTCAGATAGGAATTATACAGGCAATCGCTTTTCTCCATATCAAATCGAAATTTTGCTGCAAAGGTATGAATAAGGTAGGAATTATGAGGTATGAGGTGCGAGGTTTTTTTCAAAAAAAATTTTTTTCCGCAAATTACTTGGATGGAATAAAATTATCACTAACTTTGCCAAAAATATGAACTTTAACCCAATGTAGAATAAAAAGTACAAGTATGAACAACGACAATTTCGAAACCTCTTTGAAGGCATGGAATGAAAATGAAAAAGCTGCCAATGAACTTATCAATATTGTTGGTAGGTTATGGTACGACAAGTCGGTGGAGCTCATATTGTTGCGTTCACTGCTGGTCAACCGTGGTTCTGGTAAGATCCTGAACAAGCACCTCCGTGCCGAAAATGTGTTGGGCAAGCCGGTTCGTGTGCAGGATTCTTTGCTCATCGCCAAGGCTCTACTTGCCGAGAATCTCGCACCCGCTCGTATCGACCTCGGCCGTCTCAACTCTGAGTGGACGGATGAGAAAGAAAAGTACAATAACAATGTGACAGCCTTTGTGCGCGACAAGCTCAATTATATCATTGATGCCAATCCTCGTAGCAACAAGGTGCAGGATGTCATCCTCTACGGTTTCGGCCGTATTGGCCGTATCCTTTGTCGCGAGATGACGGAGATGGCTGGCAGAGGCGATGCCCTTCGTGTCCGTGCCATTGTCACGCGCAAAAATTCGCCTGAGGACATCCTTAAGCGTATCAACCTGTTCCGTACCGACTCGGTTCACCGTTACTTCCATGGTGTGTGTTATCCTTTGATTGAGGAGAACGCTATGATGGTCAACGGCCAGAAGATCCTCTTCCTTGAAGGCAAGAATCCAGAGGACCTCGACTATACTCAATATGGCATCCATGATGCATTGCTCATCGACAACACGGGTGCTTTCCGTGACAGAGAGTCTTTGTCGCGTCACCTGCAAGCCAAGGGTGTGGCCAAGGTGTTGCTCACAGCTCCTGGCAAGGGCGACATCCCGAACGTGGTGTATGGTGTCAACCAAGACACTCTCGACCTTGAGAACGAAACCGTTTTCTCTGCTGCAAGCTGCACCACCAATGCCATCGTGCCTGGTTTGGAAGTTATGTTGAAGAACTTCGGCATCGTTAAGGGTCACATTGAGACTATTCACAGCTACACTAATGACCAAAACTTGCTGGACAACTACCACAAGAAAGAGCGTCGTGGTCGTTCGGCCCCGTTGAATATGGTCATCACCGAGACGGGTGCCGGCAAGGCTGCAGCCAAGGCTATCCCCGAACTGAAGGGCAAGCTGACAAGCAACGCTGTGCGTGTGCCTACACCTGATGTCTCATTGGCAGTGCTAGCCCTTGACCTTGAGCGTGAGACTACCGTCGAGGAAGTCAACGAGGCCTTCCGTAAGGCGAGCCTTGAGGGTAACCTCATCGAACAAATCCGCTTCAGCACCAATACCGAGTTCGTCAGTAGTGACGGTATCGGAGACAGCTGTGCCTGCATCTTCGACGCTCCAGCCACAAAGGTGAGCGAAGACGGCAAGACCGTCATCTTGTATCTGTGGTACGACAACGAGTTTGGCTACAGCAACCAGGTGGTTCGCCTCGCCCGCCATATCGGCCAGGTGAAAAGCTATCGCTATTATTGATTTAGTTCTCTCACTGAAAAAGTGGAACTGACAAATGAAAAAGTGTCCTTCGGGACACTTTTTTTTGTAATTTTGCCGCTCGTTTTGTGAAAAATCAACAAATAATGAACAATAAAAACACTTTAATTGGTTTTATTCTCATCGCGGCCATTCTCTTTGGTTGGATGTATTTTATGAGCCCGTCGAAGGAACAATTGGCTGAACAACAGCGTATTCAAGACTCCATCCGACGAGCTCGATTGGAACAGATGGCTTTAGATTCGATTCGTCTGGCGGAACAACAGGCTAGTCAAATGGCAGCTTTGCAGGCCGATACGGCGCAATTGGCTGGATTGGATTCCCTTGGAAAAGCACAGCTGTTGCAGAACAAACTTCGCGACAAATATGGAGCCTTTGCCGCATCTGCTGAAGGCTCGGAACAGACCTGGACCATCGAAAACAAGCTCCAAAAGTTGACGTTTACCAACAAAGGCGGTTTTCTGAAACAGGTGGAATTAAAGGACTACAAGACTTATGACTCGTTGCCGCTGATTTCCTTCGACCCAGAGACGGTGAAGTTTGACCTTTCGTTCTTTGCACAGAACCGCATCGTCAACACCTCGCAGTTCTATTTCCTGCCTTACATAAACGGCAAACCCTACACGGGTGGCGACATGACAGTTAGGGAAAACGACAGCATTGTGTTCGCCTTGCGACTGCCTACCGACAATGCGAACCAATACCTCGAATATGTCTACACGATTCGTTACGACAACTATATGATGGACTTCGACGTCCGTACGGTCGGGCTGAAGGATGTGATTGCCACCAATGCTGACTATATGACCATCGATTGGGAGGTCGACCTGATGAAGCAGGAGAAGAGTACCGACCGCTTTGCTGGTGAATCAGTGTATTATCGCTCGCTGACCGACAAGGACGTTGATCACCTCAATGAGCAGAAAGATATCGAGCAGACCGTGAATAGCAAGCTGAAATGGGTGTCGTTCAAGCAGCGTTTCTTCTGCAACGTGATTGTGGCCAAAAACGAGTTTGAGAATGCCCGTATGGCTACGCAGACCCGTAAGTCGAACAACCCGCGCTACTTCAAATCGATGTCGGCCAATATTGAGGTACCTTATGATATGAAAGCCGAGACCAATGTCATCCCGATGCAGCTCTATTTCGGCCCCAACCACTTCAAGACCTTGCGTAGCTACGGCATCGGTCTGCAGGACCAAATCAATTTGGGTAGCTTCTTCTTGATCAAGTGGATTAACTATGGTGTCATCGCCGTGTTCAATTGGCTGAGTAGCTACGGCTGGAACTATGGTATCGTCATCTTGATTCTGACCATCCTCATCAAGACCTTGCTATTCCCTTTGGCATTCAAGTCTTACAAGTCGTCGGCTATCACACGTGTGCTGAAACCTGAGATGGATGCCATTAATGCGAAATATCCCAAGGAGGAAGATGCGATGAAGAAACAACAGGCCGTGTTGAACTTGCAAAAGCAGGCCGGAGCAAGTCCTGCTTCGGGTTGCTTGCCTGCCTTGTTGCAGTTCCCTATCCTTATTGCCATCTTCCGTTTCTTCCCCGCCAGTATCGAGTTGCGTCAGCAGCCCTTCCTTTGGGCCGACGACCTCTCGACCTACGACAGCATCATAGAGTTCCCTAAGTTCCTTGGAATGGATCACCTCAGTCTTTTCACCCTTCTGATGACCATCACCACCCTCATCTACACCTACGTGAACAACAAGCAGATGGACTATTCTAGCAACCCTCAAATGAAACCTATGAAGTGGATGATGTACCTAATGCCCATTATGTTTTTCGCCATCTTTAACAATTATTCGTCGGGCTTGAGCTACTACTATATGCTAGTCAACATCATTACCTTCATCCAGATGTTCATTTTCCGCAAGATGATTGACGAGGACAAGGTGCGTGCCACCATTGAAGAGAACAAGAAGAAGCCACAAAAGAAATCCAACTTCCAGAAACGCTTGGAAGAAGCACAGAAGCAACAGGCTAAATTGCAGCAACAACAAAAGAGACGTTAACCATGGAAAACAAGCTTGAATTATTCCTAAAAGCCATCCTCGAAACCCGCAAAGTGTGGTTGCTTGAGGCCAAGGAAGGCTTTTTCGCTATGCTGGAAGACGGTGACGGTGAACCCTATATTCCTTTGTGGGAATCGGAATCGATGGCTGTCAAGGCCGCCCAGGGTGACTGGGAAGGCTATACGGTGACAGACATGGGCTTCTCGGAATTACAGCATTGGTTGAAAGAACTTGCCGCGGATGAGATAGACATCGCGGTGTCGCCTGAAAAGGATGGTGAAATCACGGCGATACCTTCCTATAAGTTCAGAAACTGGCTGAAGCCTTACGACGACCATTCCTACAGGGAGAAGGACGAAGAGGATGAGGACGATTTCGACTATGGCGAGGGTTGGGCGCAACCGTGGTCTTAGTTTAGAGTTTAGAGACGCGTTTCGCGTCATTGCGAGGAACGAAGCAATCTAGAGATAGGGTTGACATATAGATTGTTAAGCGTTACGAAGTCAAAAAACGAATAACAAATGAAGAGCAAGCTGTTTGGTGTATTGTTACTGATTGAGGCTGCGGCATTGTTGTTGACGGCGGCAGTGGCACTATACTATCAGCGTGTAGCAGGGGAGAGCGATGCCCGTTGTTTCCTCCTGACCGCTGCTATCACTGGCGCGGTGGGTATGTTGCTTTATAACATTGGCAATATGAGTAAGCGCGGCACCTTGCAAATCCGTGATACCTTTATGGTCGTGGCCTTATCGTGGATTTTGTTCTCATTGTTCGGGATGCTCCCATTTCTGATGTATGGCACTGTCGATAATGTGACGGATGCTTTTTTCGAGACCATGTCGGGTTTCTCAACCACAGGCGCTACAATACTTAGCAATATTGACAGCCAACCTCATGGTATACTTTTCTGGCGCAGCATAACGCAATGGATGGGCGGCTTGGGTGTAGTGGTGTTCACGCTGGCCTTCATTCCCTCGGTGGCCAAGGGTTCCAAAAAGATGTCGCTTTTCGCTGCTGAGGCACCAGGCTTGAGTGTGGAAAAACTGGCACCCACTATGCAAGCCACCTCGCGTTTGCTTTGGATTATCTACATCGCATTGACGCTGTTGTGCGCCATTATGTACTATTTGGGTCCAATGAACAAGTTCGACGCTATGTGCCATGCCTTTACGACCATAGCCACGGGCGGTTTCAGCACCCATCAAGCCAGCATTGGGTATTATCATTCCAACTATATTGAGTACATCTGCGTGCTTTTTATGCTGCTTTCAGGCATCAATTTCGCGATGTATCATTTCCTGTTCAATCGCCGTTTTGATGTGATTCAGCACAACGAGGAGCTTCGCTGGTATCTGTTGGCCATCACGGGGTTCACTTTGCTGTTTTTTGCACGTTTCTACTTTGCCCCTCGTTTTGACCTCATAACCGAGGAACAATTGGCTTCGCATCCACATACTTGGCCAGATCGCATCCGTACTTCATTGTTCCATGTGGTGGCGTTGCTGTCAAACACAGGCTTCCAGGGCAGCAACTACGACTATGACACTTGGGGCCGTCTTTTCCTCATTCCGACAGTGGTGTTGATGATTGTGGGTGGTTGCGCAGGTTCCACCAGTGGCGGCATCAAGATGGTGCGTGTCATAGTGTTGCTCAAGTATATCAAGAAGACAGTCAATGAGCTGATTCATTCCTCGAGTATGTACACCATCAAGATTTCGGGACAGACTGTTGAAGACCTCAGCCTGAAACGCGTGCTGTCGTTTTTCTCGCTGTTCATCATCGTCTTTATGCTGAATGTAGTGGTGCTTTCTGCTGTAGGTATGAGCATTGAAGAGGGTGCTATCTCGTTCCTGACCTGTTTCAGCAATTACGGCCCGGGGTCAGGTATCACAGGACCAAGTGGCAATTTCGATGCCATTCCTAACGCAGCCAAATGGCTGCTTTCGTTCGATATGCTGGTGGGTCGTCTCGAAATCTTCACCATCCTGCTGTTATTTACTCGGAGTTTCTGGCGGGCAAAGTAATTTTATCTCAGATACTTGAAGTAAAAGAAAAATCCGATGGCCACTGCGCATATCGTGACTATTGCCCCGAGAAGGAGGTAA
>JAEEGL011580822.1_pt1 | contig 12514 bp, 14 predicted proteins | sample 9134231 | NCBI WGS metagenome assembly JAEEGL01 (sample SAMN16246548, study PRJNA631951) | gut metagenome | biome: gut microbiome; feature: rumen; material: fiber-attached | host: Bos | place: Iran: Karaj | collected 2018-10
AACCAGGAATACCGGCGCGGATACGACAGCTTTGACATCAGCGACAAGGTCAAATACGACTATGAGCTGGAGCCGTTCCGCTACTGCGCCGAGGAAGGCCACGCGGAAGGCGTGATGACTTCCTACAACGAGATCAACCACCTGCCGGCCATGCTGAACCATGAGGTGCAGGATCTCCTGAAAGACCGGTGGGGGATCCGGTACGCCATGACGGACGGCGGGGATTTCCTGCAGACGGTGAATTTCCACCACTATTTCGAAACCCATGCCGAGACGCTGGCGGAGGGCGTCAGGGCCGGTGTGGACGCGATGCTGGACAATCCCTTTGAGGTTGTGAAAGCGGCGAAGGAAGCCTATGAACGCGGACTGATCACGGAGGCGGAGATGGACAAGTCCATCCGCTGTACGGTGACGGAACTGATCCGCCAGGGCGCGTTCGATCCGGAGGATCCGTACGCGGAGCTGGACATGGCGGACGTGGGAACGGACGAAGCAAAGCGGATCTCGCTGAAAATGAGCGAGGAATCCAACATCCTGCTGAAAAACGAAAACAACTTCCTGCCCTTCAGCCGGGACGACGATATCGCCCTGATCGGCTTTGTCGGGAACAGCTGGTATATGGACTGGTACAGCGGGAAACCGCTTTACAAAGTGACGCTGAAGGCCGGGCTGGAAAAGAAAATGCACCGGGAAATCCCGTATGAGAGCGGACAGACGCTGTTCCGCTTCCGGTACGGCGACCAGTACATCGGCGGCAGCCGGCCGGCCAATATGCCCCGGGGCTTCGCGAACCCGGAACCGGCGGAGCTGGTGCTCACGGACAAAGCGGAGGACGCGGTCGTCTTTGAGCAGCTGAACTGGGGCTGCGGCAGCAATTTCCTGTATGCCCCCGCGTACAGAAAGTATGTGACGGTGGCACCCGACGGGAAGATCAGCCTCGCTTCCGATGAACCGTTCACCTTCATGGTTATGGAAAACTTTACGATCGGGAAGGCGGACGCGGTCCGCACGCCGGAACCGCGGAACGCGAACTGCGTGGAACTGACGGAGTACTGGAACGACGAAGCGTGCGACGTAAAGCTGTACTGCTTCGGCAGCCGGAACGTGTACCTGGAGGACGGAAAGCTGAGGACCGACCCGCTGAAGCGGAAGATGGCCGAGAGCAACACCAAGGAAGGCGGCAACATCGCGCAGGCCTGGGAAGGCTCCGAAAAGGAGGCCGCCACGCTGACGGTTGAGATCGTTTCGGACGGCATTGAACGGGCAAAGGCGCTCGCGAAGAAGGCGAAAAAGGTGATCGTGGCCCTGGGCTGCAATCCGATGATGAACGCGAAGGAAGAAATCGACCGGAGCACCATCGGGATGATCCCGCTGCAGGAGAAACTGGCGGAAGCCGTGTATGAAGCGAACCCGAACACGGCGGTGGTGCTGATCACGAACTATCCCTACGCGATCAACTGGATGCAGGAACATGTGCCGGCGATCCTGACCAACGCGACAGGCTCCCAGGACATGGGCAACGGCCTGGCGGCGGCGATCTTCGGAGACGCGAACCCGGCGGGACGCCTTCCGATGACCTGGTACAAAGACGACGGGGACCTGCCGCCACTGGAGGATTACGACCTGATCAACCATCCGAGGACCTACCGGTATTTCGACAAACCGGTCCTGTATCCGTTCGGGTACGGCCTGTCATATACCACCTTCGGTTACAGCGGACTGCGCGCTGAAAAGAGCGGCGGCGGGCTGAAGGTCACCGTGGAGGTAACAAACACAGGCGCCGCGGCCGGCGACGAGGTCGCGCAGATCTATCTCCAGCGGGTATCGCCTTCCGGAACGGTCCATCCGCTCCGCCGGCTGATCGGCTTTGAGCGGCTGCACGATATGGCCCCGGGAGAAAGCAGGGAAGCGGTTTTCACCGTGAATCCCTGCGACCTGGAGATCTGGATGGAGACGGAAAACAGGAAGGTTGTGGAACCCGGAACATACCGGATCTACGCCGGCGGTTCCTGCCTGGATGAGCGGGTATCCGCGGAAATCGAACTGTAAAATCACAGAGGGCGGTGCGGAAGATGGAACTGTTTGACCTGTATACCGCTGAGCGGGAAAAAACCGGCAGGACGATGGTCCGCGGGACGCCCACGCCGGAAGGGTATTACCGGCTGGTCGTCCATGTCTGCGTTTTTGACCCGCAGGGCCGGATGCTGATCCAGCAGCGGCAGCCCTTCAAGCGGGGCTGGTCCAACCTCTGGGATACCAGCGTGGGCGGCTGCGCGGTGGCGGGAGATTCCAGCCGGGCGGCCGCGGAAAGGGAAACCCGGGAGGAGCTGGGCCTGGAACTGGATCTTTCCGACGTCCGCCCGACGATGACGATCCATTGGGAACACGGCTTTGACGATTACTATGTCGTGACACAGGATGTGGACCTGGATTCCCTGCGGCTTCAGTATGAGGAAGTGCAGCGGGTGAAATGGGCCACCAGGGAAGAGATCCTCCAGATGATCGACGACGGGCGGTTTATCCCGTATGACAAAAGCCTGATCGAAATGCTGTTTTTCCGCAGGAACCACCGCAGCTCCCATACCAGGAGCGACCCGACAAACGACTGACCGGCCGGTGGACAAAGGAGCGCTTCCGGGATAGAATATGCGGTGTGATCCCCGGAAGAGAAGGAAGGTTCAGAGAAGATGAATGAACAAGGCAAAAAGGGCCTGGCGGCGGGCGCGGCGCTGATCATGGGATTTATCCTGTGGACAGTGCTGATCATGAAGGTGGACGTGAAACCCCTGGGCGTGAACGGAACGGATATCGGTTTTTCCACCGTCAACACCTGGTTCCACGGGCTGACCGGGGCAAATGAGCTGCTTTACAGGATCACGGACTGGCTCGGACTGATCCCGATTGTGATCTGCGTGTGTTTCGGTGCGCTCGGCCTGGTCCAGCTGATCCGGCGCAGGAGCCTGCTGAAGGTGGACCATGACATCATTATGCTCGGCGTATACTATGTCGCGGTCATCCTGTTCTACCTGGTTTTCGAGAAGGTTACGATCAATTACCGGCCCACCCTGTTTGACGGCCAGGAGTCATCCTATCCGTCCTCCACGACGCTGCTGGTGCTGAGCGTGATGCCGACGCTGAAGTTCCAGATTGACAGGCGGTCGGGCGATCCGACGGTAAAAAAGATCACGACGGCTTTTGTGATCCTGTTCTCCGCCTTTATGGTGATCGGCCGGCTGGCGTCCGGCGTCCACTGGCTGACGGATATCATCGGATCCGTGCTGCTGAGCGCGGGACTCTATCTGGTTTACCGTTCCTGCGTAATCATCGCGGACCGGAAAAAAGCTGAAAAATAATCCTTGACACGGGACAGCGCCCCGTTGTATAGTCTGTGCAATTCATCTGAAAGGAGCGGATTTTCATGAAACGGTTCTGCGTTGGTACCAATCTGCCGGCGAACACCGCGAAGACTGTCCGCTCTAATTCCGTATACCCTTATCAGACAGTCAGGGAATAGCTGCCCGGTATATTTTTGTATCGATCAACAGGCCGCTTATCCCTGACGGATAAGCGGTTTTTTGATATATTCATACAGGGGGAAACGAATATGAGATTTTACATCGAAACCGAACGCCTGATCCTGCGCGACCTGGTGCCCGAAGATTACCGGGCGGCATTCCTCTGGTGCGGCGATCCGGACGTCGCGCGGTATATGATCTACCCCGTTTACACCCGGGCCGAGGATGTAAAGACCTGGCTGGAGAGCAGGGACCCGGACGATCCGGACGAATACGACGGCGGCATCGTGCTGAAGGCGAGCGGGGAACTGATCGGCAGCGGCGGACTGTTCTACGACGCGGAGAAGGACCTGTGGACGATCGGGTACAACATCCGGAAGGACCAGTGGGGGAACGGGTATGTTCCCGAGGCGATCCGGGCATTCATCGAGTATGTGAAAACAAAGCGGGACGTCCGGGGCATCCAGGGGACATTTGCCAGCGAGAATCATAAAAGCCGGCTCGTGATGGAAAAACTCGGCATGACCTACTCGGAGGACGTCACATACACCAAGCTGGACGGAAGCGTGAGCTTTCCCGGGAAACGATATGTGAGGCTGTACCGGTAAAGCCTGAAAAACAGGGAGGGATAACAGGAGAATGGCTGAACAGTTTCTGACACTGATGGCGGATTTTGACAAGGAAACGCAGGCGCGCCTGACGGGCTGGTACAAGGCGCTGCGGGACGCGGGTTTCACCGGCGCCCAGACACCGGACGTCCCGTATCATATCAGCCTGGCGACGTTCCCGACGGACCGGGAAAGGGAAGCCGCCGAAATCGCCCGGAAGGCCGCGGCGGAGTTCGCGCCGGTTCCGGTGCACATCAGCCACATCGGGATGTTTGCCGGCGGAAAGGTGCTCTTTGCCGGCCCTGAAAAGGACGCCGGGCTGGCGGCGCTCCGGGAAGCCTGCAAACCGGGGACGCCGGAGGCCTGGCCGTGGACGCCCCACGTGAGCCTGCTGATCGACGAGCCGGATGTTGTCCAGGCGGCGATACCGGTCCTGGTAAGGGAGTTCACCCCGTTTGCCGGCACCATTACCCGGCTGCACCTGTGCGCCTTCTGGCCCACGCGGGAGATCGCGGCAATTGAACTGACGGGAGGCAGGAAATATGAATTACAGGATCATTGAAGGCGCGGAGCAGATCCCGCTCAGCGAAGCGGTCCGGCTCCTGAGGACGACCTACTGGGCCGGCAGCCGGCCTGAGGAAACGATCGAAAAGTCCATGCGGCATTCGGCCTGCTACGGGATCCGGGTTGACGGGGAGGAAAAGCTGGCCGGGTTTGCCCGGGTGATCACCGATTACGCGACGACCTGGTACCTGTGCGACGTGGTCATTGACGAGGCGTACCGGCACCGGGGCCTGGGCAAGGCGCTGGTGTCCCACATCGCGGCGGAGTTTTCGGGACTTCGAGGGCTGCTGCTGACCAGGGACGCCCACGGGCTGTACGGGTATTACGGTTTTGAAACAGTGGAAGGGAGAGCGATGAGCAGATCTCCCCAACGATAAAGGAGGATAAGGAGATGCAGACGCGGGAAGAAACGGAAGCGATCCGGGATTACTATGATTCCGATCCGCAGAAGGAATGGGACCGGCTGAAAACGAAACATCCCTATGAAAAATACATTACGGTCCGGATGATGGACCGGTACATCAGACCCGGCGATACCATCCTGGATATCGGCGGAGGCCCGGGACATTATTCCATCCATTACGCGAAGCAGGGACACGCGGTGACCCTGCTGGACCTGAGCGACGGGAACGTGCGTTTCGCGAAGAAGAAAGCCCGGCAGTACGGCGTGAAGATCACCGCGGCGCAGGGAGACGCGCTGGACCTTTCCCGGTTCCCGGACGGTTCGTTCGATACGGTTTTCCTGATGGGGCCGCTGTATCACCTGATGAACGAGGAGAGCAGGATCCGGGCGATCACGGAAGCGAAGCGCGTGCTGAAACCGGGCGGATACCTGTTCAGCAGCTTTATCCTGATGTTCGGCGGCGTGATCTACGGCCTGCGGGAATCGCAGGAAACGATCCTGTGGCCGTATGAACAGGTGTTCTACGATATCGCCGCGAAGGGTGAGAGCCTGGCTTTCGACGCGTTCACCTTTGCGTATATGACCACGGTCCGGGACGCGAAAGCGCTGCTCGCGTCCGTTCCCGGACTGACAACGGAGACCGTCTTCGGGCAGGAAAGCATCCTGCCGCCTTACAAAAATGTCCTGGCGAAAAGCCCGAAGAAGGTCCGGACGGCCTTCTACGACTACGCGCTGCGCTACTGCGAGAAGGAAGACTACCTGACGCATACGGAGCACCTGATGATCGTCTCAAAAAAAGACAAATGAACGGAAACAGGGAAGACCCGGACGGAAAACTGTTGTATAATGGAAAGCCGGAGGGTACCGTGATGAAAACAAATGAAATCCTGGCCGAAGACGGCTTCAGGCTGCATTACGACGAATACGGAACAGGCAGCCGGGTGATCCTGTCCGCGCAGGTTGGGTTCTATCCCAAAGGGCTGCAGCAGCGCCTGGCGGCGCAGGGATACCATGTGTACTGCCTGACGCAGGCGGAAAAGAACGGAAAATGGTATCAAGAGGTAAAGGCATGAATATCACCTACCGGAAACTGACGGAGAACGACCTGGACCGGTTCATCAGCATGCGGATCACGCAGCTGCGGGAGGAAGGCGCGACGGAGGACATCGACCTGGTCCCGGCGCTGGAGGATTACTATCACCGGCACCTGGCGGACGGGACCTTTGTCTCCTGGCTGGCGCTGGACGGGGAAAAAATCATCGGGACGAGCGGAATGTCCTTTGTGGAGAAACCGCCGTATTTCAGCTGCCCGAGCGGCCGCATCGGCCTGCTGTCCAGCATGTATACGGATCCGGACTACCGGCGCCACGGCATCGCGAAGGAATTGCTGAGGCGGGTGACGGAAGAAGCCCGCGCGTACGGCTGCGGCGCCGTGCAGATCACCGCGTCTGACATGGGCGTGCTGCTCTATACCGCCTTCGGGTTCAAAAAGAACGGGAACTTCATGCAGTACAGGCTGTAAGGAGGGCAACAGGGTGAAGGGGAAACACGAAGCCTATCTTTTCGGACAGATACTCGGAACGCATTCCTTCCTGCTGAAGGACGGATTCCTGCGGCCGGACGAGTATTCCGAGATCGGGGAGCAGTACTTCCTGCCGGGCGGCGAAACCGGAACGGCGGCGACGGTGCTTTCCTCCCTGGGCGTTTCCGTGAAAATGGACGGCACCTGGATCGGCACGGAGGTCGCGCCGATGCTGAAGGCGTTTTACGCGGACAAGCTGGTGGACCTGTCCTCCCTGACGTTTACGGACGAGCCCGGCGTGATGGACTATGTTGTGATCGCCGGCCTGGTGCGCTCTCCCATGGGGCGGTTTCAGACGCTGTTCGCCTCGGGAAAGAGATGGTGGGGGATCCCGAAGGAAGCGGATATCGCGGGCTGCAAAGCGGCTGCGGTGGATCCGTTTTTCGGGGAGGAATCCCTGCTGGCGGCGGAGCTGTGCCGCAGGCACAATGTGCCTTTTGTCACCATTGACAGCCCGCACGACTCGCCCCTGCACAGGATGGCGGCCGTGAATGTGGTGTCGAAGGAATGCACCGCGGAGCATTACGCGGGCATGGAACCGGAAGCAATCATGGAAAGGCTGCAGCCGGAAACGGACGGCCTGACGATTATCACCCGGGGCGGCGACGAGATGCTCTACGCACGGAAGGACGGACCCGTCCGCCGGATGAAGCCGTTCCCCGTGACGGTCCGGAGCACGCTGGGCGCGGGCGATACCTTCAAGGCCGGATGCGTGTACGGCCTGCTGCACGGCATGGAAGACGACGACCTGGTGCGGTTCGCGAGCGCCTGCTCCGGGATCGCCATCTCCCGGTTCCCGCTGCCGCTGAATCCGCCGAAGATCGAAGAAGTCCGGGCCCTGATCGGCTGAACAAAACAAGAAAAGGAAGTCGGCATGGAAAGACTGGAAGCGTATATCTGGGACCTGGACGGAACGCTGATCGATTCCTACGGGTCCATTGTGGCGAGCCTCGCGGAGGTGGCAAAGGAGTGCGGGGCGGCGGATTCGGATGAAAAGATCCTGAAGACGGTCAAGCAGGGTTCGGTTTCCGAATACCTGCGGGACCTTTCGGCTGCCAGCGGAAAGCATACTGAGACGCTGTACCGGCTCTACCGGACTGTCAGCCACGCACGGAGCGGGGAGATCACCCTGGTGCCCGGCGCGGCGGAAACGCTGTGGGCGCTGCGGGAACAGGGCGCAAGGCACTTTGTGTATACCCACCGGGGCGCGTCCTCCCGTCCGGTGCTGGACCGGCTGGGACTGACCGGCTTTTTCACGGAGATCGTGACCTCCGAGCGCGCCTTCAAACCGAAGCCTTCCGGGGAGGGCGTGGAATACCTGGCCGGGCAGTACACGCTGGACCGGATGAAGACCGCATATGTGGGCGACCGCACGATGGACGTGCTGTGCGCGAAGGACGCCGGGGTGCAGGCCATCCTGTACCTGCCGGAGGACTCCTGCGTGATCCCGACCGGGAAAGAGGACCGGATCATCCGGCGGCTGGAGGAGCTGACCGAAGGGGAAGTGCTGCTGGCCGGCGGAAAACCGTACCGGATCCTGAAACTGCTGGGCCACGGCAAGGGCGGATATTCCTACCTGGCGGAGGCGGACGGAAAGCAGGCGGTGCTGAAGCAGATCCACCATGAACCGTGCGATTACTATACCTTCGGCAACAAGATCGAAGCGGAGCGCCACGACCTGGAACGGCTGCGGCACGCCGGGATCCGGATTCCCGAAGTGATCGCCATCGACGACGTGACGGAGCGGGTGGTCAAGGAGTATATCGAAGGGCAGACGGTCTTTGAACTGATCCGGGACGGCGGGGACGCCGGAGCATACCTTCCGCAGGCGCGGGAAATGGCGGCACAGGCAAAAGCGGCCGGGCTGAACATTGATTATTTCCCGACCAACTTTGTGATCAGCGGCGGCCTGCTCTGGTACATCGATTATGAATGCAACGATTATATGGAAGAGTGGAACTTCGAAAACTGGGGGATCCGGTACTGGTCCCGCACCCCGGAATTTGAAGCATACCTGGAACAGCATCCTGAAATGGCGGAGGGAGCGGCATGCCGTGGTACTGGATCCTGATCATCCTTTCGGCGATCGTCGGGCCGTTTGAGGCGATGCACGCGCTGAACAAGGCCAGGCGGAACCGCGAGGAAGCGGAAAAAAGAAGACAGGCGGAACAGGCCGAAAAAACGGACCGGGAAGATCAATGATCCCGGTCCAGCTCTTTTTTCCAAGGGATCGATCCGGCGGCGCCGGGCCGGGTGACAGCGACCGCCGCGGCGCGGGAGGCCCGGTTCATACAGCTTTGAAGCGGTTCGCCGGCAATGAGGCCGGCCAGGAAATAACCCGTATAGGTGTCGCCCGCGGCGGTCGTGTCCACCGCCTTCACCCGGACGGCTTCTTCCGGGTGCCTTTCCACGGTCCCGCCGCAGACGCGGAAGGCGACGCTCCCGCGGCTTCCCAGCGTGACCAGCAGGGACAGCTTCGGATACCGTGCGTGAAGCGCCTGCCAGACCTTGTCCGGTTCCGTTTCCCCGGTGATCTGCCTCGCTTCGATTCCGTTGACCAGAAGCCAGTCCGGGAGGGAAAGATCCACTTTTTCCAGTGCCCTGTCGTACGGCGACGGATTCAGGGCGATATGCAGCCCTGCCGCTGACGCAAGTTCCATGATCAGCGGCAGGTTGTTGATCTCGTTCTGCAGGACCAGCCAGTCGCCCCGGCTGAAAGAGCCGATCACCCGGCGGATATGCGCTTCCGGCACACAGCGGTTGGAACCGCCGAAGAGCAGGATGCAGTTTTCGCCTTCCGGGCTGACCTGGATCACGGTATGCCCCTGCGCTTCCGGCACAGGGAGCAGGAACTCCGTGTCCACGCCGTTTTCCTCCAGAAGGCACTTCAGGGGTTCACCGCCCGTTCCCAGGCAGCCGGCATGGCAGACCGGAAGGCCGGCCCTGGCCAGCGCGACAGACTGGTTGAGGCCCTTTCCGCCGGCCTTTATGTCACGGGACGCGGCGGCAAGCGTTTCGCCAGGCTGCACGAAATGGTCCACCCGGTAAACATAGTCCATATTCAGGGAACCGAAGTTCAGGACGCGCATGATCTTTTCACCCTTCCGCGTGTTCCGGCCGTATGCAGATGCTTCTTCCCATATGATACGGCATATCCCGCCCGATCCGTCAAGTGTTTTTTCTGTTGACTTAGAGTGGACTGTAGTTTGTACAATCAATTCAGCAGACTGAAACAGAATACCGTGACAGGAGGATCATATCATGCTGATTCACAACGCGTCCTGGATCACAATGGACGGAGCCGTTTCCACCGTGGTGCCCGTTTTCCGCAGGACGTTTTCCTGCGGCCGGCTGGTCCGGTCGGCAACGCTGGAGGTGACATGCGACGGCGTGTATGAAGCGCAGCTGAACGGGAACCGGGTCGGCCGTTTCATCCTTGCCCCCGGATGGACGGAATACCCGAAGCGGCTGCAGGTGCAGGCCTATGACATCACGGACCTGCTGAAAGAAGAAAACACGCTGGAGATTACGGTGGCGAACGGGTGGTACCGGCGGACGAACGCGCCGTGGACCGGCACCCATAACCCGGACGAATTCCTTCCCGCGATGCTGATCGCCGCGCTCCGGCTGATCCGGGAGGACGGCAGCGAAGAAGTGATCCTGACGGACGGGACATGGGAAGTATCCCGAAGCAACGTGACGCTGAGCGGGATCTTTATCGGGGAAGACGTGGACATGACCCTGGAACCTGCCTTTGAACCGGCGAAGGTATGCGACCGGCCGAAGGACGCGCTGATCCCGCAGGCAGGGCCGGAGGTCCGGGAACAGGAGACGGTCTATCCCCGGGCTTCTTTCCGTACGCCCCGGGGCGAGTGGGTGATCGACTTCGGCCAGAACCTGACCGGATATATGGCGTTCGAAACGGACGCGCACGCGGGGGAAAGGCTTTCTGTCTCGACGGCGGAGGTGCTGGACCGGGACGGCAATTTCTACACGGCCAATTACCGCTCCGCGCGCAGCCAGCTTCATTACGTCTGCCGGGAAGGCCGCCAGAGCTATAAACCGCGGTTCACCTTCTTCGGCTTCCGCTACCTGCGGATCGACGAAGCGCCGGAAGGCTTTAAGGCGGAGCAGATCCATGCCGTGGTGCTCCATTCGGAGATGAAACGGACCGGGTGGCTTGAAAGCAGCGACCCCATGCTGAACCAGCTGTTCAGCAATATCATCTGGAGCCAGAAGGGAAACTACCTGGATATCCCGACAGACTGCCCGCAGCGGGACGAAAGGTACGGCTGGACCGGCGACGGGCAGATCTTCTGCCGCACGGCCACCCTGCAGTACGACGTCCGGCATTTCTTCAGGAAGTGGCTGGCGGACGTGCGGGCTGCCCAGCATGAAAACGGCTGGGTGCCGGAGGTGGTGCCGAGCCTGACAGCCTACAAGCCCGGCGGCGGCGCGTGGTCCGACGCGGTGACGATCATCCCCTGGCAGCTGTACCAGACCTACGGGGACATCACCTTCCTGTCGGAGATGTATGAGGCGATGGAAAAGTGGATCGTCTATATCCCCACGGTCTCCACGACAGAGGACCTGTGGACAGGCTGCTGGACCTACGGCGACTGGCTGGCGCTGGACTGGCCGGAGGATTACCATCCGGCGGACATTGAACTGTCCAAGCGCGGATACAGCAGTGACGACCTGATCTGCAGCGCGTTCTACGCCAATTCGGTGAGCATCGTGATCCGGGCGGGGAAACTGCTCGGGAAGGACGTCAGCGCCTACGAAACCCTGTACGGGCGGATCGTCAGCGCATACAGGGCGCGGTTCGGGAACAGCCTGAACACCCAGACGGAGAAGGTGCTGACGCTTCACTTCGACCTGGCTGAAGATCCGCAGGCGCTGGCGGACGCGCTGGCGGAGCAGATCCGCGCCTGCGGGATGAAGCTGCAGACCGGCCTGGTCGGTACGCCTTACCTGCTTCATGAGCTGAGCCGGTACGGACATACGGATATCGCCTGGTCGCTGCTGCTGCGCAGGGAATATCCCGGATGGCTGTATTCTGTTTCACGGGGAGCCACCACGGTGTGGGAGCACTGGGACGGTATCAAACCGGACGGCACATTCTGGGATGACGACATGAACTCCTACAACCATTACGCTTATGGCTCTGTGGCGGACTGGGTGTTCGGCGTGGCCTGCGGCATCCGGCCGGCCGAACCGGGATATGCCCGGGTGAGGATCGAACCGAAGCCGGACCCGCGCCTGGACAGCCTGTGCGCGGTGCTGGATTCGGTACACGGACGGATCCGGTCCTTCTGGAAACATACGGAGAACGGGATCCGGTATGAGATCGATACGCCGGTCCGGACGGAGATTGTCCTCAACGGGAAGACCCTGGCCGTGGAAGCGGGGAGATACCTGTTCTGATCCCGGCTGGCGCTCGCATTTCACAGCTGTTTGTGCTATGATACGGACAGTTCTTTTTCGGAGGTGTGCCGGATGAAGCACAAAGTCCAGTATTATGAAACGGACATGATGGGCGTGGCGCACCATGCCAACTACATCCACTGGATGGAGGAGGCCCGGATCGATTTTATGGATGAGATCGGCTTCCCCTACAGGCGGATGGAGGCGGAAGGCGTCCTGTCCCCGGTGAAGAGCCTGCAGGTGAACTACCTGAAGCCCTGCACCTTCGGGGATGAAGTGGACGTCGCGGTGAGCGTGAAGGATTTCAACGGCGTGGTGATCACCATCGCCTATGATATGCGGGTGAACGGCGAGCCGGTTTTCAGCGGCACCTCGGAACATGTGTTCCTGGACCGGGAAGGGAAGTTCGTCCGGA
>JAEEGL012183374.1_pt1 | contig 12514 bp, 6 predicted proteins | sample 9134231 | NCBI WGS metagenome assembly JAEEGL01 (sample SAMN16246548, study PRJNA631951) | gut metagenome | biome: gut microbiome; feature: rumen; material: fiber-attached | host: Bos | place: Iran: Karaj | collected 2018-10
CACGCCACGAGCGAGTATCTCGAAATGTTTTTTGAAAACCTGCTCCTCGGCGCGCAGCATGAATTGAAGAATCGCTATCTCCATGTGGAGTATAAAAGCGAAGTCCCGGTTCAAAGTGCCAACGCTGAAATTTCAAAGTGCCAAAATGGCACTTTGGATTGCACTTTGGAAGAACTGGCTGTGCTGCAAGCTGTGAAGGCAAATCCAACGATTACTCAGAAAGAGCTTGCTGTTGCTGTCGGCAAATCGGAGAGGACGATCAAACGCAGAATGACAGATCTGCAGGAAAAGGGATACCTCCGCCGTGCCAACGGAAAGCGCAGCGGCCACTGGGAAGTGTTGGTCGATCTCTCATAATTCCCCGACAAGTCAAAAACTCCTTGGGATGATCAAAGTCCCAAGGAGTTTTTTTGTTTGCCCTTCCAATAAATGATTCTCTTTTGAACTCGCTATATCGCTACAGCGATATAGTTTCAATGCAACCTATGAGAAAAGCAGAGCAAAGTCAGCGAAAAGGCAATTTCATTTTATCCCCGATCGGAGTTGTTGCTGTGGCTTGTAGACATTATTATACTTATTCTGCCAGGATTCTCAAAAAAGCTCTTCCCAATAATGCCCCGAACGGGTATAATGAAGTTGTTATGAATATGATTGCTGAGTTTGTGAAAACAGAACGAAAAAAGGCCGGCTTGACCCAGGAGGAATTTGCCATGAGGTCCGGGCTCGGTCTTCGTTTCGTGCGCGATCTTGAGCAGGGAAAGAAGACTGTCCGAATGGATAAAGTCAATCAAGCCCTTGCAATGTTCGGCATGGAAGCCGTGCCGGGCAAAGCGGACGATAAGATTGAATGACAGTGATAATGTCACAACAAAAAAGACCGGCATGTCAGCAATTACCACTGATACCGATCATCGGAAATACTTTTATGACATATGAGCCTAAGACCGTACTTCTTAGGGCAGCGTGAAGGCATCTTATGAGAGAATATGATTGAAAATGCAAGTGTTATATGCAGATTATTTGCTCTTTCGCAATGCCAATCTGCAATGCGTTCACCTGCGACTGGAAATTGTTTTATTCGGTAATTTAGAGAGGACTACACCGGGAAACGTGTTAGAGACGGCAAGTTCTGCATGTTCCGAGCGGCTGAAAATGCAAATCACATATAATTGATAGGAGACAAGCATATGGACGCACATAAGCTTTGGATGCTTCGTGATTTTATTGGGACCAACAAAGTCCTTTTTAGAATTCCAGTTTATCAAAGGAACTATGACTGGTCAGAATCTAATTGCAATCGCCTTTTAGATGACATTTATACCATTATGGAGAGTGGGGAGAAGCACTTTCTCGGAACAATTGTGTTCATGGCGGCAAGGAGTGGGGGGTTCACTCTTCAGGAATACGTCATTATTGACGGACAACAGAGACTAACAACTTTAATGTTGATTCTCAAAGCATTGTCTGTGGTCGCCGAGGAACACGGAGACAATTGCTATCATGAAATCGAGGAATCCTATCTTCACAACAAATATTGTGACGAAGAATTCAAGGTAAAACTCAAACCGATTAAGTCAGACAACAACCAGTTTCTGCTGCTTTTGAGTGGAAAACTTGACGATATGGATGAAGAAACCCATATCTATCAGAACTATATGCTCTGTAAGAATCGCTTTGAGAAATGGGCCGATAAAGGATTTCTCCCGTCAGTCATTCTTGACGCGTTGACAAAGCTGGAAATTGTTGAAATCGTCCTGACCAAAGGTGAAGATGATCCGCAGGTTATTTTTGAAAGCATAAACTCCACTGGCTTGGAACTTTCAAACGCTGACTTGATTCGTAATTTTCTTCTGATGAATGCGGATGACCAGGAAAAGCTGTATGAAGATTTCTGGCTTCCAATAGAAAAACTACTTCGCAAGAAGATGGATTATTCCAACCTGGATGATTTCTTTTCGCATTATATTGTCTATAAAACAAGCAAACCTGTAAACAGTCGGCAACTTTATAATCGATTTGTTCAGCTCTTTAGGGAGAGCGGGTTCTCTCATGAAAGCTGTCTGAAAGAACTCAAATACTATGCCGGGATTTATAGTGCTTTCGTTAACGGGAACAAGGATTACTCAAAAAGAATAAATGACCTCCTTCATCGTCTGCGTATTCTGAATCAGTCAACTTGTTATCCGTTCCTCTTCCACGTGTTTGACGATTTCCATAAACAAGTAATCAACGAAACCGCAGTCGAAAACGTGCTGCAATTTCTCTTGGCCTATCTGCTGCGCAGATTGGTTTGCGGCGTGCCGTCAAACACTTTGCGGGGCTTGTTCACATATCTCTATAACCGGATCTTTAAGGTCTCGTCGAATAAGCAGAAGTACTATGAAGCTTTGAATAAGTTCTTGTTTACCGTATCTTCCAAAGATGTGGTCCCATCTGCAGCAGAGTTCGAGCGTTCACTCAAAACTGCCAACATCTATGGCAATCCTGCCCTCTGTCGCTTCTTGCTCCTGGATATTGAAAATGGCGATGGCAAGGAGGTCCTTCAGGCTGACAATTTAACTATTGAGCACATTATGCCTCAAACACTGAACGCTGATTGGAATTATATTTCAGCAGAAGAACATGAACTCTATCTACATACGCTTGGAAACCTCTCGGTAACAGGATATAACTCTGAGCTTTCGAACAAAAGCTTCAAGGAGAAGCAGGAGATTATTCGAGAAAACTCTAAAGCAGTAGTCTTAAATAGCGATGTGCTTGTGAAGGATAGCTGGCAAATTGCTGATATTCAGGCGAGGGCAGATCGTTTAGCAGAAATTGTCGCAAAGCGCTATCAAATTGATCGCGTTTCTGATGATACTATCGAATTTGAGTATGTCGAGACAATAACATTGAATGATTATAGTAGTGTCACGGGCAAAAAACTAGTCTCTTTCAGACTCTTTGATGAAGTGTATCGGCAAAATAAATATGCCTTGATGTTGCTGGATGTTATAAAGCTCCTTGATAAAAAAGTTCCCGGAAAACTGAAAGAACTGGCAGACAATAGTTACTCTTTCAATGTTACGTATAAAAAACATCCTCATTTGAACACCAGCGGTGATGGCATGCGATGGCCGTGGAAGATTAACGAGGGAATCTATCTGGAAGCGAATCTGTCGGCATGGTCGTGTATCCGGTTTATTGAAAATCTTCTGGCAGAATATGGATTTGATAAAGACCAGTTCACATTCAACGTCGTCGCAGAAGAGCCAAGTGAGACTTCTGAAGAAGAGGATGAGTAATATAGAACTCGGTTCGAATCTGTCCTGTAGCCCTTGAAAGACCACGCAGTGTTTCAGGACTTCGGGTTCGAATCGGAAGAACAACGAAGCATCAGAACAGAGGTGTTCTAATGAAGGCAAAAGAGGCAAAAGCCCGAATCAAAATCAATAAACTGCTTGAAGCCGCCGGCTGGCGTTTCTTTGACACTGACGAAGGCCCGGCCAATATCCAGCTTGAAGCAAATGTGAAGATCAGCAAAAAGCAGATCGACGAATTCGGTGAGAATTTTGAAAAGACAAGAAACGGATTTGTAGACTTTCTGCTTTTGGATGAGAAAGGCAAGCCGTTTATCGTCCTCGAAGCAAAGTCAGAGGATCATGATCCTCTGGTAGGAAAAGAACAGGCAAGGAAGTATGCCAAGTCTCAATTCGTTAAGTATGTCATACTTTCAAATGGCAATATTCACTACTTCTGGAACATCTACAAAGGCAATCCCCAGGTCATTGTCTCTTTCCCGTCCTGTGAAAGCGTTAAGGACAGCAAAGCTCTGAACGCTGATCCCACAAGGCTTTATAGCGAAGAGGTAACGGAGGATTATATCGCCGTCGTGCGTGAGCCTCGTTATGCTGAGTCTCCAGAATATCAAAATCCTGATACCCGTGCTCAATTTCTGAAAGACCGCGGCCTTCGTATGCTGCGTAAATATCAGGTGAACGCCTTGAAGGCTCTGCAGGAGTCTGTCAAAGCAGGCAATCAGCGTTTTCTCTTTGAAATGGCGACTGGCACAGGAAAGACGCTAACATCTGCGGCAGTCATCCGGCTGTTTCTCCGCAGCGGAAACGCAAATCGAGTTCTTTTCCTCGTTGATCGCATCGAGCTGGAAAACCAGGCAAAAAAGAACTTCATCAATTACCTGAAGCCCGATTACGACACTGTCATCTTCAAAGAACACACCGAAGACTGGCGGCGAGCCGATATTGTTGTATCGACCGTTCAAACGCTTTCCTATAACAATAAATTCAAGTCTGTATTCAAGCCGACAGACTTTTCACTGATTATCGCAGACGAGAGCCATCGCTCGATCAGCGGCAACAGTCGGGCTGTATTTGAATACTTCATTGGTTACAAGCTCGGCCTGACGGCTACTCCCAAGGATTATTTGCGGAATATTGATGAAGATGATCTTGCCGCAAACGATCCGCGCGCGTGGGAGCGGCGGCAGTTGCTGGATACATACAGGACCTTTGGGTGTGAAAGCGGCGAACCAACTTTCCGGTATTCTCTGATTGACGGTGTGAACGATCCCGACGGGCCTTATCTTGTCAATCCGACTGTGGTTGACGCGAGAACGGAAATCACAACCCAGCTTCTTGCAGATAAGGGTTATGCCGTCGTGAACCACGGCGACGAAGAGGAAGAAGACGAAGAAGAGACCTATTTCGCCCGGGACTTTGAAAAGAAGTTCTTTTCGGACGAGACCAACATGATCTTTGTCAAAACCTTCATGGATAACGCCATGAGGGATCCGATCACGGGAGAGATCGGCAAAGGCATTATCTTCTGCGTCAGCCGAAAGCATGCTGCGAAGATCACCCAGCTTCTAAACATCTATGCAGATAAGATGTTTCCGGATATGTATTATTCGGACTTTGCTATGCAGATTACGTCAGATGTGCAGAGTGCGCAAGACTATACGATCAATTTCCAGAACAACAATCTGAGCGGTTATTCCAGATTTCTGGAAGGATACAAGACTTCCAAAACCAGAATCTGTGTCACTGTAGGGATGATGACAACCGGGTATGATTGCGAGGACATTCTGAACATTGGTCTGTTTCGCCCGATCTTTTCCCCCACGGACTTCATCCAGATCAAAGGTCGAGGCACGAGAACATATACGTTTTCCTATAAAACACGTGCCAACGGACTTGATGAGATCCATGAGGCCAAGAAGGACACCTTCAAGCTTTTCGACTTTTTCGGAAACTGCGAGTATTTTGAAGAGAAGTTCGATTACGACGAGGTTATAAAACTTCCGAAACCCGCCTCGAAGTGTTCCGGGCTTGGTGGAGGATTCACAGCGTCCACCTTTGAGAACTTCAACCCCGATCCGCTGAAAACCATGACAGAAACCAAGATCGGGCTTGAGGGCATGAAGATCGATCGGATGTTCTTCCAGAAGTTTGAGGATGAGGTCAAGCAGGATGCCACCGCCCGTGAGCAATATGAGCAGGGCAACTATGCCGCAGCACAGCGATACATCGAAGAAACCTATCTCAACAAACCTGCCGAGAACTACACCTGGGACAAGCTGCGCCGGGCAACCGGTGTGGATCGCCGTGTGACTGTCCGGGAAATGATGGATAAGATCTTTGGCCTGATTCCGGCATTTAAGAGCAAGAAGGAATTGGTCAATGATGAATTCGACAGCTATCTTCTGACCTGTGGTGTTCCGGCTGGCGACTATTATGAAGTACGGCGATTCTTCGAAACCTATCTGACGGACAAAGAGGTGCGGCGTGCCATTGAGGACAAGAGATTCCAGCGCTTGGGAACGGATATTCCCAGCTATACCATCGCAGATTTGAGAAGACTTGGTCAGAAAAACATGAGCAGCGTTGTCGGCTATATCAACGACAATGTGAATCTGTCCAGATTTATGTGAGGAACCATTATGCTGAATTTTGATGTAAAGCGGAAGATCAACACCCTGCGGGATATTCTGGTCGGGAAGGTGCCCGATCCGAAAGCCCAGGTGGAGCAGATCACCATTGCCTTGATCTACAAGTTTATGGACGACATGGACCTGCAGGGTGTAGACCTTGGCGGGAACCGCGAGTTTTTCAAAGGTGATTATGAGAAATATGCCTTTTCTCAGATCATGCTGGCACAGAACAGCGCCCAGGATCGGCTGAATCTCTATGCGGAGGGCATCGACAAGATGACCAACAACCCGGATCTGCCGAAGCTGTTCCGAGATATCCTCCGCAACGCCTACATCCCTTACCGTGATCCGGAAACGCTGAATCGCTTTCTGAAAGAGATTGCGGAGTTCTCGTATGAAGACAGTGAAGATCTTGGCAATGCCTTTGAATACCTGCTTTCCATCATGGGCAGCCAGGGCGATGCCGGGCAATTCCGCACGCCCCGCCATATCATCGACATGATGGTGGAGATCATAGCCCCGACCAAAAGCGAAACGATTCTCGACCCTGCTTGCGGTACGGCGGGCTTCCTGATCAGCGCCTATAACTACATAAGAAAGCAGAATCAGGACGAGCATGGGAATTCCACGCTCAGTCCTGACGATAAGCGGCGCATGATGAACAACTTTGCCGGATATGATATTTCTCCGGATATGGTGCGCCTTTCCCGTGTGAACATGTATCTGCACGGCTTTACCAATCCGAATATCAGCGAATATGACACACTGACCAGCCTGGATAAATGGGACGACACGTATGACGTGATTTTCGCCAATCCACCGTTTATGACGCCTAAAGGCGGTATCACACCGCACAATAGGTATCGCGTTTCTGCCAAACGTGCGGAAGTCCTTTTCGTGGACTATATTGCGGAGCACTTGAATCCAACCGGCCGGGCGGCCATTATCGTCCCGGAAGGGATCGTGTTCCAGTCGCAAACTGCCTATAAACAGCTCCGAAAAATGCTTGTGGATGATAATTACCTGTGCGGTGTCATTTCTCTCCCGGCCGGTGTGTTTAACCCCTACAGCGGGGTGAAAACGAGCATCCTGCTGATTGACAGGACGCTGGCAAAAGAGCGGGACAGCATTCTCTTCGTGAAGCTGAATAACGACGGCTTTGACCTTGGCGCCCAGCGCAGGGAGATCAAGGGCAGTGAGATTCCGGATATTGTCAATATTTTCAAAGATTATCGTGAGGGAGTTGATATTGCAGGCCGGGAGAATGTCGTTCTTGCGAAAAAAAATAAGATTGCAGAACAGGACTTTATTCTTGTTGGCGAAAGATATGCTAAAGCCCTTGAGCATATTGGAAACTATCCTTTCGTCAGTTTAGGCGATATTAGTCTGTTTAAAATTGAATCCGGGGGAACACCTGATTCAAAGAATCCAAAATATTGGGATGGAACTATTAACTGGGCAACATTAGTAGATCTTCCTGCCGGAAACTTCATAACGTATCTTTCTGATACGGAACGCCACATTACAGAAGAAGGTATATTGAGTTCCTCTGCGAAAGTGTTACCTGTAGATAGTATCCTTGTGTCATCCCGTGCTACCATAGGAAGAATTGCAATAGCAAAATGTGAAACAGCAACTAATCAGGGGTTCAAGAATATTGTCATTCTTGACAGAACAAAAGCGCTGCCCCAATATGTTGCTTTTATGCTAACAAATCTTGTCCCAAGAATGATATCTTTATCAGCTGGTGGTACATTTAAGGAAATATCGAAAACCAATTTTGCTACACTGCAAATTCCGCTCCCACCCCTGACCGTTCAGGAAGATATTGTCGCTGAGATTGAGGGATATCAAAAGATTATCGACGGTGCCCGTCAGGTTGTGGAGAACTACAAGCCGACGATTAAGATTGATCCGGCGTGGGAAACTGTGCCTCTGGGCGAAGTGTGTGTTACATCCTCGGGAGGGACGCCAAAAAGCTCAAACAGAGAATATTATGAGAACGGTACCATCAATTGGCTGAAGAGTGGCGAGGTGGCAAATGGCTATATCTATGCCACGGAGCAAAAGATTACTGAAAGAGCACTACAGGAATCTTCTGCCAAAGTGTTCCCACCAGAGACTGTCGTGGTAGCAATGTATGGCGCAACAGCAGGACAAGTAGGAATCTTGAAAATTGAGAGTTCTACCAATCAAGCAGTTTGTGGAATACTGCCTAATGAAACATTTGAACCGGATTTCTTATATCTTTACTTGCTGTCTAAACATGACTATTTCGTGTCTCAGTCAACAGGAGGAGCTCAACCTAACATATCTCAAATGTTAATAAGGAAAACGCTTGTACCCATTGTCCCAATTGACGAGCAAAAAAGGATTGTTAGTGAAATCAGCATTGAAATGTCTATTGTCGAGCAAAACAAACGTCTAGTAGAAATCTTCCAGCAGAAGATCAAAGATAGAATTGCCGAAGTCTGGGGGGAGTAAATTGAATGTGGCTGGGGAAGAGAAAAATGTACTCCAAAGTATGTCTGAGAAATATGGCGATACTCCAATCAGTACATTATCTGCTGATGCGGTGGAATCAGGGGAGCAGGCTATCGTTAGTGTTCTCAAAAAACATGGGAATACGCCAATAAAGTCATTGTATACTTCGACTTTCAAAGATGAGTTGCAAGATGCTTTTCCTGTGTTAAATGATGAAATTGATACATCGTTCCTTCTCGAATTATTATATTACTTTCCTATCGAAAAGACATATATCTCAGCAGGGACTTATGACCAATATCTTTATGACCTTGAGAAAACGATAATCGACAATTATGATGCGGGTAATTTCCAAGTCTCTTTTTTCTATGCACATCTTGTTTTCATGAGCTACGTTTATTACTGCGTAGAAAAAATATATCAACTTGAACCGGAAAGGATGAAGGATATTTATTATCCAATAAACTCTTATCACGGTAGAGATGATAAGCCCGATATCGAACACTTTGAGAATGTATATGAATTCAGTAAAATCCCAGAAAAAGACATTTTCAAGGTTTTTCATGTTGCAGGAATGGACGACGCAACCATAAAGTCATTTTCCAGTTACATAAGCAGCCGAGACGCTTTTGCACACGCGACTGGGAAAGGCAACATGTCAGAACAGGAGTTCGTGCAGAATATCAGGGCTGTGATAGGAAATATGAACACCTTGCGGGATCTGTTTCTCCCCCATTTAAAGCAGATATATATTGAATTCATGCTGGAACGATTATCTTACGATTTTGAATGTGTTACAGACAATTTTAACGATTTTCTTTTTGATAATGGACTGTCAATCAATGACCTCGATTATTTGTGCCATTTAGGGGTCAAAAATCTACAGGAAAGCAATGAAACGCTAAAAACCAACTATCAAGCTACTCGCAATATTCACTGTGCTTTTATTGAGTATTGTCGGGAGAATGATGGCATCGAACCGCCAGATGGTTATCCTTCATTGCGCAATGAAGCCTATCTGTTTTTCCGTTATAGACATGATGCAAAGGGATATGTTGAAAATGAGCTTGGAATCAGCGAATATCGATGTGTCAAAGAAGGCGGAGAGTTCCCGCTATATGACTGTCTGAATTGCGGGGAGCATCAGCTTGCCTATGATGCAAATACGCATCGGTATCATTGCTTCGCCTGTGATCAGAACTACACGGATGAGCAGATATCCTTCTGTGAACGTTGCGGTAGTATCATGCTGCGGGATGATGCCGTTGATATCTGCCCGGCATGCATAGAAAACATGTCGAAAGAATAAAAAAGCATCCATGGGAGTGCTGTATGTCAACCTATCAGGATTACAACAACATATTTGAGAGGGAAATCATGCAGCCGAGTAAAGGGATCATTTTCTCGTTTTCTCCGCTGAATGACCAGCATACATATCAGCCTTATAGTCACGATATTTCTCCCGACGCCGTTGAAAAACTTGGAGAGCTCATGCGGCATAACCTGCTCTTTTACAGTTTCGGAGAGGATGAAGTTGTCACATACTATGAAAAGGATGCTTTTTCTTCCTTGGAACAGGCCGCAAAATACGCCTATCAATCCAGGCTGCCACACCGCGATCCGAAGCAGGACGGCCTTCCCGGCGAAGTGCTTTTAGATTTGCTGGTTCAGATTTATAACCCCAATGCTTATAAGCTCGCGGTGCGCACGCTCTTTCGTCAGGCGGATAACAACGAGATCAAGGGCTATGATCTCACATATTTCACGAAGGATGGTTCAGGCATTTCTTTATGGCTCGGTCAGGCAAAACTCGGAGGAAAGGCCTATTGCAAAAATGGCATCGATAAAGATTTGATTGAAAAGTATGTAGCTTCCTATTTATCAAAGCAACTCTTCTTTGTTTGTGATAAGCGGAAATCCATCACAGACGACGCAAAGGAAATCCTTGAAGCTATTGAAGTGCTCAATATTCGCCTGACAGCAGAAGACGCAGATGATTTGACTCGCGCAAAGCAGCTGGTTGACTTATTGAAAGAGCTCGGAATCCGGATAAAAATCCCTTGCTTACTGGTGTATGAAGAAAACGGTATCTATCGGGATGCTGCAAAGCTTTACGAGCGGGTCATGGCCGAAGCCGAAGGTATGAAGGCATTTTTTAATAGCCATTCTTACACCTTTGACGGCTTTTCGCCTGAAATCATTTTCTATGTGTTTCCTATTGAAAGCATTGATCGCCTGAGAGATGAGGAGAAAGGCTTTTATGCAGGATTATGCTAAGCTTCTTCTGACTGCAATCAACCAATATGACCCAGACAAAGAAGAAACCATTGACCGGTTAAGAGATTTGGTGTGCTGGATATCGGACCAGGATGAGCCTAAGAAAAACCCATTAATCGCGGAGTTGCTTTACATTGCATCTCAAAAGATGCGTGTATTTGGGTATAACAAGCTGAACGGATTTGCGAGTGATCCGGGTGAAACGGCCGGTTCTATGACAGATATTGGCAGCCAGGCAATCCAGAACCTATATCATTCTGATATTGATGATTCCATCACCCTGGACAAGACACAAAAAGAGGTTGTTGATCTGTTCCAGAGCCTGTCGCCTAAGCGCATGCTTGTCAGTGCACCCACCTCATACGGTAAGACATTCTTATTACGGGAAATCCTGTATCTGAACCGGGATAGATACAAAAACATACTCCTCGTTTTCCCCACAGTTGCGCTGCTTCTGGAAAATGCGGGAATCATGTCATGGTTTGTGCAGAAGTTTAACCTTGATTACCGTATTATCAAGACCGTTGATGATGCCTGCGCGGACGAGGGCAATAAAATCTTTGTATTTACACCGGAACGAGCATTGCAGCTTTTGGCGTCTTTTCCCGAGCTGAAACTCGACTTTTTCTTCTTCGATGAGATATACAAGATAGATGAAGATTATTGCAATGATGAGCTCGACGAAAAGCACGATGACGGTACCGAAGTAAAAATAATACAACAGGAAAGCTCTTTCCTCGATGAAGACAGAGGAAAAACATTCCGGATTGCACTTTATTTGCTGTCAAAACAAGTAGATGAGTATTACCTTGCCGGCCCCAATTTGAGCCAAGATCGGTTTGGGCTGGGAATGCGGCGTTTTATTGAGCTTAATCATATAACGGTAAAGGAAATAACCTTTGAGCCAACGCTTCGCATCACTGTAAATGCATACACATCAAAAATAGAAGAAAAACTTCCACCTGCGCTGCCCCAGCCGGAGCAGAAAGCATTGGCACGGATTGGATTGGCTGCAAATGAAAAGGTCAAAGACGTCGTTTCATATATAGACACAAATGATTATGGTCAAACCTTGCTCTACTGCACTACCCCTGCAAAAGCGATTGAGTACTCTAACAAGCTTTCGAGCGCAGTCGGTGACACACATGCATATGACGCTTATCCCGATGACTTTAAAGCGTTCATTGAACATATTCGCGCAGAGTACGATGTAGATCACAGCGTTGATGAGTGGAGTTTAATCCAGGTTCTGAAAAATGGTTTTGGGATGCACCATGGCAAACTTCCAAAATATATTCAGCGTGAGATCCTCGAACAATTCAATAAGGGCACATTCAACACTTTGTTCTGCACATCAACAATTGTGGAAGGCGTAAACACAGATGCGAAAAACATGATCATTCTTAATCCGTCAAAAGGGCGAAAGAAGTTGTCGCCCTTCGACATTAAGAATATCAAAGGGCGAGCCGGTCGCTACCATCATTGCTTTGTCGGACGTGTTTTCTACATGAACAAGGAACTTCAGGAGATAGAAGCTGCGGATACCCTTTCACTGAATTTTGTGACCTTCTCTGAAACGGAACTAGGCGTAATTGATCTTGATAACGCTGAATACATAGATCTACTACCGATTAACGTCGAGAATAAACATGATAGAGATAAGTTAACCAGTGACTATATGTTACCGGAAGAGGTGTTTATAAAAAACCGTACCGTTTCCAAAGAGAACCAAGAGAAACTGCTCCAAAAGCTTATGGAAAAGGGTGAGTTTGAAAAATACAGCCTGTTCTTCAAAAAGACCGTTACTGTCGATGAATTCCTGCA
>JAEEGL014311921.1_pt1 | contig 12514 bp, 10 predicted proteins | sample 9134231 | NCBI WGS metagenome assembly JAEEGL01 (sample SAMN16246548, study PRJNA631951) | gut metagenome | biome: gut microbiome; feature: rumen; material: fiber-attached | host: Bos | place: Iran: Karaj | collected 2018-10
AAGAAGAGCAAAGCTCAATTACATGAGAGAGCGTACAGGCAAGGCTGCCAGGATCAAGACCCTGGAAAAATAATTCAAAAAAAGACCGGAGCGCACAAGCGCTCCTCTTTTTTTATGCTATAATATTCAAAAGATGAATAAAAATACGTTCGCTATCGGAGGTCGCAATGAGACAGTCACGCCAGAGCAAGATACTGGAGATAATCAGGACGCAGAACATAGATACACAGGAGAGGCTTGCATCAAAGCTTAATGCCGCAGGCTTTAAGGTTACTCAGGCAACGGTGTCCAGAGACATTAAGGAACTTGGGCTTATAAAGGTGCCCGGACAAGGCGGAAGAAGCGTCTATGCGCTTGCACCAAAAGGTTCTCCCGCGGACGACGAAAGGTTCCGCAAGATCCTTCGCGATACCGTTACGGAGATAAAGGCGGCGGAGAACATCCTTGTTATCAAGACGCTGAGCGGATGCGCAAACGCTGCCGCAGAGGCCATCGATAACCTGTCGCCTGAGTGCGTCGTGGGGACGCTTGCCGGAGACAATACCATATTTGCCGCAATAGACAGCAAGGAAAACGTTCCTGCAGTCCTTAAACTGTTTACCGAAGCTATCAGATAGTTCAGGGGTCTTTCCATGATATCTCACATAGAGATCAAAGATTTTGCAATAATAAAGGACCTTTCGCTGGATCTGTATCCCGGACTGAACATCATTACCGGAGAGACAGGTTCAGGTAAGTCCGTAATTATAGAGGCAGTAAGCATGGCTCTGGGCGCCAGGGCGGACACTGATTACGTAAGGACAGGTTCAGAAAAGGCAGTCGTTACGGTAGTCGCGGACGCAGGCGATAAGGACATATCCGGCGTTCTGGAAGAGATAGGCGCTCCTGAGGACGTTCCAGTAGTAATAAGGCGCGAGATCTACGCCGCAGGCAGGAGCCTCTGCAGAGTCAACGGTTCTGTCGTTCCTTTGTCTGCGCTCTCACGGCTGTGCGGATGCATTGCGGACATTCACGGACAGTACGATAACCAGACGCTTCTGGATCCGGACAGGCATCTGGGAATACTGGACATGTACGGAGGCGAAGAACTCATCCGTGTAAGGGACATGGTCTCCGACGCATACCGCAGATTCGCCGCAGACAGCACCGAGCTTGCCGAACTCAACAAAAAGACAGCGGAACGCGAAAGGCAGAAAGACCTTTTTGCCTACGAGCTTTCCGAGATAGAGAACGCAAACATAGCCGATAACGAGGACGAAGAGCTTGCCAGGCGCATAGACCTCATGAAGAATTCCGGAAAGATATACGGAGCGCTTTCGGAAGCGCATCAGATGCTCTTCGACGGCGATCAGGCAGCAGTAAGCGTTCTGGGACGCTGCATGTCGGAGCTTTCCGCCGTAAGTACTTATTCCGACGAGCTCAGCCAGCTTTACGAACGTATATCCGGAGCGTACTACGATCTGGATGACGCCAGTTCGCAGATCAGGTCTCTCAGGGACTCCGCGGATTTTTCCCCGGAGGAGCTTGAGGCAGCTGAAGACCGGCTCGACGCTTTCAATACCCTTAAGAGAAAATACGGGGGAAGTCTTGAAGCAGTACTGGAATATGCGGAAAAAGCCAGAAAGGAGCTTTCCCTTATCGAAGGTTCCGGCGACCGCAGGACAAGGCTGGAAAGGGCTATTACTCTCGAAAAGGAAGAGTATGATGCCGCCGCAGCAAGGCTGTCCAGGCTCAGAAAAGATACAGCCGAAGTACTTAAGAAACGCATAGACAAGGAACTTCTGGATCTTAACTTTGAGGCCGCGGACTTTGAAGTGGACATGCGTCCCGGCAGGATGAGCGAGAATGGATCGGACATCGTGGAGTTCCTGATATCCGCCAACAGAGGAGAGGAGCCGAAGCCTCTGGCAAAGGTAGCCAGCGGCGGTGAGCTTTCAAGGATAATGCTTGCATTAAAGCGCATCACCGGAGATATAGGCGGAGTGCCGACCATGATCTTCGACGAGATTGACAGCGGAATAAGCGGAAAGACCGCAGGAGTCGTGGGAGATAAGCTCCGCAGCCTTTCGGAAGATCATCAGATAGTATGCATAACGCATCTTCCGCAGATAGCTGCCAAGGGCGACCGCAACTACAGGATAGAAAAACACGCGGACCTGATAAGCACTCAGACTACGGTGGTGCCTCTTTCGGAGGAAGAGCGTGTAGATGAGATCGCGAGACTTCTGTCCGCAGACGAGATAACTGACGCGGCAAGGATGGCCGCCAAAGAACTGCTTAAAAAATGATAGAGAACATTAACTGGTATCCGGGACATATGAAGAAGACGCGCGAGCTTATTGCGGAAAATCTTAAGCTCGTGGATCTTGTAATAGAACTTCTGGACGCAAGGATCCCGGCCGCCAGCCGCAACCCGGTAATAGGGGATCTGACAGGCTCCAAAAGCCGCCTGACGGTCCTTAACAAAGCCGATCTGGCAGACGCCGGGGAAACTATCGAATGGCAGAAAAAACTCGCTGAAAACGGCGATTTTGTGATCTCGCTCAATTCGAACTCTGGCGACGGAGTAAAGCAGCTGCTGAAGGTCCTGGAGCGTATCGAAGCCGATAAGAACAAAGACCGCGAGCGCAAGAAGAAGCTGCGCATGATGATAGTCGGCATACCGAACGTAGGCAAATCCTCGCTGATCAATAGGCTTACAGGTAGCAGGTCCGCCAAGACCGGAGACAAGCCGGGAGTTACCCGCGGCAAGCAATGGCTGTCTCTTACGAACGGCATGATGTTGCTGGACACACCGGGCATACTCTGGCCCAAGTTCGAAGATAAGGATGTTGCCCTGGATCTTGCTTTCTGCGGTTCCATAAAGGACGAGATAATGGACGTTTCGGACCTTGGACTGGAGCTGATCGCAAGGCTCAGTATGGTTGCTCCGGATCTTCTCTGCGCAAGGTATAAACTGGACGGTATTAAAGATACACCGCTTCTTACAATGGAGGCCATTGCAGCAAAGCGAGGATTCATAATGAGCGGCAAAAGGATAGACTACGAAAGGACCGCAAAGACCGTCCTTGACGAGTTCCGTTCCGGCACAATAGGCCGCATAACACTGGAAAAAGCATGAAGATATTAGGAATAGACCCCGGCTATGCCATAATGGGCTACGGAATAATTGAAAAAGACGGCAACGTCCACAGGCTCATAGACTACGGCGTGTTAACCACGGACAAGGACATGTCCATGCCGGACAGGCTTAAGACTCTGTACAACGGTCTTATGGACATAATAGCGGAGCATCAACCTGAAGAAGCCGCGATAGAGCAGCTGTATTTCAATACCAACCAGACTACGGCCATATTCGTTGGACAGGCCAGGGGCGTCGCGATCCTTGCGTGCGCAAACAACGGAATGGAGATATACGAGTACACGCCGCTTCAGATAAAGACGTCCATAACCGGCTACGGAAGGGCGGAAAAGAAGCAGATGCAGAACATGGTGCGCATGTATCTGAATCTGGAGGATGTCCCAAAACCGGACGATGCTGCGGACGCTCTGGCTGCTGCAATATGCCACAGCAGACATAATACTGCAAGCAAACGAAACTTTAAGATGAAGTAATATCAACAAGTTAACATAAGAGGTATTATGATACACTACGTAAAAGGAACTATAACTGAAAAAGAGCAGGGCTATGTAGTCGTAGAAAACTCCGGGGTAGGCTTTCTGGTATACGTTCCGCTGGGAGACGCCGCTTATCTGGATAACGACGGTCCTGTAACTCTTTACACATCCATGCAGGTAAAGGAGGACGACATTAGCCTCTACGGTTTTTCGGACCGTACGGCTCTTAAGATCTTCGAGATGCTGATCACCGTGTCCGGAGTAGGAGCGAAGGCTGCCATGTCGATACTTTCCGCGCTTACACCCGCGGAACTTAAGAAAGCTGTGATAGCTGGAGACATAAAGGCGATCAGTTCTGCCAATGGCATCGGAAAGAAGACTGCCGAACGAGTAGTACTGGAGCTTAGGGATAAGATAGCCAAGCTGGAAGGCATCGGCACATCCGGCTTTTCATCCGTGATCAAGGCAATGCCGATAGCCGGGGAAAGAGCAAAGGCAGTAAGCATGCTGATCGCTACCGGAGCGTCCAGAGCCGACGCGGAAAGAGCAGTTGCTGCTATAGAGGACGATAGTCTGAAAGCCGGCCAGTATTTCATGCAGGCCGCTAAAACGTTCAAATAGAGGGAAAAATGGATCAGGAAGACAGAGTAGTAAGCACTTCCATGCAGGGCGAAGACGCCTACATGGAAAGCAAGATAAGGCCGCAGCGCTTCGAGGATTTCTCCGGACAGACGACCGTCGTGGAGAATCTTCAGGTATACATGAAGGCTGCGCAGCTAAGGGGCGAGCCGCTGGACCACGTTCTTTTCTACGGGCCTCCGGGCCTTGGAAAAACTACGCTCGCGGGGATAATAGCCCGCGAGATGAAGGGACATTTCTACATCAGTTCCGGACCTGCGCTCACAAAGCCGATAGACCTTGCGGCTGTATTGACCGGAATCGAAGAAGGCGATGTTCTATTCATAGACGAGATACACCGCCTCAACCGTGTCGTAGAAGAGATACTGTACTCCGTAATGGAGGATTTCCGTCTGGACATAATGCTCTCCAAGGGCATGGGCGCAGGCGTTGAAAGCATCGACATTCCTAGATTTACGCTCATCGGAGCTACGACAAGGGCAGGAAGCCTTTCCGCGCCTCTGCGCGACCGTTTCGGCATAGTAGAAAAGTTCGATCTTTACAACATAGCGGAGCTTTCTCAGATACTCAGAAGGTCTTCGCGCATACTCGGCGTTGAGATGGACGAAAAGTCCATAGAGCTTCTTGCGAAGCGTTCCAGGGGTACTCCGCGTGTAGCAAACAGGCTTCTTAAGCGTGTCCGCGATTTCTCGCAGGTAAAAGGCGACGGCTCCGTATCAACGGATGTCGTGGAGATGACGCTCGACGCGCTCCGCATAGACTCTCTGGGTCTGGACAGCCTGGACAGACGCATCCTGGAGTTCATAATAACCAAATATCACGGCGGTCCCGTTGGCATCGACACTATATCCGCGTCGCTCGGCGAAGAAAGGGTCACCATAGAGGACGTCTGCGAGCCTTACCTTATGCAGCTTGGGCTTCTCCAACGCACGCCCAAGGGCCGCATGGTATCCGCGGAAGCTTACAAAGTTGTAGGTCTTCCGGCTCAGGATGAGCGCGCCAAAGATCCCGACGGAGAGGAACAGCTGAGGCTTCTATGAACGTAAGCGATTTCGATTATGAACTTCCCGAAGAACTGATAGCTCAGAAACCTGCAGACAAACGTGACGCCTGCAGGCTTCTTGTGATACACAGAAATACCGGTTTGCTGGAACACAGGCATTTCTCGGACATACTTGAGTACCTGAAGCCCGGAGACTGCCTTGTTTTCAATGATTCCAGGGTTATTCCCGCAAGGATAGTCGGTATGCGCAGAGGCACCGGCGCCAGGGTGGAGTTCCTTCTTTCCAAGAAGATAGAAGGCAATACCTGGGAGACTCTAGTAAAGCCCGGAAGGCGCTGCAAGACCGGCGACATCATAGATTTTGAAGGCGGACTGTCCGCGGAGATCAAAGGTTATTCGGACGACGGCACGAGGATAGCCGAATTCAGCTGCGAAGGCAGTTTCGAAGAGACCCTGGAGCGCATAGGCAGCATGCCTCTTCCGCCGTACATCACGCGCAAGAGCGACGAATCCGACAAGGAGAACTACCAGAACGTCTACGCAAAAGAGAACGGTTCCGTAGCCTGTGCCACTGCTGGTCTGCATTGGACGCCGGAACTCATAAGCGCTGCCGAGTCGAAAGGCGTTAAGACCGCTTATGTGACACTTCATGTAGGTATCGGTACATTCCGTCCCGTTAAGGTGGACAAAGTGGAAGACCACCACATGCATTTTGAGTCATACAGCGTTTCCCCGGAAGCAGCGGATATCATAAAGAATGCTAAAACTGCAGGCGGTCGTATCATCTGTGTAGGCACCACGGCCTGCAGGACCATAGAAAGCGCGTCATCTGAAGACGGCGTGCTGCATGCCGGATCTGCTGATACCGGAATATTCATCTACCCGGGATACCGCTTCAAGATTACGGACTGCATGATAACCAATTTTCACCTGCCCAAATCCACGCTTCTGATGCTCGTAAGCGCGCTTTACGACAGAGAAAAAATGCTGGAAGCGTACCGGACAGCCGTAACTGAAAAGTACAGATTTTTCAGTTACGGAGATGCCATGTTCATTGAGTGATCATATTTTCCTCTACATTTCTAAATTTATTGCTTTTTCTTCTCTTTTTAGTTATATTGTTACTAAATAATCATTTTTTAATTACATGTAGAATATAATTTTTTTGTTTCATTAACTTCTCGGAGTGATAATGGGATATACATCGCAAGTCTTTTTGTTTATATTTTTACCATTATCCATTCTGATTTTTCTTTTCACTCATTTTATTTCAAAAGGCAAGTCAGATAATTTCGTACTTGTCATATTAAGTCTATTGTTTTACGGGTGGAACAGTTTAGACACTATCTTATTATTTGTTTGTTTGATAATAGGAGTTTGGCTTTTGGGAAACTGCATATATTATGCCCGTAACGAAGGATCAGACAAAAAGATGAGGATCTGGACTGTTTCAGGTGTCGTTATTCTTTTGGTTTATCTGTTTGCTGCAAAATATCTTAAATTTTTACTTGATCAGATTTCGATCTTATTTAAATCAGAAATCAAAACCCCGGCCTTATTAGTTCTTTTAGGGCTTTCATTCATTATTTTCGAAGCAATTTCCTATCTTGTGGATATATATAGGTTTGATGCCGGTCCTGGAAATCTGATCGATGCAGCACTGTTCCTTTCATTGTTTACAAAACTGGTTTCCGGTCCGATAGTGTTATGGAAAGATTTTGAAAAACAGTTAAGAAACAGACAGGTCTCGATCGACGGAATTGCTTCCGGGATAGACCGTATCATCGTGGGGCTTGCAAAAAAAGCACTGATCGCGGACGTCTTCGGATCTGTCATAGTAAAGATCCAGGCACAGACCGGCAGGGTAATGGACAGATACACCATGTGGCTTTATGCTGTTTTGTATTTCTTCCAGATCTATTACGATTTTTCAGGATATTCGGATATCGCGATCGGTCTAAGTCGGATCTTCGGCTTCAGTTTTAAAGAAAACTTCAATTTCCCGTACACATCGATTTCTTTATCTGAATTCTGGAGAAGATGGCATATTTCTTTAGGCACATGGTTTAGGGAATATGTTTATATTCCGCTCGGCGGAAACAGAAAAGGCAAAGTGTGGCTGAATCTTGGGATCGTATTTTTACTGACAGGAATATGGCACGGAGCTAATTGGACTTTCATTATATGGGGTATCTATAACGGAATCATCGTCGTTATAGAAAGGTTCATAATGAAAAAGAACTGGTACATAAAAATACCCCGTATATTGAAATGGTTTTTGACAATGTTTCTTGTGGGCCTGGGTTGGGTCGTGTTTATGTCTGAAGACATTAATGCTGCATTAACTACCATAGGCTCAATGTTCGTTCCACAAGCCGGAATTGCGAATTTCACCTGGCGTTTCTATCTTACCCGCAAAGTATTCGTTTTGCTTTTAGTCGCAGCCGCAGGATCCGTCTGTGACGAATTCTTTAAAAAATTTAAAAACAGCGATTTTTTAAGCAGTACTGCTTTTGTAGTAATAAAGCGATGTGTGCTGGCAATACTGTTTATAGTATCGATATTATTCATTGTTAATTCATCGTACAGTCCGTTTCTGTATTTCCAGTTTTAAATGAGGACGGAAAGATCCATGAAGAATAAAAGACCGATCTTTTATATATTATTCTTTGTTCTGATTCTTATTGTACCGACGCTTTTTTTGAATACTCGTTTAAAGGTCAGATCCGAGCTGGATAATAGGTATCTGGTCGAATTTCCGTCCGCGGAAGATCCGGATTTCATTTCCGGTGTGGAAGATTATGTTAAAGATCGTATCGGTTTTAGAAACCAAATGATACATGTTTATGACGTTATTAACGACGTATTGTTCAACGAACTGACTCATCCTACTTATTCATACGGTAAAGATGGTTATGTGTTTTTTAACATGCATAACAACATTAAGTTCGGAACATTTCACAAGGTTTTTGCAGAGACGCTTCTGAAACTTCAGCGGTATGTAGAATCTCGCGGTTCTCATTTCTATTTCATCTTTGAACCGGAAAAAATGTCTGTTTACAGACAATATCTTCTGGAAGGAGTCAACTACAATGATGAATGGGTGGACCAACTAAAAAGCTATATGGATGAGCTTGGTGTCAATTATGTAGATTCCGGCGTCGTTCTTAAGGAAAAGGCAAAGACAGAAAAAGTATTTGATACAAAATATGATGCCGGGCACTGGAACGATCTGGGAGAATTTTATGCGACCAATCAGCTTCTGGAAAGAATACATCAGGATGTGCCTGAGGTTAAAACTCTTGAAAAAAGCTCGTTCGAGATCAGTCAGATCAATGCAAGGTATTTAAAGAATTCTGAATTTGTCATCAATGAAACTGTCCCGAAATACGCGCTTAAGACGGAATATGAAGATGTTACGAAGGAGTGGTCGGATATTGTCAGGACCAGTCCATCATTCAATCACTTCCACTATTATGTTAACAGATCGAATGGAGCTTCCGTATTGCCAAAAGCTTTGATATTTCAAGGCAGCTATTATAATAGAGCTCCTGAGTTTTTTGTGCCGCCGTTCAGTGAGTGTATAGGTGTTCATAATTATCAGAACGTTTTAGATATCGAATATTATTTCAATTTATTCGATCCTGATATAGTCATCCTTGACGCAGCCGAATATGTTTTTACGGATCATTATTTTAATCTTTCAAAGATGAGGGGATTGGATCTTGCACCTTCATTAGACAGATCGATGGAATGGGCATCAGTTCCATTCATCATCAAGGCAAATCTTAATGAGGGTGAATTAGTCGATGAACTTGAACTGCGCATTCCGTTCTCTGACATCAGCAACGCATGGCTTGTCTGTGGAAATGATGTCTATGATCTTTCTCGCGATTCTGAAGGGAAATATGATCTCGAAACAATGAATGGCAGTATAAGCGGAGAAAAAGATCTTAAGGTCTATGTTCGGCTGTCGATAGGGGATCGCTATGCAATGAGTGTTGATCTTCGCAAAACAGGAGAACTCCTGGTTGGACCGGAGCTGTCTGCAAATACGGTCATTACCGATGAGACTATTCATTTTATGACTCAAATTGAAGGCAATGTCTTTAATGCTGTTGAGATCCAATTATATGATGATAATAAAAGTACATACAATAAGCTTATAAAAAGCATCAAATCTTCAGGAAAAGCCGGTTTTTCATATATCCATAATGAAAAAAGCGGATATTACTGCGTCAGACTAAAAGCGAATTCTAATATCCGGGACGAATATGTCGATCACATCATCTATCTGGAACAGGCCGAAAAATATGATTTTTCACTGACTGTTAACGATATTTCTGATAAGAGCATTGATATTTCCGGTTTCAGCATGAAAGGTCCGCTTGTACCTTAAATGGATCCGGGCGCATTCATTCTAAGTATATAGACCAATATTTACTAATCTGAAATTTAATAAATTTGTAGAATAAAAAAGGAAATCCCCCTTATTCAGCGTAATAAAGCCGTGTAAGGGGGATCTTCATGTCCGGCAAGAATTATTCAAAAGCAGTCGAAGACATAAAATCCACGGTCAACATCGTGGACGTGATCGGAAGCGCCGTAACTCTGAAGCGCTCCGGTTCCGGCTACATGGGATGCTGTCCGTTCCACAAGGAGAAGACTCCGTCGTTCTCGGTCTCAGAGAGCAAGGGCTTCTACCATTGTTTCGGCTGCGGCGAACACGGGGACGTCATCAAATTCGTAGAGAAGTACTACAATCTGGACTTCCAGTCGGCCGTTGAAAAGCTCTGCGCGCAGTACGGAATAATCATCGAAGAGACCGTGGGTCCCTCGGACAAAAAGAAGGAAGAATACTACGAAGCAAACAAGCAGGCCGCCAGATACTTCTACGACAGGCTGAGCAAGACCGCTAACAAAGGCTACGAATACATGTCCAAACGCGGCCTTTCAGCTAAGACCATGCAGTTCTTCGGTATAGGCTACGCCGGCGAGGACTGGACAGGCCTTGTTGACACACTCACAAAGAAAGGCGTCCGCAAAGACGTTTTGATAGAGCTTGGCCTTGCAGCGGAAAAAAACGGCAGGCTTTACGATAAGTTCCGCGGAAGGGTCATCTTCCCGATAATAAACGTCCGCGGCAAGGTGATAGGTTTCGGCGGACGCATAATAGGCGACGGTGAGCCGAAGTATCTGAATTCTCCGGAATCCGCCGTATATCAGAAAAAATACAACCTCTACGGTCTCAACCGTTCCAAGGACGCGATGCCGCGCGAGGGCTTCGGGATACTGGTGGAAGGCTACATGGACTGCGTAAGCCTGTATCAGGCCGGAATAGAGAACGTTGCCGCAAGCTGCGGGACGGCGCTCACTCCCGAGCAGGCAAAGCTTCTTAAACGCTACGCCAAGAGCGTGGTGCTCTGCTATGATTCTGACAACGCAGGAATAAACGCCGCAATAAGAGGCATCGACGTCCTCCGCGAGGCCGGGATTGAGGTAAAAGTCCTTAATGTTGACGACGGCAAGGATCCTGACGAATACATCAAAAAGAACGGTAAGGACAAGTTCCTGGATCTAATGCAAAGGAAAGCTGTCCCCGGCGTCGAATATAAAGTGGCGATCCTTAAGCGCTCCTACGACCTTAAGGACCACACCCAGGGCATAAAGTTCCTTCAGGAGCTTGCATCAATAATCAAAAGGCTTTCTCCCGTGGAAGCGGACATCTACATCCAGAAATACTCCAAAGAGTTCGGCATCTCCGAAGGCGCTCTGCGGCGGGAAGTGGAAGCTGCGAGCGGAGATAAGACTCAGGAAGTACCGGTACGGCATGCGGCGCAGCCTTCAGGGTCGGATAAGTCCGGTCAGCCGAGCCGTACGCAGCTCAACGTGGAGCATATGCTGGTAAGGCTGATAATGCTTAAACCTTCGTATTTGGAGCGGATCAGGGATTATCCCGAGGCCATCGTAAGCGGAAGAGGCAGATCCGTTCTGCAGGCGATCGAAAGCTTTTATAAGGACGGAGAGCTGGACATGGACGCCATTAGGAACGATCTTTCGGACGAAGACCTTCTGTATCTTGACAGAGTGGAAGAAAAGATCCAGATAGGCGAGGATGCTGAAAAGACTTTCATGGACTGCGTAAGCAAGCTGGAGCGCGCCAGGAGGGAAGCCCGCATAGAAGAGATAGACGCAATACTGGACATGTCCGATACACTTCCGGAGGAAGCTCTGGATCAGGAATACATAAACAAGCTGCTTATGGAAAAGCAGCAGCTGATAATCAAGAACAAAGGAGAAAACTGATGGCATTCGATTTTGATGACGACAAGAAGATGGAACAGATCGCGGCGTTTCTGGAAAAGGCCAAGAAAGACGGTGTCGTAAGCGAATACGAGATAGACGAGCTCGTAGGCGAATACGAACTGGAACAGAGCAGCCGGGACACTATAATCGAGACTCTTGAAGCTTCCGGAGTAGAAGTTACCGGAGCGGTCGCGGAGGAGGATTTCGAAGATCTTCTGGATCTTGACGCGGATGAAGAAGAATTCGAGGACATAGTAAAGGATGCCGAAGAGGACAACTTCGAGGACATCGAAAAGAACATGGCCATAGATGATCCTGTCCGCATGTATCTTAAAGAGATCGGAAAGGTATCGCTTCTTTCCGCAGACGAAGAACTTGAGCTTGCAAAGCGCATGGAAGAAGGCGACGAAGAAGCCAAGAAGAAGCTCTGCGAAGCAAACCTCAGGCTCGTAGTTTCCATAGCTAAAAGATATGTCGGCAGAGGAATGCAGTTCCTGGACCTCATTCAGGAAGGAAACCTGGGGCTTATCAAAGCCGTCGACAAATTCGACTGGCACAAGGGATTCAAGTTCTCCACATATGCTACGTGGTGGATAAGGCAGGCCATTACCAGATCCATCGCCGACCAGGCAAGGACCATAAGGATACCGGTCCATATGGTAGAGACCATCAACAAGCAGATAAGGATAACCAGACAGCTTCTTCAGGAGCTCGGAAGAGATCCGTCCCCGGAAGAGATCGCAAAAGAGATGGAGATTCCTGTGGAGAAGGTCCGCGAGATATCCAAGATAGCTCAGGAACCGGTTTCCCTGGAGACTCCTATAGGTGAAGAAGAGGATTCGCACCTCGGCGATTTCATACCGGACGAGGACGTTCCTTCGCCCGCGGACGCCGCTGCTTTCTCCATGCTTAAGGATCAGCTCAACGAAGTTCTGGCAACGCTTACCG
>JAEEGL014942673.1_pt1 | contig 12514 bp, 13 predicted proteins | sample 9134231 | NCBI WGS metagenome assembly JAEEGL01 (sample SAMN16246548, study PRJNA631951) | gut metagenome | biome: gut microbiome; feature: rumen; material: fiber-attached | host: Bos | place: Iran: Karaj | collected 2018-10
GCAATTTCCGCCCGTTCGATCACGGCAATGTTTTCAATGTGAATCTCCCTCAGCATAGTTCTGCCACCGCCCTGTCAGCGCGTTTTGTTGTTACAGCAGCTTTCGAATCTCTTCATACAGTGCTTTTGCCGCCTCATTGTCGCGCATGGCAATAAAAGCGGTGTCGTCACCGGCGATGGTCCCCACAAGCCCTTCCAGGTCCATGCCGTCCAGTGCGCTGCATGCCGCGGGCGCCAACCCAGGCAGCGTGCGGATCACAAAGAGATTTTGCGCCAGATCGTAGGAGACGACACTTTCCCTGAAAATATTCCGCAGTCTGGCGTCATGATCATTCATGCTTTTCTTTGCCGCAGTATAGCGATAACCGCCTCCAGGAATAGATTCCTTTGTAAGATTCATTTCCCGGATATCGCGGGAAAGCGTCGCCTGCGTTGTATGAATGCCCCGCGCGCACAGCGCCTGCATCAACTGATTCTGCGTCTCAATGTTCTGTGTACCGATGATCTCCAGAATCACGGTCTGTCGCTTATTCTTCATCGGTTTCTCCTCTCATCCCGTGCCATCCCGGGTTATTGTTACATCAGCTTTTCCAACTGCTCATAGAAGCTTCTTTTGGACAGATCAATCATCCGTACTGTCTCCGCAGCCGTCTCAATTTCCAGCAGATCTCCGCTCTCCAGATCAGCCACCGGGTATCCGTCCACAGCCAGGTATGCCCTGCGTCCGGTCAGCTTTTCCGTCAGCACCCGTATCTTCCTGTCCGGCGGAAGCACGAAAGGCTTCGCCGTCAGTGTGTGGGCACAGATCGGTGTCAACAGCATTGCCCTTGCGTTGGGCTCCACAATCGGCCCGCCGGCAGACATGGAATAACCCGTAGAGCCGGTGGGTGTGGCAATAATCAGCCCGTCACCGGAAAACGAAAACATTTTCTTCCCGTTTGCCCAGGCTGTCGGTGAAATGCACTCGCCGTATCCATGCACCACGATATCGTTGAGAGCACAGTCGGTTACAATCCCTTCTCCGTTTCGCAGCAGGCATACACGCAGCATCATGCGGGAGCTGATCGGGGCATCCTCGCGCAGCGCTTCCGCTATTCTGTCAAGCTCGTCTGTCTCCAACGCCGTCATGAAACCCTTGGTTCCGAGATTGATGCCCAGAATCGGAATCTGCGCTCCCCGCATCTGCCGTGCAACGGCGAGGATCGTCCCATCGCCCCCGAGCACCACAGCGTGGGTTAAAACCGGAATCACATCTTCCACCCGGCAGAGAGCAAAAGGCAGATCTCTGTCCGCCATCTCGCCCGGTTCAGCAAACACCGGACACACGCAGCTTTCATACCCGAGGTCCGCCAGAATTTCACGAACCCTGTCTGTCAGGCTGAGTTCGGCATCGCGATATGGGTTTGTGCAGATTGCAATCATATCTTCTCCTGATGTGCGGCAGTGACAACGGCGTCAATATCCGGCCGGATACTGCCTTCGCTTTCCTGATTGAGATGGCAGAGGAACTCAATGTTCCCCTCCGGTCCCCGAACAGGTGAATAGTCCAGTCCCCGAACTGAATAACCGCATTCCTCTGCGGCCTGCAGACACTGGGCAATGACTTCTCGATGTATCACTGGATCCCGCACGACACCTTTTTTCCCGACCTGCTCGCGCCCGGCTTCAAACTGCGGTTTGATCAGACAGATATAGTCTGCACCCGTCTTCAGAAACGGTCGGATGACAGGCAGGATCAGACGGATCGAGATAAAGGAAACATCCATCACTGCCAAATCGATCGGCTCCGGAATCTGTTCTGCGGTCAGATACCGCAGGTTGGTTCTCTCCAGATTGGTCACGCGCTCATCCTGGCGGAGCTTCCAGGCGAGCTGCCCGTATCCAACGTCCACCGCGTAGACTCTCTGTGCACCGTTCTGCAAAAGCACATCCGTAAAGCCACCCGTAGAGGCGCCGCAGTCCAGACACACCTTTCCTTCGGCAGTCACCGGGAACACCTGCAGGGCTTTTTCCAGTTTCAGGCCGCCACGGCTTACGTACCGCAGCCCCTGCCCGCGTACTTCCGGAAGGCTGTCCATCGGGATCATCATGCCTGGCTTATCCACACGCCGCCCATCGAGGAATACTGCGCCGCTCATGATCAGCGTTCTGGCTTTTTCCCGGCTCTCTGCGAAGCCAAGCTCCAGAACCCGCTGATCAAGTCTCTGTTTCGCCATGATCCAACTCTTTCGCCGCCTGTGCAATCCTCTCGGCGTTCAGACCGCAGTGTGCCAGCAGTTCTTCTCTTGTTCCGTGTGTCACGATGCCTTCTCCCAGATTCATTGTCCCGGCCTTCAGTGAAACGCCGCTTTTTACTGCATCAGCGATGATTACATCGGCAAGAGAGCCCGCTTCGCAGACTTCCTCAACGACCAGCAACTTTCCGGTCTTCCGTATGCTCTCAACCGTCATTGGGAAAGCCGACCCATCGATACGCGAAAGCTTCACGACCTCCGGGGAAAAGCCGTCCTTACGAAGCAGCTCCGCCGCTCCCAGGACTTCGTTGATCATCATCCCGTATGCTGCAATGGTGATGTCGGAACCTTCCTGTAAAACGACCTCCGGCTCCGGATGAAGCTCCCTGTATACGCCTTCTCCGCCTCTCGGATAGCGCACCGCCACAGGCCCTTCCATCTCCAGGACTGCCTGCCGTATCATGGCATGCAGCTCTGCGAAGCTCGCAGGACACAGGATCTGCATTCCCGGGACAGAACGCAGATATGCCACATCAAACAGACCGTGGTGTGTCTCACCATCGTTTCCGACCAGACCTGCACGATCCAGGCCCAGCACAACGTGAAGCTTCTGCAGTGCCACATCGTGGATCAGCATATCGTATCCCCGCTGCAGGAAGGTGGAATAGACCGCAAATACCGGAATCATTCCCTGCTTTGCCATACCGGCTGCCATCGATGTGGCATGCCCTTCGGCAATGCCGGTGTCATAATACCGCTTTGGCCATCGTCTGGCGAATTCTTCCATCCCCGTGCCGAGGCACATAGCCGCCGTGATGCCTATCACACGGTCATCCTCCCCGGCCAGTTCACACATGGTCTCCCCGAAGCAGTCCGAAAACCCCGGTTTTGACGGAGGCAGTTCTCCTGTTTGGGGATTGTAGGGGCCAACGCCGTGGTAAATCTCCGGATGCTCCTCCGCGAAGGTGCATCCTTTCCCTTTTTTCGTCAGCACATGGACGAGAACCGGCTCCCGCATATCCCTGGCCAGCCGGATAACAAACTCCAGTTCCGCCAGATTATGCCCGTCCACCGGCCCGATATAATTCAGCCCCATGGCGCTGAACATGTTGGACGGCAGCAGCTTTCCCTTGATCATCTCCTTGACGCGGTGGTTGAACTGATACACCCCCGGCAGAGAGGACATCGCATCCCGGTACCAGCGCTTAAAGCGTATATACCCCGGTTTGATGCGCATTTCCTGCAGCAGGCTCACAGTTCCGCCGACGCTCCGATCGATTGACATATTGTTGTCGTTGAGGATAATGACCATCGGCTCACCGCTTGCCGCCGCAGAGGCAATTCCCTCATAGGCAAGCCCCCCTGTCATCGCCCCATCTCCGAGGACAGCCACCACGTCATAGTCGCCGCCCATAGCGGTGCGTGCTTTTGCCATTCCAACTGCCACAGATACCGCATTGGAGGCATGCCCTGCGATGAAGGCATCGTCCGGCATCTCATACGGTTTCGGGAAACCGGAAAGTCCGCCAAACTGACGCAGGGTATAAAAGCTGTCCCTGCGTCCGGTAATAATCTTGTGAATGTAACTCTGATGACCAACGTCAAAAACGATCCTGTCCGTGCGTGTATCGTAGACCCGATGTAAGGCGAGAGTCAGCTCAACCACGCCAAGGTTCGACGCCAGATGACCGCCGGTTTTTGCGACGGATTTGATCAGGAACAGGCGCAGCTCTGCTGCCAGCTGTTCCAGTTCTTCCGGGCTCAGTTTCTTGACGTCTTCGGTCGATTCGATCCTGGAAAGAATTCTCATCATCAGCTTCTCCGACTGACAAGACTGTCCGCAAACTGCATCAGAACATCGGTTCCTTCAAAATGCGTCCGCAGGGTCTGTTTTGCATCTTCCGTCAGGCGCACAACCTCTGCCGCACATTTCTCCTCACCCAGAAGAGCCATATAGGTGTTCTTTTGCCCGGCCTGATCGGAACCGATCGGTTTCCCAAGCTCCTCCACAGTACTGAGCTCATCCAGCATATCGTCACGGATCTGGAATGCCATGCCGATTGAACGGCCGAAGGCCGCCGCGGCCTCTTCCTGTTCCCGGCTTCCTTCCGCCGCCGCAACGCCCATAGCGCAGGCAGCGCAGATCAATGCGCCAGTCTTGCGCACATTGATGGCATCCAGCATTTCGGTTGTGAGCGTATGCCCTTCTCCCTGCATATCCAGATACTGTCCGCCGCACATACCCTCGATGCCGACGGCATCTGCAAGCAGCTCTGTACAGCGAAGCCGAGCCGGAGCAGACAGCGGGGAATGCAGAATTGTCCGGAAGGCTTCTGCCTGCAGTGCGTCACCGGCAAGCGTCGCAACACACTCACCGTATACAATGTGGTTCGTGGGTTTGCCCCGACGCAGTTCGTCGTTGTCCATACACGGCAGATCGTCGTGAATCAGGCTGTAGGCGTGCAGCATCTCCAGCCCGCACGCCGCATCCATCGCAAGCGCCGGATCTCCTCCGCATATTCTGCAGAATTCCAGCAGCAAGATGGCGCGGATTCGCTTCCCGCCGGACAGCAGACTGTACCGCATAGCCTCCGCATACCCCCGGAGAGGATTGTCCTGCGGGTATACGAGAAAGCTTTCCAGCCTCCGGTCGATCTGTTCTTTTATATCGTTGAAATCTTTCTTGTTTCTGTTGTTCATAATTCCTCTGATCGCCCGTTCTCTGCTTCTTTCGCAGAATCCGGCGATGACTGTTTTTCAACAGCGTTTCCGCATCCGCTCAGATTTTTCGGGCGAGAGTGTTATTCATTCCCGGATGCGCTCTCCTCAAACGGGAAAGCCTCCGGCTGCCTGTCGATACCCTTTCTCAGCTGGAAGACCTTCTGTTCCGCAGTTTCCAGCATGCGGTTGCAATCGGAAAGAAGCGCTGTTCCCTCTTCAAAAAAAGCCAGTGACTCCTGCAGCGAGATATCTCCCTTCTCCAGGTGGGCAATAATCTCTTCCAGACGCTTTACGGATTCTTCAAATGACTGTTTTTCCGGCATTGTTCCATTCCTCCACAACACACTCTGCCTGTCCGTCCTGCAGCCGCAGCGAAAGGCGCTCCCCCCTGGACAGCTGTTCTACGCTCCGTATTAGTCTCCCGCTCGGGTCTGTCGCCACAGCATAGCCTCTTGCGAGTACCTTCATCGGGCTCATGGCGTCCAATGCAGCGGCTTCCCGCGCGATCAGTGCCTGCTTCTCCAGCAGGATTCGGCTGAATGCCGCATCCATGCGCTCTCCCTGTCTGTCCAGTTCCAGACGCCGAAGGTCTACAAACGATCCGGATTCGGACAGCACGCGCTTTTTTCCGAGGCTCTCCAGCTGCTGCCTATAATGCTTCAGTATGTTCTCCACGGGCGCGGTCAGCTTTGTTTCCAGTGTATCCAGTTCATCCCGTATGGCGCGCTGATCCGGAACCGCGATCTCTGCCGCGTTGGAGGGGGTAGAGGCTCTCCTGTCCGCCACATAGTCTGAAATTGTCACATCCGGCTCATGCCCGACGGCTGAAATAACCGGCAGCTCCGAATGGTAAATCGCCCTTGCCACACGTTCATCATTGAAAGCCCACAGATCCTCGAGCGATCCCCCGCCTCTGCCTATGATGATCAGATCCGCTACATGAAACTCATTGGCATAACGAATGGCACCCGCAATTTCTGCCGGCGCTTCCGCCCCCTGAACCCGCACCGGGAGCAGCACAAGCTCCGCCATGGGCCAGCGCCGGCCGAAAATGCGGATCATATCATGAACCGCCGCTCCTGCCGAGGAAGTAATCAGTGCCACTTTCTTTGGAAAGCGCGGAAGCGGTTTTTTATGCGCCGGATCAAACAGGCCTTCCTCGTCCAGCTTCTTCTTCAGTTGCTCGAAAGCCACCTGCAGATCACCCGCGCCCTCCGGCAAGATGGACACTGTGTTTAGCTGGTAGGCGCCATCCCGCGGATAGACACGCAGGCTTCCAAAAACAGAGACCTTCATTCCGTTTTCCGGGCGGAAGCGAAGATGCTGTGCATTTCCCCGGAACATGACGCAGCGCAGGCTGCTGTCCGGATCCTTCAGGGTGAAATAGTGATGCCCGGAGGGGTAGATTTTGTAGTTGGAAAGCTCCCCCCGCACACAGAGATCCGCGAAGAGCGGCTCTGCTTCCAGCGCGTTTTTTACCGCCAAATTTAACTCTGAAACAGTGAGTGTCACACGCGCATTTCCGATTATCATGGGTTTTCCCGCAGGTATGCGCCCAGAACACCGTTAATGAAGGCAGCCGCCTTCGGTGATTCATAGCGTTTGCCCTGTTCCACCGCTTCGTTGACAGCCGTGGCGTTGCTGATATCATCCAGATAGCAGATCTCGCACAGCGCGCAGCGCAGAATCGCCAGAGTCGTCCTGGCGAGCCTTTCCTTCCGCCAGCCCTGAGAATACTTCTCGATAACGGCGTCAATTTCCTCCCTATGCTGATACGCGATCTCCGTCACACTGCGGATGTATGCCATCTGTTCCGCATCCGGGAATTCATCAAAGATTTTATCTTCTCCCTGCAGACTGGCATAGTGCTCCTCCGAGAAAAACAGATCCGCCGCCTCTTCCGGTGAGGCAGGGTTCTCCTCCATGGAAAACAGCAGCAGCACTGCCAGCTGTCTCGCAGTCATTCTTGTCATGGTGCAGCCCTGTACTTACCGGTCGAAAGAGATACCGGATACGTGTACGTTCACCTCGGCATCCTCAAAACCCGTAACCGACTCAATCATGTTCTTAACCGCCTGCTGGACGTTCCGCGCGACGCTTACAACATTGCTGCCGTACAGCACCGTGATGATGGTATCCGTGATTATCTTGTTATCCTCAAAGCGTATTTTTACGCCCTTCGGCAGTGTCTTGATCCCAAGCAGCTCCGCAAGCTCCGATCCGGCTGTTGTGCTGAGCCCGGCCACGCCTTCCACCTCGCTGACAGTGGCACGCACCATGTTCGATATGACCTCTTCCGAAATATTGATGCTCCCGTTCTCTTCGCGGTAGCTGATATAGTTATCGTTCATCGCTGTTCCTCCAAAGTCAATCTCTTTGTATTTTAACACGAACCGCGGGAAAAAGGAAGACGTAAACTTGACGAACCTGCATAAACTTCGAAAGGCAAAAGACAGAAAACGGTTCTCTGTCTTTTGCCTTTTATCAGAAGGGCTCCGCCTGTTTACGCGAATCCCGTTTTACACGGCCGCCCGATGGCACGTCTGTGGGCAAAATAGAGTTCTTCGGTTGCCAGCGCCATTTTCGTCACAGAGAAATCGCAGTCATGCGGATAGATATACCAGGTATCCTCCAGGGTGTTCAGATCCACGCAGTCACCGTGTTTCCCGAGATATTCGTACTCGATATGGCAGGAATACAGGCTGGGCACGGTTTTGATCATCTCAAACGGATCACCATCCACATCTGTCCCGCGGACCGTAAAGCCATCCATGTCGTGAATCATGATGCCTTCCCCGAGGTGAAGAAACTTTTCGGCATTCGGCAGGGAATCGACGCGGACCGGCGGCTCCCCGGAGCTGTATGTTCCGCTTTCCACCTCTTTACGAACGTTTTCCCGTTCCCATTCATACCAGTCCGGGATATGTGAAAACTCCGTAGCGCCGCGATCCGCAGAAAGATCTCCCGTCTCCCCCATGCTCCAGCTCTTTCCGCAGGCATCGCAGCGGATCTGTATCCCCTCTGTTTGCATCCGGAACTCCGTTCCGCAGGAGGGACACTGGTAAAGGACCTTGTGCAGCCCCTCTGCTCTTTTGGGATATGTTGTTCGGATATTCCGTTCCTTCTGCCAAGCGAAATCATCATACTGGAACGCGCTCAGAATCCTCTCATTTACCTCATCGACTGCCGCTTTCGCAAGTTCTTCCGCTGAATAAAGGAGCATGAAATCCGCCTCCGTCGGTGCGACGCCGCGCTCATGCAGATTCCAGAACGGGGAATTGATATGATGGCCGTGACAAATCAGGACCGCAACCGGCACATTCAGCAGTTTGCATAGCTTCCCGAGGGAGGCCGGCAGCACCGCTGTCGTACCGCAGAGGGAGTATCGAGCTTCCGGATATACAACAGCGATATTCCCGTTCTGGATCACCGTCTTCAGCTGCCGGATCAGGGTGATATCGTTTGTGAACTTTCGCTTGCAGATGCAGCCTATGTTCCGGAGAAGCTGCTCGCGTCCTATAAAACCGTCGATCGCTACAACATAGTTTGCCCTGTGCGGGAAAATTGCCTTCGTGGCCACCTTGAAATCCATGAAAGCATTGTGATTGCACAGAAGCAGGTAGGGCGGCTTCAGATCTTCGGTGCGAAATCTCCGGATGATCGTCCGGTGCCGGATCGTTGCCGGCATGCTGAGAACCCACTCAAGCGGTTGGAGATACCACTTTGTGGGAACCGGAGGGCGCTTCATATCAAAGCGGATGAATTCCTTCTTCATGCTCTCTCCCCTTTTCCGTTCTGCCGCTATCTTATCAGAGCAGCGGAGAATACGCAACAGTTTCCTGAAGAAGTATCCTGTGGCGGCATACGTATGCCGCGTTAATTCTTTCGTTGCATCGGAGCACATTCTGTGATATAGTCTCTTCAGCCGTTTCACCGATGTTTTCTGGGAGGTTATACCTGTGGAAATAAAAATCATGCTGGGCGCTGCCGTTTTTTTTGCCGGATGGCTCTGGTTTTATGTGTTCATGCGGCAGTTTCTGTTCAATTTCATTACGGCGTATCCGCTGATTCGCGAGATGCAGGCCATCGACCCTGAGCTGATTGCCGTCGGCGCGAAGCGGTACACAACCACCTCGGTGCTGGTCTGCGCTGCTGTTTCCGCCATTGTGCTGTTTGTTGTCCTGCGCTTCTGTCCGCTGTATCTCATAATTTGTTTTTTTGTCGGCGCGCTTCTGTGTTTTGTCCTCATTATCACAAAGCTCTCGCCGAAGAACAGAGCCATGTTTGAGAACTTCTGCACAGGTTACTGCCGCTTCGTACCGGATGACGAGCTGCGTACACTGATGTTTAACAAGGAGGTCGGCAAAATCAATCGCCGCCTGCGCGAAATGGGTTATGACCGCAGCTTCGTTCCAGAATTTGCGGATGAGCCCGGCAAGAAGACAAAGAAGAAGAAATAAGCTCAATCAAAAAAAGCAGAAAAACAGAGAGAAGTGGCTGCGTGCATGACGCAGTTCCTTCTCTCTGTTTTTGCTAAATTTGGGTTTTTTGAGTCTCTGTACACAGCGCATTACGCTGTCGGCCAGGGAATTCGTTCCTCCCCCCTGACCAGGTATGCCCGTTCGGCGATCCTGGCCATGGGCGTGTCGCAGAGAGAATCGGAATAGAATTCCTCAACCCGTTCCCCAGGAAAAGCTTCCCGGAAGCGGCGGACTTTTTCTTCATCGTGGCAGTTCCGGCCGCGTATTTTCCCTGTATAAGGGTTCATATCGGTTGCCAGAAGGCGGACGCCTAGCTTTCCGGCGGCAGGCTCCAGCAGGAAAAACGGAGAAGCGGAGAGAATCAGGTCGTCGCTCTGCTTCTGCAGCAGGTACCAGGACGCAATACCCTCGTCATACTTTTCCTCCCAGAATGCGGAGACGGTTTCCTGGACATCCCCGATCCGGTTGAGATAGGAGAATAGCGCTTCCTTCAGCTTCTTCGCATCTTTCTTTTCCTTCCTCAGCGGGAGGAATGAATACTTTACCGCCTCAATCAGAGTCTTTGGCAGCGCTTTTATCACCGCCCGCGGATAATGCCGAAGGCAGAAGAGAAAGAAGCTGTATGAGCTGTCCGGATGGAAGATCGTCTCGTCAAAGTCGTAAACATTCATGACGGCTCCTTTCAGCTGATACGCAGGCCGGTCAGGGTATAAATGACCGATGCCGCGCCGAGCACGGCTTCCACTGCGCAGACCGCCGGCATACTGACCACCGAAAACAGCCCCAGCAGGCAGAGCGCCAGTTTCGCCGTTAAAAGGACGGAGAGGCAGATGACCAGCATGCGGAAGGCATGCCGACAGATACGGAAAGAACGGGGAATCTGCAAAATATCCCCGGAAAAGATACTGACCTCCGCGCCCTTGGCATTTTCGGCGTTCAGGCATACCGCGATATCCGACTGCTGAAACATCTCTGCATCGTGATAACCGTCTCCCACACAGGCGATGTGCGCATGTTCACCGTGTACAGAGCGCAGATACTGCACCGCTGAGGCCTTCTCAGCAGGGGTAAGCTCCGGCTTCACCATGTCGAAGTTCAGGGAAGAAGCGAGTGTTCGCGCGGTTGACCGCACATCGCCCGTCAGCATGACGAGTGTGGATACTCCCTGCGCCCGCAGCTCTTCCAGCGCCTCAAAGGCACCTTCACGTATCTCATCCCCGATCATAATAAACCCACGGTAAGCGTTGTCCACCGCGACATGAATAGCAGATCCGCTCCGCGACGGGATACTGAACCATATACCGTGGTCGTCCAGCAGATCCGCATTGCCGACATAAACCTGATGGCCGCCGATCAGTGCGGCGACTCCCTTGCCGGGAATCTCCTCGATATGCGCTCCTGAGCCGAGCGCCACCTCTCCCGTCATGCCGGCTGCTTTACGCAGTGCCTGCGCAATCGGGTGCTCTGAACGGCATTCTGCTGCAGCTGCGACGTGCAGCAGATCCTGTTCGCCAATCTCTACCGGGGCGATTTCCGAGATGACGTAGTTCCCGTCGGTAACGGTACCGGTTTTGCTGAAGACAAAGAGCCTGCACTGTCTGTATTCCTCCGGAACCTTATCATCCGAAAATACAATTCCGTGCCGGGATGCACTGCTGAAGATGCCGAAGTGATTCAGCATCAGCGTGCAAACCGAGGCGGAGGGCGAGGCCAGCGTCAGGCAGAGCATGACCCTGTAAAGCCATGTACTCCATACATCCCGATGAGTGATCGTGATCAGCAGAAGCACAAACGCCAGCAACAGGAAAACAGCAAATACACCGACTTCCGCAGGCATCAGCACCGCACCGGTCTCACTCTTCTCCACGTCACACTGCTTCATCTGCTCGCGGAGTTCCGCACGCTCTTCCTGCATTCCATCTATGGCTGCCTCCCTGTGCAGCTGCGCATAACCCTCCACCTCGCGCAGCACGGCAGCACTGAGAAGGATGGCAGCAAGAGCGCTCATATCACGGAGAACCGCAGCCAATCCCGCGGCAAGCAGCAACACGATTTCCTCCACAGGAATCTTTTTTCTGCGGATCAGTGTGAGGCCGTCGAGCACGATAACCGGAAGCGACAGCACTGCCGCTGCTGCAAGAAGAATCCCTCTTATCGCGCGAAGCGGGCGAATTACGGCAGACAGCACAACCAGCAGGAGCGCCAGCAGCATCAGCAGCCCGGCCCAGCCGTAAAACTCCCGCGCTCGCGGGAGGCGGATGGCCAGAATTTTCTGCCTGAGGCCCTTCAGCCGCTCCGGGATCGACAGAATTGACGGTATTTTACTGGAAGAGGGACTGTGTGTGCTCATAATCCATTCCTTTCTGCTGCTGTATTCCCTGGCTTTGCCAGATCCGCGCACAACGAAATACTGTCCGCGGTATTCTGCCTGTTTGTTCCTCAGTCTTTCAGTACTGGTAATCGAACATCAGGTCATAGATACAGACCGTATCCTTCTCCTGAATGCCCATCTCCTCCAGGCGGTCAAAGATCCCGGCCCGGCGAAGTGCCCGGTCAAAGAACATCCTGCTCTCATAATCCGAGAAATTGACGGTTGCCGCCACGCGGCGAAGCCAGTCGCCCTCCAGGTGCCAGACGCCGTCTTCTTTTCGGATCACCACGTCTTCCGCACCCTCCACCATCGGCTCGGGCGGGACATAATCGGCCTCAAATACCCTCTGCGGCGGAAGCTGCGCAAGCATCTCAGCGCATTTTTGGACCAGTTCTTCCGTTCCCTGATGGGAAGCTGCACTCATTTCGATAAACGGCAGGCTGCGCTCCCGTGCAAGATTCCGCAGCCGTTCCAAAGGCTCCTTCTCCTCCGAAAGAAGATCGCACTTGTTTGCCACAACAATCTGCGGACGGTCGGCAAGCTCCGGTGCGTATTCCTTCAGTTCTTCGTTGATGATGCGGAAATCCTCCATCGGGTCGCGTCCTTCAAAGCCGGAGATATCCACCACGTGCACCAGCAGTCGGCATCTCTCAACATGCCGGAGGAAATCGTGCCCAAGCCCGGCCCCTTCCGAGGCTCCTTCAATAA
>JAEEGL015204507.1_pt1 | contig 12514 bp, 9 predicted proteins | sample 9134231 | NCBI WGS metagenome assembly JAEEGL01 (sample SAMN16246548, study PRJNA631951) | gut metagenome | biome: gut microbiome; feature: rumen; material: fiber-attached | host: Bos | place: Iran: Karaj | collected 2018-10
AATCCATCGAATCTCTCTTTTCGATAGTCAGCGATGAAGGTCATCTGGTAAGGCCGGAGGGCGGCTTTGTGGAGATTGACGCAGACGATATAAAGGCGGGCATGAAACTTGCAGTGCTGCCTCACGAAACCGTTCCCGTTGACGGTACGGTTATAAGCGGAACGGGCACCGTTGACGCCTCCGCGCTGACAGGTGAAAGCCTGCCTGTTGAGGTATTCCCCGGCAGCAGTATAATGAGCGGCATGAAAAACGGCAATTCGACTGTTATATATGAAGCCGCGAGAGAGAAAAACGAGTCGGGCGCTGCCAGAATCATAGCTCTTGTTGAGGAAGCGGCTGAAAGAAAGGGCAAATCACAGCACCTCGCCGCGAAGTTCGCGAAATATTACACACCCGCCGTAATCGCGGCGGCGATTATCGTGGCAATCGTGCCTTCAATCATTACCCGCGAATGGGCGGAATGGATTTACAGAGCCCTTGTGCTCCTGGTTGCGTCGTGCCCGTGCGCCATAGTCCTGAGCATACCCCTCGCATTCCTCTCATCCATGGGAGCGTGCGCGAAAAACGGTATGATAATCAAGGGCAGCAATTTTATAGAAGCTCTTGCCGCCGCCGATACCGCGGTGTTTGACAAGACGGGCACTCTCACTCTTGAAGTGCCCTCGGTCGGCAGGATAGTTGCAGGCGAAGGCTTCGATGAAAATGAGATACTTGAACTTGCGGCAAAGTGCGAGAATTATTCATCTCATCCTCTTGCAAGGTCGGTCATAGATGCCTACGGTGAGCCGGATATGAATGACACAAAGGACTTTAAAGAGATATCCGGCGGAGGCACAAGCATAGAGACTTCCCGCGGCAGAGTGTACTGCGGAGGCGTTCGTCTTATGAACAGCCTGAATCTCGATACTTCAAAGTACGGCGATTTTCCGGTCTATGTTGCCCTTGACGGCAGGGTTATAGGCGCGATAGATATAGTAAACAATGTCCGCCCCGCTGCTCCGAAGGCGATTGAAGACCTGAGAAGTCAGGGCATAAACAGGATTGCCGTTTTTACCGGTGACACCGGAGCGAGGGCGGAGCAGATTTGCGGTCAGGTCGGTATAACCGATATCAGAGCGGACCTTCTGCCCGAAGATAAACTGACCGCCCTTGAAGAACTCAAGAGCGGCTCAAAGGGAGTTATTTATGTCGGCGACGGTATCAATGACGCTCCCGTGCTTGCGCAGGCGGATGTCGGCATAGCCATGGGTCTGGGGACTAAGGCCGCGGCCGAGGCGGCGGATGTTATCCTGACCGATTCCGACCTTACGCGTCTCGGCGATACGGTTGCCTGCAGCAGGAGAACGATGAGTGTTATGAAGATGAACATCATCTTCGCTCTGGCAGTGAAAATCGCGGTCATAGTTCTCGGCATCGCGGGAGTTGCCCCGATGTGGCTTGCCGTTATCGCGGACGTGGGAACGATGATAGTCTGTGTGCTGAATTCGGCGCGCCTTCTCAGGCCTTTAAGGCGAAGAGCGTAACAGCCGAGATGATAATCTGAGCGATACAGAATCTGTATATAACCTGGGAATTTGAATTTCCCTTATTCTTCCTGAAATGGTCGTGAAGGGGAGTGCGGATGTTTTTCATAACATTCAGATGAAGAAATCTTATAATCGAAACCTTTGCGATTCCGAGCAGGCCGTCAAGGCATATCACGAAGCAGAGCGGAATAACGAGCAGGATATTTCCCGTTTTCATTATTGCCAGGGCAAGGAAAATGCCGAGAGCTCTTGAGCCGGCGTCGCCCATAAGCATTGTGCTCGGCTCGGAGTTTTTCCACAGATAGGGAAGAAGCACAAGAATCATAAGGGCGGTAAGACTGATGAAATTGCGGTCTCCGCCCTTTAAATATATCACCAGAGCGGCGCTTATATATGAGATTGAGGTCAGCACCGACGAGAAACCGTCTATGCCGTCGGAGCAGTTGACCGCGTTGATGAGCATCCAGATGAGGATTGTGCAGATTATGACAAAGACAACCGCGGGAATGCGCAGCGTAAGCCCGAAAAAGCTGATTGAAGTAAGGGCTTTGTTGAAGTAAACAAAGCAGACGGAGGCGGCTGCTGAGATAAGCAGGTCAAGCAGACCTTTTTTATATTCATTCCAGGGCTTATCGGCTCTGTCATCAAGATAACCGGAAAGCATTTCGGCAAAGATGAGAGCGTAATATATGCCGTATTCAAGCGTAACGGGCACAAACAGAAGCGAGCAGATTATAAAAACGCAGATGAAAGCGAGACCGGCGCCTCTGATTTTGCCGGTGGATTTGCTGCCGTCAACCGCGAATTCCCTGCCCTTGTCCTTGGGAAGAAAGCGGGAAAACAGCTTCAGAAGCACTGCGCAAAGCACAGGGGTGCAGATAAGAGCCGCAATTCCGAGGATTTTTTCGGGGATAAGAGAAGATAACATAATAATTGACCTCCGGTTTTTTAACAGCATAAAGAATATCATACATTTATATCCTTTTCAAGTGGCAAATCGTATTAAAAAGTTTGACTAAATCATCCCGATGTAGTAAAATTATTTGTCAGGAGGAGAAAAAATGAAAAGAATAATTGCCGCGCTTATTGCGCTAATAACGGTTTTTACCCTTTTCGCCTCGTGCGGATCAAAGGAATTCGATGCCGACAAATATATCAGCGAAAGCCTTCTGGTGGCTTTCAAACTGCTTGTAAACAGCAATCAGGATTTCTACAACAATGTCTTTGTGCTGGGTCATCTTAAAGTCGATGAAAAAAAGGCCTTCGAAAAAGACGGCAAAAAATATGCTCCCGTGGTTGACAAAAAGTATGCCTCATATCAGGCCTTGGTTGATTCGCTCAAAATCACCTACACCGAAGACTGCGTGAGCAGAATACTTGCGGATTACCCCGTCTATTCCGATATTGACGGCGTTTTCTGCTACAACCTGACGGACGGCAAGATTGTGACCGAGGGACGCAAATGGGTTCTTGACCCCGAAAAGAAGCCTGAGCTTGAAGGCAAGGGCGCGGACTACTATATTGTTGAGTACCGCTTCACTGAAGGCAAACACGACGAACTTGACGAGTTTAAATTTGTGCGTTCGGGCACCCAGTACAGGCTCGACGAACTTCAATACGTAGACTGAAAGGAGAACGCAGATGAGCATCAGAACGGAATGGTATGACAAGGTTGACAGAAACTGTCCTTTGCCGGAGTATCCCAGACCTCAGTTTGAGAGGAAAGACTGGCTTTGCCTCAACGGAGAATACGACTATGCCATTAAGGATATGTATTCGAAAAAGCCCGAAAGCTATGACGGCAAAATTCTTGTTCCCTTTTCGGTTGAAAGCGAGCTTTCCGGAGTCAATCTTCCGCTTGAGCCTTATAAGAGACTCTGGTACCGCAGGACCTTCACCCTGACGGATGCGTTCAAAGGCAAAAGAACCATTCTTCACTTCGGAGCGGTTGACTGGCAGTGCTCCGTCTGCGTAAACGATAAACCGGCGGGCGAGCATACAGGCGGATACAATCCGTTTTCATTTGATATAACCGACCTTCTTGTTGAAGGCGAAAACGAACTTACCGTAAGAGTATATGACCCCACGGATGAGGGGCATCAGCAGAGGGGCAAGCAGAAGCTCAAACCCGTCGGCTTCTGGTATACGGCAACCTCGGGCATCTGGCAGACGGTCTGGCTTGAGCCTGTTAATGAAAACAGGATAGACAGCGTAAAAATCCTGCCCGATATAGACAGGGGCACGGTTAAGTTTTCGTTTAATGTTATAGGCAGCGGCAAGCTCAGCGCCGAAATATCCGACGGGGAAAAGACGGTGTTCAACGGAGAAGTCGGGCCGGAGTGTGAAATACCCGTTCCGGACGCAAGGCTCTGGAGTCCCGAGGACCCCTTCCTTTATACTGTGAAGTTTTATCTTGACGGCGGCAAATCCGACGAGGTGTCAAGTTACTTCGGTATGAGAAAGTTCTCCATTGTCAAAGACGACGACGGCATACCCCGTCTTGCTCTCAATAACAAGCCCTATTTCCAGCGCGGACTTCTCGACCAGGGCTACTGGCCCGAGAGCCAGCTCACCGCCCCGACCGATGAGGCGATGATTTTTGATATAAACGAGATGAAGCGTCTCGGCTTCAATATGCTCAGAAAGCACATAAAGGAGGAGCCGCTGCGCTGGTATTACCACTGCGACCGCCTCGGAATGCTGGTCTGGCAGGATATGATAAGCGGAGGCAAGCCCCTCAATCTCATATATGCGGGCGCTCTGCCCAATATCAACGTTCACGTTAAGGACAATCAATATAAGATGTTCAACCGTGACAAGCCCGAGTGGAGAGTTGAATTCAGGGAAGAACTCAAAGGTATGATTGACAATCTGTATAACTGTGTTTCAATCTGCACCTGGGTGCCCTTCAACGAAGGCTGGGGTCAGTTTGACGCAAGGGAAACGGGCGAGTGGGTCAAAGTTTACGATCCTTCAAGACTGGTTGACCACGCGAGCGGCTGGCACGACCAGCACGGCCCCGATTTCAAGAGTGTCCATAAATACATCACGCCCGTTCATATGCCCACAAAAAGAAGGCAGGACGGCAGACCGTTTGTGCTCAGCGAATACGGCGGATACAGCTGGAATATTGAGAACCACGTCTGGAATTATCAGCGCTCCTTCGGTTACATAGCTTTCAGGAACTCCAAGGCTCTGACCGCCGCTTACAAAGCCCTTCACGAAAGGCAGATAATTCCTCTTGTCAAAAAGGGACTGAGCGCCACGGTATATACCCAGGTCAGCGATGTTGAGTTTGAGGTTAACGGCATTTACACCTATGACCGCAAGGTGCTCAAAATCGATCCTGAAACTGTCAAACAGATAAATTCACAACTCAGATATTGATTGGAGACAGAGACTGAATGAAAAAAAGACTGCCGGCACTGCTGCTTATTGCTGCCCTGCTGTTTTCGGTTACGGCGTGCGGCCTTCCGGAGCGCCTTGAAATTCCGGAAAAGAAGGTGGTTATCCTTGCCCCTTCGCGTGAGAGATACCCCGAGGATTATGCCGCCGCTGTCAGTATTGCGGAAAAGTATTCGGAGGCGGTTTCGGTGAGGGAATACAACGACAGGACCTTCCTTTCAACCGAGGACCCCGAGATTATTACGGTTTCAAAGGAACTTGCCGCCGACAGCGATGTGGGAGCCCTGATTTATCTGCGGGGAACCCAATATACCGATTATGCCCAGAAACTCGCTAAAGAAGCAAATGACAAACTTCGCATTATAACCGTCGAGCCTGAGGTCAGCGTTGAAAACATCGTAAAAACAACCGACCTGATGCTCTGCGCTGACTGGAAAAAGTGCTGCGCGGATATGCTGAATATCGCTCAGGAACGCAACGCGAAATACTTTGTTTTCTGGAGCTTTAACCGCCATATGGAAAACCCGCTTTATATCTCGCTCAAAGGCTATCTTGAAGCGGGCTGCAAGGAAAAGGAAATTGCTTTTGTCGAGGAAACAGGCCTTGATACCGCCTACTATGACGGCAACAGGGAACCCTGCGAAAAGATATCGGAAAGCCTTGACGCGCTTTATAAAGACGGTAAGGTCAGAGGAAACAATGTTGTTCTGTTTTCAACGGATGACGCGGTTCAAAGCGCGCTTGTCAAAGAGTGCACAGAGAGAAATCTCATCTATATCTGCCCGTCATTTCCCACTGTTTACAGCGGCATAGGCGGTGTGCTCGGTGTTTCCTCAAAGGCAACGGGCACAGACAGCGGTTCTTATGTTTCGGATATTAAGAAAGCGCTTAAAGGAAGCAGCGGCAGATTCAGCGTTTACACCTATCCTCTTGCTTCCGTTATGGTGAAATCGGCTGTAAAGATTGCCTTCGACATGCTTGCGGGCAAGACTTATTACGCGAACTTTGAGGAAAGAGTTCCGCTCAGGGTCGCGGAGTGCGCAAAGGGCGGAAAATTCACGGTTGAGAGGTTTGATTTCATAGATAATATGTATATCTGCTATTCCCCGTCCTTTGAAAATATCTGAGTCACAATAACAGTATTAAAAAGCCCTCCGCTGATTTGTCAGCGGAGGGCATAATTATTATGAAAGGGTCAGTCTTCTTTGTCCTTATCACCGTCCCGGGAGTAGTCCTTTATGCTGGGCAGATTCCAGCGGAAGACGGTTGCGAGAATTCTTATCACGAGAATGACGCAAACGCTCAGAAGAATTGCCGGCGCGGAGGAGAGCAGTTTATGCTCAGTCAGAATCTGATAAAGCAGGGCGCCTGCGATAGCGGCAACTGCGTAGATTCTCTTCTTGAGAATTACGGGCACTCTGCCCGCAAGCACATCCCTCATCACTCCGCCGCCCACACCTGTGAGCAGGCCGACGAAAATGCAGAGATAGGCGTTTTGGGTAAAACCGCAGGAGTGGGCGCTGTTAATGCCGCCGATTGTGAAAACGGCAAGCCCGACCGAGTCAAAGACGTTTATAACCTGGGTATAAACATCGAATTTGTCCTTGATTTTCACTCCGTCTTTATCCGCAAAATACGAGATAACGTAGACAAGAACCGAAACGGAGAGCGCGACGATGGAATAAACCGACTTTCTGAAAGCCACAGGAGGCAGATAACCGAGGATGATGTCCCTGAGCATACCGCCGCCCACCGCCGTGACCATACTGAGCACGGCCGCGCCGAAAATATCAAGTTTTTTCTCAAGCGCCGTGATAACACCGGTGACGGAAAACGCCGCGGTTCCGATGAGCTCAAGGGCGAAAAAAACGGTATCGATATTCATTAAAGCTTTGCTTCTTTCGTAGAATATGCAAAGAAAAAGGGTTGTAACGCCGTCATTGACCTGAGGTTTCCCTGCTCTTCCTGATTTCCCTGAAAAAAGAGGTCAGCATGGCGGAGCATTCCTCCTCCATAAAGCCTCCCGTGACTTCGGGCTTATGATTATACGGCAGTTCAAAAAGATTGATTACCGAGGAGCAGGAGCCTGCCTTGCTGTCCTTTGCGCCGTAGATAAGTTTTCTTATACGGGAGTTGATAATGGCTCCGGTGCACATGGGGCAGGGCTCAAGGGTGACATACATCTCGCAGTCCCACAGCCGCCATCCGCCCACATTTTTGCAGGCGGCCTCGATAGCCTCAAGTTCGGCGTGGGCAAGGGCGCTTTTGCCTTTTTCCCTGCGGTTTCTGCCCGTGCCGATGACCTCGCCGTGACGCACGACAACGGCTCCTACGGGCACTTCACCCTCAGCCGCGGCCTCTTTGGCAAGGTCTATGGCGAGGAGCATATAATCCCTGTCTGTCATTTCTTCAGGCCCCAGATATTTGAAGCGTATTCCTCAATGGACCTGTCCGCGCTGAATATACCGGAGCTTGCCGTATTCATAAGGGACATCTTGTTCCAGTGTTTTTTATCAAGCCAGGCGTTTTCAGCGGTGCGCTGGATGAGTCTGTAATCCGCGAAGTCGCCCAGAACCATATAGGGGTCGTGGTGGATAATGGTGCCGCCGATTTCCCCGAAGGTCTTGCCGTTGATTCCTCTGTTGATGAAGTCGACGACATCCTGGATTTCGCCGCTGTTCTGATAATATTTCTCGGGTGAATAGCCGATTTTTTTCATTTCATTGACTTCGGCGGTGCTCATACCGAAGATAAAGATGTTGTCCGGGCCTACGGCCTCATAGATTTCAACATTTGCGCCGTCCATTGTACCCAGGGTAACGGCTCCGTTTATCATAAGCTTCATATTGCCCGTGCCGCTTGCCTCGGTACCCGCAAGAGAAATCTGCTCGCTGATTTCCGCGGCAGGCATAAGGGCTTCCGCCTTTGTGACATTGTAATCCTCAACAAAGATGACCTTGAGCTTGTCGTTTACCTGCGGATCGTTGTTGATGAGCTTTGAAAGCGCGCAGATAAACTCGATTATCTTCTTCGCCATAAAGTAACCCGGGGCCGCCTTTGCGCCGAAGATGTAGGTATGGGGCACATAGTTTTTGTTGGGATTATTCTTGATTTCGAGGTATTTTGAAAGAATATTCAGGGCATTGAGCTCCTGACGTTTGTATTCGTGAAGGCGTTTGACCTGAACGTCAAAGAGCGATTCGGGGTCGATGATTTCGCCGGTTGTCTTTTTGATAAGACGGGCGAAGTCCTCTTTGTTTGCCTTCTTAATGCTGCCGATTTTTTCAAGAACGGCGGCGTCATTTCTGAAGCTCTTGAGTTTTTCAAGTTCGGAGGCGTCGTGGATGAACTTTTTGCCCGTGAGCTCGGTGATCAAGTCAGTCAGGCGGGGATTTGCCTGGCAGAGCCATCTGCGGTAAGCAATACCGTTGGTGACATTTGTGAATTTATCCGGCTCAAGGGTGTAGAAATCGCGGAAGGTGGAATCCTTGAGAATATTGCTGTGAAGGGCTGAAACGCCGTTAACCTTGTGGCAGACGGCAACGCAGAGGTTGGCCATTCTGATGGCGCCGCCGGAGATAATAGCCATACGCTCAACACGGTCGGCATCTCCCGTGAGATCCCAGATTTTCTTTCTGAAACGGTTGTCAATTTCCTTGACAATCTGATAAATTCTCGGCAGCATACGGGAGAAGAGCTCTTCGCCCCAGCATTCGAGAGCCTCTGACATAACGGTGTGATTGGTGTAGGCGCAGACCTTTTCAATCATTGCAAAGGCGTCATCCCAGCCGTAGCCGCATTCATCGAGAAGAATTCTCATAAGCTCGGGTATGGCGAGCGTGGGATGGGTATCGTTGAGCTGAATGGCATTTTTCTTTGCGAAGTTGTCAAGTGAGCCGTAGCGGTGAAGATGCCAGGAAACGATATCCTGAACGGAGGCGGAAACGAGGAAATACTGCTGACGCAGACGCAGGCTCTTGCCTTCGGGATGATTGTCCGCGGGATAGAGAACCTTGCTTATAACCTCGGCCATGGCCTTTTCTTCCATAGCTCTGATATAGTTGCCCTCGTTGAAGGAGGTCATATCGATTTCGTCGGCCTTTGCGCTCCAGAGACGAAGCACCGCGACGCCTTTTCCGTCTTTCGACGGAACCATCATATCATAGGGAACGGCCTTGACCTTCTTGTAATCCTTGAGAGTGACATAGTGGTAATTATCCTGCCACGCCTCTTCAAGGGTACCCTCAAATCTGACCTCTACGGTCTTTTCCTCTCTGGGCACAAGCCACACATCGCCGCCGGGAAGCCAGAAATCGGGCATCTCGGTCTGCCAGCCGTCAACTATTTTCTGCTTGAAAATGCCGTATTCATAGAGAATTGAGTAGCCTATGCCGTGATAACCGCAGTTTGCTATCGCGTCAAGATAACAGGCGGCAAGTCTGCCGAGACCGCCGTTGCCCAGACCCGCGTCGGGCTCAAGGTCATAGAGCCTGTCAAGGGAGATGTCAAAATTCTTGAGAGCTTTCTTTGCGGTTTCCGTCAGGCTGAGATTATAGAGCGTGTTTTTCAGGCTTCTTCCCATAAGGAATTCCATGCTCAGATAATATATTCTCTTATCGCCGTTTGCCTTGCCCTGGGCGTCGAATCCTCTGCGGATTTCTCTCGCCAAATCGCGGGCTATGCCGGACATCACTTCGTAATACTGACTGTCGGTTGCCTCGGTGGGAGTTATACCGTAAAGATGGGAAAGGCGGACGGTTATCATTTCTTCAAGTTCTTTGATAGTGATTTTTTTAGCCATTGTTTCTCCTTATTGTCCCGTAGGTTATTTTTGCAACAGATGAATTATACGACAAAGTGCGCTCTATTACAATAAATTTTCATAAAATTGTCACATTCAATACTTGTAACCTAAGTCATTTTAATTTATAATGGTAAAAATTAACAAACAGGATGGTAAATATGCAGCAATACCCATACAATAATCAATATGTATACACCCCGCAGGCGGAGGAGGCAAACAGAAGATTCCGGGCAAGACTTGGCCAGAAAAGGGAAATCAAAAAAATCGGTTCCGCTGTCGGAGTGTGTATTCTGGGTTATATCGTACTCGAAAACATAATAACCCTGCCCGTTCTTTTCGGGCAGTTCAATGCTCTGTATCGGACCAACGGGGTTTTTCAGGCGGCGTTAAACATAATTCTCTCCGTTTTCGGCCTTCTGCTTCCCTTTGCAATAGGCGGAATATATCTCAGAAACAGGACGGGAGTCGACCCCTTCGTTCTCGCTAAGCCGAAGGGCGGAGTAACCGTGGTTTACATAATCTGTTTCGGCATGTTTGTTGCCCTGGCGGCAAACAACGTTACAACGCTTATGATGATGGTCGCGGAGAAACTCGGATACAAAATGACGGCGCCCGATTTTCTGATGCCGTCGTCCGTTACGGGCAGAATCGTTTACGCAGTTTCGATTTCCGTTGTACCGGCGCTCACGGAAGAGGTGGCGGTCAGAGGCGCGGTTATGCAGCCGCTCAGAAAATACGGCAATGTGTTTGCCATAGTCGTATCATCGTTTGTTTTCGCCGTTCTTCACGGCAACTTTGTTCAGGCGCCGTTTGCGCTGTTGGTGGGTTTCGGCCTCGGATACATCACCTGCATAACGGAGAGCTTATGGCCCGCGATTGCCGTGCACGCGGCAAACAATCTTTACAGCGTGGCTGTTCAGATTTTTACCGAGGATTTTTCAGAGGAAACCTCATTAAAGCTTTACTATATACTCACCGTTGCGCTTCTGACGGTTTCAATAGTCGGTTCCGTTTTCTATTTCCTTGCGCAGGGAAGGAACGCAAAGCTCGCAAAGTCGAGGACCCTTCTGACAACGCGCGAAAAAACAGGCGCGTTTGTGCTGAATTTCCCGATGATAATCTCGATAGCTATTCTGCTGTTTTTCTCCTCAAGATTTGTTACGAAGGTCTGATGTATGCAGCTTAAAAAGAATGACGACATAAAACTGAAGATTGAAAACAGTACCCTTGACGGCAGCGGTATCGGCAGATATGACGGTATGACGGTGTTTGTGCGTCCGGCTGTAAGGGGCGATGAGGTAACGGCTCACATTCTCAAGGTTAAAAGTTCCTATGCTTACGCTTCCGTTAAGGAGATTGAAAAACCGTCGCCTTACAGAATCTCAGCCCCCTGCCCGGTTTACGGAAAATGCGGAGGGTGCTGTTTTTGTCATCTCGATTATGCCGAGGAGCTGAGAATCAAGCAGACGCACGTTGCGGACTGCCTCAGACGCATTGGCGGTATTGAGCCGGAAATTGAAGAGATAACCGGCTCAGAAAAGATTTACGGCTACCGCAACAAGGCGCAGTATCCTGTTGAAATCAACGGGGATAAAGTCAACATCGGCTTTTACGCAAACCATTCCCACCGCGTGGTGGACTGCCCTTCGTGCAGCCTGCAGCCGCCTGAGTTTGAGATTATTCTCAGGGCATTCACGGATTATATCGTAAAAAAGGGCATTACCTCTTATAACGAGGAAACCGGACGCGGCCTGCTCAGGCATATCTATCTGCGCAAGGGAACGGCGAGCGGAGAAATAATGGTCTGCCCCGTTATAAACGCGGATAAGATGCCCGATGAAGACGCCCTTGTAAAGGCGCTGACCGGCGCGTGTGAAAATATAAAGAGCATAGTCGTAAATAGCAACAAAGAAAAGACAAATGTCATTCTCGGCAAACACTGCCGCACGCTTTACGGCAGCGGATATATAACCGACACGCTCTGCGGTCTGACCTTCCGCCTCTCGCCACTTTCGTTTTACCAGGTCAACAGGGACCAGGCGGAAAAGCTGTATATGAAAGCGGCGGAGTACGCCGCGCTCACGGGAAGGGAAACCCTGCTCGACCTCTATTGCGGCACGGGCACAATAGGGCTGTCAATGGCTTCGAAGGCAAGGGAAGTCATAGGTGTTGAAATAGTTGAAAATGCCGTTGAAGACGCGAAAACAAACGCAAAGCTCAACAATATAAGCAACGCCTCTTTCATCTGCGCCGACGCGGCGCAGGCCGCGGAAATGCTCCGCGAAAAAGGTGTTTCCCCGCAGGTTGTAATAATTGATCCTCCCAGGAAGGGCTGTTCGCCCGCGGCGGTAAAAATCATAGCGGAAATGTCGCCGCAGCGGGTGGTTTATATAAGCTGCGACCCCGCGACCCTGGCAAGAGACTGCAAACTCTTTGAGGAATTCGGCTTCAGAACCCTGAAAGCCGCCCCGTTTGATATGTTTTCAAGAGCCGGCCATGTGGAGACGGTTGTATTAATGATAAAGAAATAGATAAATCGGGATTTATAAGGAGTATGCGAATGAAGAAAGCAATAAAGGTTACAGGGAAAATATTGATGATATTATTGATACTCCTTCTGCTGTTCACTCTGATTACATTCATCATGCATCGAGTCAGAACCAATCATGAAACAGCACTGCTCAAAGAGAACGGCTACTACAATCCCGTGTCAGTCGGTGACTATGCGCTGAATGTCGCAACATTCGGAAACGAAAACGGCAGTCACACGATCGTAGCT
>JAEEGL017198555.1_pt1 | contig 12514 bp, 16 predicted proteins | sample 9134231 | NCBI WGS metagenome assembly JAEEGL01 (sample SAMN16246548, study PRJNA631951) | gut metagenome | biome: gut microbiome; feature: rumen; material: fiber-attached | host: Bos | place: Iran: Karaj | collected 2018-10
TGCCGGGATCTCGGACCCCAACCGCCCGATCGGCTCGTTTTTGTTCCTCGGCCCCACGGGCGTCGGCAAAACGGAGCTCGCGAAGGCCCTCGCCGCGAGTTTGTTCGACAGCGAAAAGAACATGGTGCGCATCGACATGACCGAGTATATGGAAAAGTTCTCGGTCTCGCGCCTCATCGGCGCCCCGCCCGGCTACGTCGGCTACGACGAGGGCGGGCAGCTCACCGAGGCCGTGCGCAGAAAGCCCTATTCGGTGGTGCTCTTCGACGAGGTCGAAAAGGCGCACCCGGACGTGTTCAATATCCTCTTGCAGATCCTCGACGACGGCCGCGTGACCGACTCGCAGGGCCGCACCGTGGACTTCAAGAACACCGTGATCATCCTCACCTCGAACCTCGGCTCGCCGTACCTGCTCGACGGCATCGACGAGCGCGGCGAGATCACCGAAGAGGCGAAAGCCCGCGTCATGGCGGAGCTCAAATCGACCTTCCGCCCCGAGTTTCTCAACCGCCTCGACGAGACCGTCCTCTTCAAGCCCCTGACGAAAGAGAACCTCACCGGCATCATCGACATTCTCACCTCCCACCTCACGAGCCGCCTCGCCGAAAAGGACCTCAAGCTCGTGCTCACGCCCGCCGCGAAGGAGCTCGTGATCGAGCGCGGCTACGACCCGCTCTATGGCGCGAGGCCCTTAAAACGCGTCCTGCAGTCGGACGTCGAGACCCTGCTCGCCCGCACGATCCTCTCGGGCGACCTCCATTCCGGCGACACGCTTACGGTGGACGCGGAAAACGGGGAGCTCGTTGTGCGGTGAAGCGCGGCGAATCCGCGCAGGGCACACAGGGCACACAGGGCGCACAGGGCACACAGGGAAAAAAGCGGCGCTTTGCGCCGCGGGTGCACGGGTGCACCCGTGGACCGTGCACCCGCCGCCGCAGGCGGCTTATGATCCCTGTGCGCCCTGTGTGCCCTCAATCCGCAAAAAAGAACGGGCGATCTCGGATCGCCCGTTCTCTGTTTACTAACCTTATTCTTCTTCCGCCTTCGGCACTTCGATCCTGCCGTAGAGGGAGCCGGCGTTGTCCTTGCGGGGTTCGCGGGTCACGCTGGGCTTATAGGGCTCGCGCCTGGGGCCGCGGCCGCCTCTGCGGTCGTCGCGTCTGCCGCCTCTGCGGTCTCTGTCGCCGCCGCGGGAGGGGTTCGTGGGGGTCACGCCCTCTTCGAGCGAGATGATGACCTTGCGGTTCGAATCGGACCCCACGGAGTGCGAGGTCACGCCGTCGATGCCCTGCACCGCGGTGTGGATGATGCGCCGCTCGTAGGCGGACATCGGCTCAAGGGCGACGTTGCGCCCGTATTTGAGCACCTTGCGCGCGTTCTTTTCGGCAAGGCTCTTGAGCGAGGCGTGGCGCTTCTCGCGGTAGTTGCCGACGTTCACGGTCAGCTTTCTGTGCTTGTCGTCTTCCACGCCCTTGTTTTCGGTCAGGCGCAGCAGATACTGGATCGCGTCGAGGGTCTCGCCGCGTCTGCCGATCAGGGCGCCGTCGTCGTCGCCGCAGCTGAGCGTATACACGTATTCGCTGCCGTTTTCGGCCTTTTCAACGGTGATGCCGCAGTCCTCGATGCCGAGGCCCTTGGTCACGAGGCGCAGGAATTTCACCGCGACGTCGTTCTCGTCGGTGGGCAGGGGGACCATCACGGCCGGCGCGGGCGCTTCCTTGACGGCTTCGGCCGCTTCGGGCTTTTTCTCGCGTTTCGGCTGCTCCTTCTTGGGGGCGGGCTGCTCTTTCTTCTGAACGGGCTGAGGCTTCGGCTCTTCCTTCTTCTGAACGGGCTGGCTGTTTTTGCGGTCGTCCTTCTTCACGACCGGCACGGGCTCTTTTTTGGCCTGCCGGGGCTGCGCGGGGCGCTCGGTCTTCACGGGCGCTTCTTTTTTCGCGGGGCGCTCGGGCTTCGGGTCGGGGATCTCATACCACACCTTCACCTTCGCGGGCTCGGTTCTGAGGCCGAAGAGCTTTTTTCTGGCTTCCTGGATGATTTCATGCTGAAGCTCGGCGTCGTCGGGAGCCGCGAGAAGCTCTTTGGCGTTCTCATAGGCCTCCTGAAAGCTGGCGCCGTAGCCGATTTGTTCAATGATCATTTCGTGTTTCCTTTCATAGCGCCGCGGGGGTCCGCGGGCGGGGGACGTTCGTCGTTACTTGCCCTGCTGCGCGTCCATCAGGGCCTTCGTCTCTTTGATGCTCTTTTCACGTGCGCGCCGCTGCACGGTTTCGTCGATCATCTGCGCGGCGACGAGTTGAGACGGTTTGAAGAAGATGTTCATCACGATCATCTGGATGAAAGAGAGGATATTCGAGAAGATCCAGTAAAAACCGATGCCCAGCGGCAGGATGTAGGAGAAATAGCCGGACATGACGGGGCTGAGCAGCATCATGCAGCCCATCATCATCTTGTTCTGGCCCATGTCGGGCTGGGTCTTCTTCTGGCGCACCATGGTATAAACGGCCGAGAGCATGGCGGTCAGGCCGGCGAGCACCGGGATCAGGATCAGATACCAGCCCACTTCCTTCATGTCGACCTGCGGGACGTTCGTCAGGTCGAAGCCGAAGGCGGTGAAGCTGGTTTTGAAATCCAGCACCTTGGCGAACTCGGCGTCCGAAAGGCCGGTGTTGGCGAGGTTTTCGATGTGCCTGAGGATCTCGAGCTGCGGACGCGTGCTCACGGTGGCGCCTTCGCCGAGAAAGGCCTTGAGCGATTCGGTGAGGGTCGCGATCTTTTCGGCCGAAATGCCGAGCACGAACTGCAGGGGCTGATAGATGGCGCCGTAAAGGCCCATCATCACCACGAGCTGCAGCGCCATGGGGGCGCAGCCGCCGCCCATGCCGCGGAACCCTTCGCGGGAATACAGCTCCTGGATCTCCTGCTGCTGCTTCTGACGGGCCTCCTGCGTGTTCTGGCCCACGTATTTGCGCTTGATCTTGTTCACCTTCGCGGTCAGGCGCATCTGGTTGGCCGAGCTCTTCTGCTGCTTGATCGATGACGGCAGCAGCAGTAAACGCAGCACCACGGTCAGGATGATCAGAGCGACCAGATAGTTATGCGTCAGCGAATACAGCGCGCCGAGCGCCCAGCCAAAGGGATAGTAAAGGATCTGCATGTTTGTGCGTAAACTCCTTCAACGTCAGTTCTTTTTCTTGCGGTAAGGGATGTGTTTGAATTCCGGCACGGGATCGACGCCGCCCGGAAACAGGGGATTGCACCTGAGGAGCCTTAACGCCCCCAGGACGCCGCCTATGATAAAGCCGTATTTATCTATCGCGTCGTAGGTGTATTGCGAGCAGGTCGGATAATATCTGCAGCGAGCGGGGAGATGAGGGGAGATGTTTCGCTGATAGGCAGAGATCATCCTGAGCGGGATGCTCTCGCCGTTATCCTTCTTCATGTTGTATCACACCTGCTTTTTCGAGCTGAGAACGCATGATTTCGGCGATCTCGGTGCTTTTCTGATAGGCGGTCTTGGTTCTGGCAACGAACACCAGATCCACGTGTTTTTCGATCTGAGGCAGCCTCTCTGCCGCCGCCCTGATCACTCTTCTCGCGCGGTTGCGCTTGACGGCGCAGCCGATCTTTTTGCTCGTCGTGATCCCGATACGGCAAATGCCCGCGCGGTTCTTGACCACGTAGGTGACCAGCGCAGGATCCGTGTAAACCTTTCCGCGGGCATAAGCCCGGCGGAAATCACTGTTCAGCTGTAACGTTTCGGGTTTCGGCGAAGCCATACTTTAAGCCCCGGCGCCGGAATCAGGCGGAGAGCTCTTTTCTGCCCTTGGCTCTGCGGCGGGCAAGGACCTTGCGGCCGTTGGACGTGGACATTCTTTTGCGGAAGCCGTGCTCCATCTTGCGCTGACGCTTCTTGGGCTGGAACGTTCTTTTCAAGTTGTTCCCCTCCATTCTTTTTTTGCTGTGAAAAAGCAGAGACCTTTTTCAGCGGATTCGCGGGAAAGGGCATATGCACCCTTTTACCATACTGAAACATTATAATACAGGCGGGTGGGGATGTCAAGTGTTATTTTTAGGGGCCAGGGGCCAGGGGCCAGAGGCCAGAGGCCAGAGGCCAGGGGGCGCGTCGATGCCGCGCAATGATGTATCGCTTCGCGATATGATGTTTGTTGCTTCGCAAGTGATGTGCCGCTTCGCGGCGTGATGTGTTTCGCCCCGGCGAAACGATTCGGGACCTGCGGTCGGCATTGAAAAAGCGCGTCGATGCCGCGCACAATCATTTCGGTAGCGCGGCAGCCGCACGCGGCCCGTCCCCCTCTGTCCGCCCGACGGAAAGAGTCCCGGTTTTTCGTTTCGATCAGGCGACGGGGCGCTTGTGGGTAGTACGGCTGGCCCGCCGACCGGGCAAAAAGGAAAACGCAAATCCCTCGCCCCGCCCCCGGTCCTTATTTCCGCTTTTTTAAAGAAACCTATTGTATAATCCTCAAAAGTGGTATAAAATATATCAGAAAGGGCAGTTTCCGCTACGGGCCGGGAGTGGTCCGGCGCGCTGCCCGCGGAGGAAGTCATGAAAAGCGAAAACGAAGTCATGAAAAGCGAAATCGTTGAAAAAAGAAGGGCCTTTCTGATCAACGCCGCGTTTTTCGCGGTGATCATCGCGCTGTTCTATTTTCTTGCGCGCCCGTTCTTTCCGATCATCGCGCCGTTTTTCTTCGCGTTTCTGATCGCGGCGATATTGCACCGCCCGGTCACGTTCATCAGCAAAAAGACCCCCTTCAAGCGCGGCATCGTGAGCACGATCTTCGTGCTGGCGATCTTCGGGCTCATCGTGTTTTTGCTCATCCTGTTGGGGCAGAGCCTGTGGACCAAGCTCAAGGACCTCGTGTCGTACGTGGGGAACAAGCTGCAGAGCCCCGGCGCGCTCGCCGAAAGCGCGCGCAAGTGGACCTACGATTTCGTGGGCTTTCTGCCGGAAACGCTGCGCGTGAAGGCGCGCGACAGCATCAACGCCTTTTTCGGCAGGATCATCGAGTCGAACCAGCTGCCGTTCACGTTTGACGACGTCAAGAGCCTGCTCGGCGGCATGTTCTCGGGCGGGGGCGGCGCCGGCGCCGTGAAGGACGCCATCACCTCGATCCCGTCGGCGGTCATCTCGGTGGTCGTGTTCATCATCTCGTGCGTGTTCATGACGATCGACTACGACAAGATGCTCGATTTCGTCAAGCGCCTGCTGCCCGAGCGCCATCTCACCAAGCTGCGCGACGCCCGCACCGTGACGCTGTCGAGCCTCAAGAAGATGGTCAAGGCGTATTCGCTCATCATCCTCATCACCACCACCGAGCTCACGATCGGCCTGTCGATCCTCAAGCTGCTCGGCATCTTCGACGTCCAGTTCTCTTATATCCTGCTCATCGCCCTCATCATCGCGCTGGTCGACATCGTGCCCGTGCTCGGCACCGGCACCATCGTGATCCCGTGGGCGGTCATCTCGTTCTTCCAGAACAACGCGAAGATGGGCATCGGCCTCATCATCCTCTACGCCGTGATCACCGTGATCCGCCAGATCATCGAGCCCAAGCTCGTGGCGGGGCAGGTGAACATGTCGCCCATCGTTACGATCATGGCGATGTATATCGGCACCAAGACCCTCGGCGTGCTCGGCTTCTTCATCCTGCCGTTCATTTGCATCGTGATCAAAAAGCTCAACGACGAGGGCATCATCCACCTCTACCGCACCGCGGACTCCTCCATCGGGGACGGACCCGAAGACGCCCCGCCTGCCGGAGAAATCCCCGCCGAAGCCGTCACCGTTGCTGCCGAAGAGGAAGAATAAGCCGTTTTTTCTGAAAAATGTATAAAAAATCTGCATTATTTTTCTAAAACAGAAAAATAAACGCGAACGTTTGTGATAGATTATTTCCGTACAGGTTTTTTCAGGAGGGTCCTATCATGTTATCTGCGCTTTTACAGACGATTGCGAACCTGGGGTTTGACGCCCAGGCTGTGAACGCGGCGTTCCAGTCCGCCATGGACTCGATCGAAAACGGCGACACGAGCTCGCTTCAGGGGCTTGTGGGGATCTTCAAAGGGGTCATCGCGGCGGTCACCGGCGCGGACGCGGCGGATATCGGCCTCGTGCTGAATTCGCTTGCCACGAGCGTGATCGATCTGCTCAGCAATCCCAATTCCTCCGCCGTGCTCTCCACGATCACGGGGGCGTAAGACCGATCGTCCGGATCCCGCCTTTCGGCGGGATTTTTCTTTTAAGGGGCCAGAGGCCAGAGACCAGGGGCCAGGGGCGCGCCTTCGGCGCAGTGATGTGTCGCTTCGCGACGTGATGTGTTTCGCCCCGGCGAAACGTGTCGGAGCCTGCGGCTCGCATTTATATAATAGGTAAGGGCGGAGCCCTTCCGAAATTTTGTATTTTGTATTTTGCATTTTGCATTCAATTCTTCATTCTTCATTCTTCCCGTGCACCCGTGCACCCGTGGACCGTGCACCCGCGCGGCTGCGCCGCGCCCCCTGGCCTCTGGCCTCTGGCCCCTGGCCCCTTATATATAAGGTTAAAAATTTTTATACCATTCTATATCGCCCCCTCGGGGCGTTGGGAGTATTGACATGAAACGCAGTTTGACCGTTTTTATCGCGATAACGCTGGCCGCGCTCATCTTCGCGGCGTGCGGCGCCGAGCCGCAGGGCCCGACCGACGAGTATTCTTATCTCTACGAGCCCGAGGCGTCCACCCTGCCCGTCACGTCCGACTTCGAGATCTCGGTGGAGATGCCGTCTTTTGAAAGGGCCACGGCCGAGACGGTATCCGTGCCGACCTACGTGCCGATGACCGAGACCGCGCCGAACACGACGCTGCCCGAGCCGACCGCTGAGGTCCCGACCACCGCGCAGCCCGCCACCGAGCCGACCACGGCCTACGAGGGCTCCACCGAGCTCGCCACCGACGAGAACGGCAACCTCGACCTGCACGTGGAGCTGCCCGACGCCAACGGCACCATGGTGGTGAGCGCCGAAAAGACGAACCCCTATATCCGCCTCGTCAACAACCAGCGCGGCATCGAGACCGACAATCTCGTGGCGGTGTATACCGTGCCGCAGACCGGGCAGAACTATGTGTTCGAGTTCAAAGGCGCCGGACGCTCGTCCGACGACATCCGCCGCGTGTACCTCATCGACGCCGACAGCAACATCATGAGCGTCGCCGCCGCCGACGACAGCGAGAAAGAAAAGATCTCCGCAACCGAAAACTGGTTCTGCATGAACGTGCTGATCAAGAAGATGATATTCCCGAAGATAGAGTCGGAAATTAATTAAGACCGAGAGGCCAGAGGCCAGAGGCCAGAGGCCAGAGGCCAGGGGCCACGGGAAAGAATGAAACGCCGGGGGAGTAAAACCTCCGGCGGTTTTTTACGACTGCGCCCCTACGGTTGTGACCGCGGCCTCGCCGCAAACCTTATTATAATAGGTAAGGGCGGAGCCCTTCCGAAATTTTGTATTTTGTATTTTGCATTTTGCATTCCACACTGCGCGGCTGCGCCGCGCCCCTGGCCCCTGGCCTCTGGCCTCTGGCCCCTTTCAAAACCCCTCAAAAAAAGTTAAAAAAATAACAAAAACCTCTTGATTTCTCAAAAAGGATGTGATATACTTGTCGGGCATTCGAATGGGATAGGTGAACTATGCCTTCCCGTTCGGACCGTCATGCGATGATGCGGGAGGTGACCACTCTCAGAAGTGGATAATTTCCGCGGAGTATGTTCGGATTTTAAATCCGGGCGCATCTGATAGTCAGACCGTACCTTTGGGCGACCCTTAACCGCCCCGGGGGAATCTTTGCGGCCTGACGGCGAATCACGCCGCACCTGTCCGGAATACTTGCGAATTCCGGCTTTTATTAAGCGGCAGGCGCGAATAACCCGGCGCCGTGTGATTTCATTTACAGAGCCCCACCAAAACGTTAGGAGGCAAAACAATGGCAGTTAAGGAGAAAATCAGAATCAGACTCAAGGGCTACGACCACACGCTTGTGGACAAGGCCGCCGAACGGATCGTTGAGACCGCCAAGCGCACCGGCGCGCAGGTCTCCGGCCCCGTGCCGCTCCCCACCGAGAAGGAGATCGTTACCATCCTTCGCGCGGTCCACAAGTACAAGGACTCCCGTGAACAGTTTGAGCAGAGAACGCACAAGCGTCTGATTGATATCATCCGCCCGTCCGGCAAGACCGCCGAGGCTCTCACGAACCTTGAGCTCCCCGCCGGCGTCGATATCGAGATCAAGATGCTGTGAACCGGCTTTTTTAAGTCGGCAGGTCAAGTCGGGAAACCGACCAATAGCTTGTAAGGAGGAAAAACAACATGGAAAAAGGTCTGATCGGTAAAAAGATCGGTATGACCCAGCTCTTCGACGGCAGCGGCAATTTCATCCCGGTGACCGTGATCGAAGCGGGTCCCTGCGCCGTCGTTCAGAAGAAGACGGCCGAAAAAGACGGCTACGACGCCGTGCAGCTCGGTTTCGGCGACGTGAAGCCGAACCGCGTGAACAAGCCCATGAAGGGGCATTTCGCAAAGAACAACGTTGCGCCGAAAAAGGTGCTCAGAGAGTTCCGCCTCAACGATACCGCGGCGCTGAGCGAAGGCGACCTCGTGAAGGCTGACGTCTTCACCGTCGGCGAAAAGGTCGACGTGTCCGGCACCAGCAAGGGCAAGGGCTACGCCGGCGCCATCAAGAGATGGAACTTCGGCCGCCTCAAAGAGACCCACGGCACCGGCCCCGTGGCCCGTCACCAGGGTTCCATGGGCGCGTGCTCCGATCCCTCCCGCGTGTTCAAGGGCAAAAAGATGCCCGGCCACCTCGGCAGCGAGAAAGTCACGGTCCAGAACCTTGAGGTCGTGAAGGTCGACGCCGAAAACAACCTCATCGCCGTCAAGGGCGCGATCCCCGGCGCGAAGGGCGGCTACGTCGTCGTGACCGACGCCGTGAAGAAAGCCTAAGGAGGTAAAGGAAAATGCCTAAAATCGACGTACTCAATATGTTGGGCGAAACCGTGTCCGAGCTCGAGCTGAGCGAAAACGTGTTCGCCGTTGAGCCGAACATGTCGGCCATGCATATCGCTGTGGTGCGCTACCTCGCCAACCAGCGTCAGGGCACCCAGAACACCAAGACCCGTTCCGAGGTCTCCGGCGGCGGCAAAAAGCCCTGGAGACAGAAGGGCACCGGCCGCGCGAGACAGGGTTCCACCAGAGCTCCGCAGTGGTACCACGGCGGCATCGCCCTGGGCCCCAAGCCCCGCAGCTACAACTTCACCATCAACAAGAAGGTCCGCCAGCTCGCGATCAAGTCGGCCCTGAGCTCGAAGGTCCTCGACGAGGCGCTGATCGTTCTCGACGCCCTCACGCTGGACGAGATCAAGACCAAGGAGATCGTGAAGGTCCTCTCCGCCGTCAAGGCCGAGGGCAAGGCGCTGATCGTGCTGCCCGAGAAGGACGACGTGATCTACCGCTCCGCGCGCAACATCGCCGGCGTGAAGGTCTCGACCGTGGGCACCATCAACACCTACGACCTGCTGAACGCCGATACGCTGCTCCTGACGAAGGACGCCGTTGCGAAACTTGAGGAGGTATACGCGTAATGAAACAGTTTGCTCAGGATATCATCCTCAGACCGGTCGTGACCGAGGAAAGCATGCTCGGCACCGCTCTGAAGAAGTATACGTTCATCGTGAGAAAGGACGCCAACAAGATCGAGATCGCGAAGGCCGTTTCCGAGCTCTTCGACGTGGAAGTCAAGGACGTCAACACCATGAACGTGCGCGGCCACCTGCGCCGCTACGGCCGTTTCGAGGGCTACAAGCCCGCCTACAAGAAGGCCGTTGTCACCCTTACCGAAAAATCCAAGACGATCGAGTTCTTTGACGGTATGTTTTAATTGATCCGATCGGATCAAAGCGTTCGCCGGGGCGCGACGTATGGCCTTTAGCCGGGCCGCTAAGTTCCCCGGAAGAAGAACACAAGTTTTATCATGATGAAAGGCGTGTGAATCAATTATGGCTATCAAGATCTATAAGCCGACTACCAACGGCCGCCGTAATATGTCGACTACGGATTATTCCTCCCTGTCAAAGACCGGTCCCTGCAGAGCCCTTCTTGAGCCCGTCAAGAAGACCGCCGGCAGAAACAGCTACGGCAGGATCACCGTCCGCCACCACGGCGGCGGCAACCGCAAAAAGTACCGCGTCATCGACTTCAAGAGACAGAAACTGGGCGTCCCCGCCGAAGTCAAGACCCTTGAGTACGATCCCAACCGCTCCGCGTTCATCGCGCTGATCGAATACGAAGACGGCGTGAAGAACTACATCCTGGCGCCCGCAGGCCTGAAGGTCGGCGACACCGTGATCGCGGGCGAGGCCGCCGACATCAAGGTCGGCAACGCCCTGCCCCTGCAGAACATCCCCACCGGTACGTTCATCCACAACGTGGAGCTCTATCCCGGCCGCGGCGGCCAGCTCGCGAGAGCCGCCGGCAACGCCGCCCAGCTCATGGCCAAGGAAGGCAGATACGCCCTTCTGCGTCTGCCCAGCGGCGAGCTGAGAAACGTGCCGATCACCTGCATGGCGACCATCGGCACCGTCTCGAACGAAGACCACATCAACGTCAAGATCGGCAAAGCGGGCCGCACCCGTCACATGGGCATCCGTCCCACCGTGCGCGGTTCCGTTATGAACCCCTGCGACCACCCGCACGGCGGCGGCGAGGGCAAATCTCCGATCGGCCGTCCCGGCCCTGTCACCCCGTGGGGCAAGCCGGCGCTCGGTTATAAGACGCGCGCGAAGCACAAGAGCAGCGACAAGCTCATCGTGAAGCGCATCAACGACAAGTAAGAGCAAAGGAGTGATAAATAATGGGCAGAAGCGTTAAGAAAGGGCCTTTTGTACAGGAAAAGCTCTACAAAAGAGTCATTGAAATGAATAAGAAGGGCGAAAAGATCGTCCTCAAGACCTGGAGCCGCGCCTCCACGATCTTCCCGGAGTTTGTCGGCCACACCTTTGCCGTACACGACGGCCGCAAGCATGTGCCGGTCTATGTGACCGAGGATATGGTCGGCCACAAGTTGGGCGAGTTCGCTCCCACGCGTACCTTCAAGGGCCACGCCGGCAGCAAGACCTCGAACAACGGTAAATAAGCCGAAAGGAGTGCAGCAGAATGGAATCCAGAGCATCCGCGCCCTATGTGCGCATCGCTCCCCGTAAGGTCCAGCTCGTTCTCGACCTTATCAGAAACAAGCCCGCCGATGAAGCTATGGCTATCCTGAAGTTCACGCCCAAGGCAGCCAGCGAACCGGTTTACAAGCTCCTGAAGTCCGCCATCGCCAACGCGGAGCACAACTTCGATATGGATACCGAGCGCCTTTACGTCGCCGAGGCGACCGTGTCTCAGGGCCCCACCCTGAAGCGCATCCGCCCCAGAGCGCACGGCAGAGCGTTCCGCATCAACAAGAAGACGAGCCACATCAACCTTGTGCTCAAAGAAGCGGAATAAGCGGAAGGAGGAACACGATAATGGGACAGAAAATCAATCCGACCGGTCTTAGGATCGGCGTCATCAAGGACTGGGAATCCCGCTGGTTCGCCGACAAGGCGACCTTCGGCGATACGCTCGTGACCGACTACAAGGTGCGTGAGTACCTGCTCAAGGCGCTCGCCAGCGCCGGCGTGCCGAAGATCGAGATCGAGCGCGACCCCAAGAGAGTCCGCATCAACATCCATTGCGCGAAGCCCGGCATGGTGATCGGCAAAGGCGGCGCTGAGATCGAAAAGATCAAGACCACCTGCAAGAACCTGATCGGCGAGAACAAGGATGTGTTCATCAACATCATCGAGATCAAGCAGCCCGACCTCAACGCCCAGCTGGTCGCTGAGAAGATCGCGCAGCAGCTCGAAAAGAGAGTGTCCTTCCGCCGCGCCGTCAAGCAGGCCATCGGCTCCACGATGCGCCTCGGCGCGAACGGCATCAAGATCCAGTGCAGCGGCAGACTCGGCGGCGCCGAGATCGCGCGCAGCGAGCACTACAAAGAGGGCACCATCCCGCTTCAGACCATCCGCGCCGACATCGACTACGGTTTCACCGAGGCCAAAACGACCTACGGCAGAATCGGCGTCAAGGTCTGGATCTACAGAGGCGAAGTCCTGCACGAGGCCGCCTCGAACAACAACAAGAGAAGACAGAGAAGAGACAGGAGGGCGTAAGAAATGTTAATGCCTAAACGCGTGAAGTACCGCAGACAGCAGAGAGGCCGCCTCAAGGGCGCGGCGCACCGCGGTACCGCAGTCAATTACGGTGATTACGGCCTTGCTGCTCTCGAGCCCGCCTGGATCACCTCGAACCAGATCGAGGCCGCCCGTATCGCCATGACGAGATACATCAAGCGCGGCGGTCAGGTGTGGATCAAGATCTTCCCCGACAAGCCCATCACCGAGAAGCCCGCCGAGACCCGCATGGGTTCCGGTAA
>JAEEGL017442082.1_pt1 | contig 12514 bp, 20 predicted proteins | sample 9134231 | NCBI WGS metagenome assembly JAEEGL01 (sample SAMN16246548, study PRJNA631951) | gut metagenome | biome: gut microbiome; feature: rumen; material: fiber-attached | host: Bos | place: Iran: Karaj | collected 2018-10
ACAAAGGTATAAAAACATTAACATAATAAGAAAGATTATGAAACTTACTACAAAAGACGTTAAGGTAGTCGATGACCCCGAATTTCGCATGTTGAATAACCGCGTCGGATTGTTCAATTCTTCGTATCAAGATTTCAAGCGGTATGGAATACCAAAGGCACAATTGATATTGACCGACATTCCGTATTCACTTGGCGATAAGGCTTACGCAAGCAATCCTTCTTGGTATGAGGGAGGGTCGAATGAAAATGGCGAATCGGACAAAGCAGGAGAAACGTTCTTTGTGACCGATGAAAATTTCAAGCCAGCGGAGTTTATGCACTTTGCCGCACAAATGCTAAAACCCGAGCCAAAGGAAAAGCCGACGGATGCCACACGTACAACCACAAGTGCGCCTTGCATGATAGTATTTTGCGAGTTCATGCAGCAATTCTACCTTATCGAACTTGGTAAGCGATACGGATTTAACCATTACATCAATTTGGTTTTCCGTAAGAACTATTCAGCACAAGTCCTAAAGGCTAACATGCGCGTCGTAGGAAATTGCGAGTACGGATTGGTGTTGTACCGTGACAAATTGCCAAAGTTCAATAATAATGGCCAAATGGTTTTCAATTGCATGGATTGGTCGCGTGACCTTGGTATGCCGCGTATTCACGAAACACAAAAGCCTATTCCGCTTTTGAAACGCTTGATAGAACTTTTTACAGACCCCGATGACGTTGTTATTGACCCGTGCGCAGGCAGCGGTTCAACGTTGATTGCAGCCGCAAATCTTGGTCGTAAGGCGTATGGCCTTGAAATATCAAAGCGTTTCTATGTGGATGCAAGGGAGGCCATAAAGCAAAATATCAATGTCGATATGTTTGCACAAGCCGAAAGCAAATATTACACCCGTCCTAACGTCCTAAAACAAGCCGTACAACAAGAATTAGCACTTGTTTAGGCTAATAAACGTTAAAATAGGAAAATAATTTGCTAAATATTTGGTATATTCAAAATAAAGATGTACCTTTGCACTTGATAAATTCTTTTGGATGAATACCTATAAATTGAACATTAAACGTGAAAGGCCAAACCGTTGCGAAACGTAGTAGGCTAAACATCGCGGCGGCAGTGTGATAGTCGCATGTTGGGCTCATAACCCAAAGGTGGGAGGCAGGTTCCACCGCCGCAACAACGGTATTTCAGTAACTTTTAGATTCATATTTGTAATAAAGTAAAGTGATTAAAAAATTAAGTTGTTTAGTGAAACGTTGTGAAACGGAGTAGCGACGCGGGGTTGTAGCTCAGTTGGTTAGAGCACTTGCTTTGCAAGCAAGGGGTCGTGGTTTCGAGTACCACCAGCTCCACAATACAAAACGGGCGTGTTTTGGCTTTTGATTGCAGATGGAAAGCAAGAAATCGTGCAAGCAATCATGCTTTGAAATGGTGAACAAAATAAACGCTAAGGTTGTAAACATGACCTCGCGCCGTGTTATGCTCGCAGCAGCATAAGTGCGCCTCGTTGGTGGCTTACGAAGGAACATAAAAGTCACGGCTTTGTTTTCCACGTTTTCTCAAAATGTGGTGGTGGAACGCTCGTCCAGTATCTGGTCAGCCCCAACGCACGTAACAAGTTTCTATGATAAGTCTGTAAGACCGCAGTTCGAGTCTGCGCACGTCCACTAAAAAGGAGTTTGGTGTAGCGGTAGTCACGTTAGAATTTGGCTCTAAAGGCGGGGGTTCGATTCCCTCAATTCCTACTAAATATTAAATAAAGATATGAAAAAGGGAAAGAAAAATATGGCAATTGTGCTGGCCTTTTCATTTGGTTATCGTGCAACCAGTGACGGCGAAATTATATCTCCTCGCGGAAAGAAACTAAAACTTTACACAAACAAGTTGGGTTATAAGCGGTTTGGTATTCGATACGGTAAGCAAACCATCAATATTCCAGTACATAGATTTGTCGCGTTTCAAAAGTATGGAGAAATAGTTTTTAATTCGGATTGTGTTCGTCATTTGGACGGTGATGCAAAGAACAACTCTTTTGATAATATAGAAATTGGTACACACCAAGAAAATTCGCTTGATATACCTAAAGAGGTACGTGTGGCCACAGCAAAATATGCAAGTAGTTTTATGACCGTATATGATGATGAAACTGTGAAATCAATAAAACAATACCATTCACAAACAAAGTCATATAAAATGACAATGGAAAAGTTCGGTATTTCGTCTAAGGCTACGTTGCATAATATATTGCATAATAGATAGTTAGTTTTTAATTTAATTCATAAAGAAAGTATGAAGATTATCAAATTTCAAACCGAGGATTTTTTGCCCTCACTTGCAATGGTCAACACCGTTGTATTAGCAAAAAACACTTTACCCATTCTTGGTGATGTACGTATCGAAACAAAGGCCGACGGAAACGGTGGCACGTATGCCGAATTGATGACAAGTGATTCGGAAACGTGGTTGCAAATGAAAGCACCATTGACAGAGGCCGAGGTCGGTATCGTTATTTGTATCGAGGCCAAGGGATTGTTACAAGCCTTGCGTAATCTTGGTGGTAAGCCCGTGACAATGGAAATTGACGATTCAAAGCACATCGTGAAATGTGACTACGGAAACGGTCATTTCTCGTTGCCCTACGAGGATGCACGGGATTTCCCGTTGCCTATGGCAGCACCCGATGGCGCAAAGACAAAGTTGATGGATGCAAAGAAAATGCTTACGGCCATTGAAAAGGCTGGATTTGCTACCGCCAACGATGAACTGCGGCCAGTTATGAACGGTGTGCATTTCGACTTTTTACCCACTTGCATGATTTCCGTTGCATCCGATGGTCACAAACTTGCCAAGTATGCCGATTTGACTATTACTTGTGATGAAATTGAGCCAAGTGGATTTACGATGCCTAAAAAGCCGTGTTCTACGTTGCTTAACGTGTTGGGTAGTACAGTTGCAGGCGACATTAAGGTTATGTTCAATGACCGTTGCTTTACCGTCAATAACACCCAATTCAAGATGTCGGCGCGTCTTATAGAAGGCCGTTATCCGAACTATGATAGCGTCATTCCAAAGGACAATGACCGCATCGTTACAATCGCAAAGAATGACTTTGTAGCCGCTTTGAAACGTGTATTGCCTATGGGTAATGCCAATAGCGAATTGGTTGCCTTGTCATTTAGCATGGGTATGATGACAATTTCGGCCGAGGATTTCGACTTTAGCAAGTCCGCATCGGAAAACGTCGGTTGCGACTATGCACAAAAGGAATTTACCATCGGTTTCAAGGGTAGCACATTGTTGCAGTTACTCCAAAACATCGACACCGATAACGTAAAGGTCATGTTAAAAGACCCAAGCCGTGCTGGTGTGCTTTGTGAGGATAAGCCAAACGGTGTGTATGAATACACGTCGCTTATCATGCCGATGTTAATCCAAAACGATTAAGCAATATGAACAACAATACACCAACGCTTATGCAAAGTGAAGAAGAACGCGCTCCTTGGAATGATAATATTGACGTTATCGAAATGGATAAGGCAATAGATGTCGAATACGTATTGCAAAAACATAACGTTAATGTTGTTACAACAGGCGATGACGACAATTTGGAAGAACGCTACAACGAAAAGCATTACACCGTACTTGAATTGTTAGGCGAACTTGAAACTTACATCAAGCAAGACTTGGAACGTTACAAAGGTAGCCAAACAAAAGAAAGGCTTCTAAACGAAATGTTGCGTGATTGTCAAGGTTGGGAATTGTACGACAAATCTTATAGCGAATCGGAATGACTAACGGCGAATACATAAACGGTTACGTCGAAAGGAAGGCGGGAGGTGAATACACTGGGATTGTCAAAATCGAGGGTATTGACCTTTCGCCAATTATAGCACAATATTTCAAGCAAGATGGCGAAAACTATCTTTGGTTACGCCGTAAGCCGCTACTTGAATATGACATGCAAGCGCAAAAGTACAACAAAAGGGAACGCGAGCCACGATTTGAGGTGTATATGAAAAAGCAAGTCGATGGCGGCACGTTTGCCTACGTTGGAGAATTTTTGTTCATGCGGTTAAAGTTTAAGATTGTCGGCATTTGGGATAATGTGCTTGGGCGCGACACGAAACGCCTAAACCTTTTCATTGACCGTTTGCCAATGTCCGAACAAACTATTATCAATGGCATAAAAGAAAGAAAAAGGAATGAAAAGCGATAACGATATAGCACAAGACTTGAAAGATATTGACCAACAAACGGTTGATGTTGTATGTGACATTTTGCGGCAATACAGCACAAAGACAAGCATGTATCTTGCAAACATGGTTGCATCCGTGTGTGATGTCGATGTGGACGAAATGCTCACCGACACCAAGCACCTACAAAATTCTCATGCCCGTTGGTTCTTTTGGTTCGCATACCGCTATATGACAAACGAAAACTACGATAGCATTGCACGTAAGACGGGAACAAAACGAAAGTTCACGGTTGGCAGCATCGGATATTGTATTAGTAAGATGTCGATGATGGTAGAGTCGGAGCCTATATGGGTCAAGCGTTGGACTATCATTAAGCGCGTCATCAAGGCCATTCTTGATAATGGTAGCCCTACGACGGAAAAACTACCTACGACAATAACGTTAAAGGTAGTACCGCCAAGTGGTGTAGATGTAAAGTTACAACTTATTCAATAAACCCCAAAAACAAATAATTATGATTCACGAAAGCAAAATTGCGTTTACGCGAGTAGATGACAATGGTAACGACAAAGTGATTAAGGAACGTTACCTTATTGCCGAGGCCGAAAGTTTCGGTGATGCCGAAGAACAAACCTACGATTTCTGCGAGGGCGAAACAGGTCTTGATGTCATTGATGTCAAGCGGTCGAAAATCAAGGAAATCTTGAATAGCCGTGATACTGGCGATGACAAGATTTTCGTTGCCGACATTGCCGACGTACAACACAATGACGATGGCGAGGAGGTCGAAATCGGCTACAAGGTTGCTTTGTTTGCCATTAGTTTCGATGATGCCTATGCCAAGTTGAATGTGTACTTGAAACAAGGCTACTCGATGCAGATTATCGGTGTCAAGAAGACAAAGTTTGTTGATTTGATTACGAACTAAAACCTTTTTCTACATGGCACGTCGTTTTGGATATAATCAATCGAGCAATAAGTTTGGTGCGTCAAAGGTTGTCTTTAAGGGCATTAAGTTTGATAGTACCTATGAACGTGACCGCTACATCTATCTATGCCACTTGCAAAAGAATGGCTTGATAAGCGGATTGCGGCTACAACAAAAGTTTGTCCTAATCAAGAAAACGATAAAGTTAGTTCCGACGCAACTAAAGACAAAGGTACGTTGGGATAAGCGTGTAGTCGAGCAAGAGGCAGACTATCATTGCGACTTTGTTTATATCGAAAACGGCGTGTATGTATGCGAGGAATTTAAGTCCGTAATGACAAGTTCTTTAGCGGATTATATTCTACGCCGTAAGTTGATGGTAAAGAAAATCTATGAACACAACGAAAAAGGCCGTAGTAAATGGATATTCCGCGAGGTAGTGTATTACAAGAAAAACAAAATAGAAATTACCGACAAATAAGATGGAAACGACAGGAAATCTTATAAGCATCGTGCATTGGCATGACCCTATGGAATTGCGTTTGTTTGACAAGCCTATTGCATGTGTGACAAACAATGACAAGGTACTAACGTTCAAGCATAACGACTATTTCAATGGCGATTCCGAAAGGAATATGAACGAATGGCTGTGGCGCGTCAAAAAGTACAATATCAAGTGTTGGTGTTTTCTTTCCGAACTAATCCCAAGTAAATAAATACTATGCTGAATTATCTTGATACAAAGAGTGTACTATTTACACGTGGTGTTTCCTTTGACCTAAAGCAATACTTGTATGTGGTGCAAGTTGTTTTGGGCGAGGATAAAAGTGTGGCATACGGAATGACATTTGACCGCGAAAACTTTGTAAAGGCCATCGGTAGCGAGGACGAAGATGACTACCTTTCAAAAGTGGCGCGTGATGCCGAAATAATGATGCAACAACAAGAGTGCCAACAATTGTTTGAAGTGTTAAGTGAGGAATACCAACTTGACATTCAAGCCAAGGCAAGCACTTTGGAAAACTACAAATTCAGTGGTGCGGAGGTTCAACAACTTTTGGCAAACCTTTTGCACAATCGCTCGCAAGAACTTGACGAGGCAAGCGTTAAGGATATTCTTTCGCTTATCAAGACGATGTACGAGCAAGGTGCGCTGGATAGCGGCGACACGTTCCAAAAGCACTTTATCACCATTCACGACAAATTCAATGCCCTTTGCCCGAATTGCAACCACGAAATTGATGTGTTCGCAGGTGTGGATTGTGTTTGTCCGTATTGCAAGCAAACGTTTAAGTGGTCAGAAGAGGAACGCCGATTCTACCCACAACCAAATAAACTATAAAACGAAGAAAGCGTTATGTTGAAAGAATTATTGCCAAAAAGCCGTCTTTACAAGGTCGTTTGTACCAATGACCGTAACGAAGACCAAGATTTGTTTGGGTTCTATCCCAATGCACGAATGGCGGCGCAAGCAATCCCAGCATTGGAAAAGCGTTGTAGCGATTGGATTAAGCGATGCAACGGCCAATTGATTGTAAAGCCAACCTATCCCGAAATGATTTTTAATCCCGTTTGTACCGATTATGAACATTTCAACCGTGCCTTGATACCTGATGACGAGTGGAAACGTGTAATGGATAGCGATGCTGCGGCTGAAATTTGTTGCAATAGCATGACTTGTGGACGCGGCTACTATTACAAGTTGGCACAAATGATTGATAAGAAATGGACGGTCATTGATATTGGTTGTGCCTATAATCCGCAATCCTATCTTTTCCAAGGCCATGCACGGTTTATAGCCGTAAATCCCGAATGGAAAGATAGTGATTTCCACTTTGAATATTTCCAAGCACCTAAGACGGAATTTTATGCGATGACAGGCCAACAATTCATAAAGGAAAAGTTAGAAACGCTTGACATCGACTTAAACCGTACTTTTGCCATTGTGAACTATGTGCCTAACGATTCATGCTCACAATGGGTGCGCGAAACTTTTAAGAACGTTTGGGCTTATTATCCTGCATGAGATTATGAAAACAAAACTTAACGACAACGAGGTAAAGGAAATCGTAAAAATGCAGAAAAAGATAGATTCCTACGAGGGGTTTATCCGTGCCGCGTTTATCATGGCTAAATCGGGAAGGCACATGAACTATCCTATGTTCTCGCATACCGACTTTGCCGACGAGATGAATTTCATTTGGAAAACCATAAAAGAAAAGTGTGTAAGCAATGAGGGTACGTAAGATAGCAAAGCAACTAAAGTTGTTCCACAAGCATGTCACGTTTGATAATGAGGGCTATCCCGTTTGTAAATACAAGGTGGCCAATCATTCGGCAAAGACCAACTATATTATGCGCATGACACGAAAGCATTATTTCGGCTTGCGTAACAAATATCCCGTTGGTTCGATGATGTGGAATCTTTACACACATAAGGCATGCTCTTACAACCTTTACGATGACATTCTTGAATTTTGGGGTTGGAAAGAGGATTGAAAAGCATAAACACAACAAAGGAAACGCCACAGAACCTATTTTTAAGGCCGCTGTGACGTTTTCTTTTCTTTTCCTTATAACTTTACCACCTAAAACACAAAACGCGCTTAAAACGCCTTATTTGCAAGGTATGGCAATCTCCTCTACCACCCTTTGCATCAAGTAACCGATTGTATAGGCCGACGGTTCGCCGTCTAAAGGTTCGCCATAATAATCTATGATAGCATCTGCCGCATGTTTCAATTCATGCGCAACGGAGTTCCAAAATTGCGCCCTTGATGTGCTTTTTCCGATATAGATAGCCGTCATACGTATATCATCGTTTGAAACGGCCAATCCGCTATTTGGTGTAGAAAGTACACGTATTGCACGTTGTATCTTTCTTTCGTTTAGGCCAAATGATTGCAGGACGGCGGCAATGTCATCCCAATCAAGCATATCGAAATCATAAGAAATCAAAACGCCCCATTTGCCATCAATATCAATGTAACTTGTTACCATGCCGAATGTATCATTTGTTCCCAAAAGATGACAACGCCTTTGCACGAGCAATCGCCAAGGAAACGACAGAAAACAAGTCCATCGCATCCGTCAGGGTCACAAAGAACGTCTTGGATATAACGTGCCATGTGTTCCTCGTCCTCAATACTACTACCCCAATAATCCGCTTTTACCATGTTGGCCAAATACAAAGCATCGTAGATTTCGTTTGTGTCTATTTCAATCTTGTATTTCGACAACAAAGTTTTTAATTCGTCAAGTGTCATTGGGGTGATGTTTTTCAAAACACCAGTTGCTTTGTCTTCGCGCTGCATTTTGCTGACCGCAAATTCGCAAAGCAACTTATTGAAGTGCATACCGTAATAGGACATATATTGCTCCATGTCCTCGGGTATCAAATAGTTCATCAATGTATTTGCCATATTTCTTTTCTTGTTTGTTTTATTATTTTTGCTAATTCTTGCTAATTCTTTCCAAACTTGCAAGAATTGGAAAGAACTTGAAAGGGAATCGGACGGGCAAATAACCCACCCAATCCCCAATTATTTTGCTTAGATAAAACGACCGCGTGAATCACGCATACGACGGAATCGCTCACTATCGTCTTTCATCATTTCATCTTCGCTATCCTCCCATCCGTGACGGTAGCCCATACGATAGGCACTTTCATGGTTTCCCATTCCCGTGCCGCGCATCATAACGTTACCACCGCTACGCATCATGGTACGGCGCATGTTTTCACGCATACCGCCCGTATCATTGTCCCTGTCAACGAAAATATATGCCATAGTTGTAATTTTTTTAAAGGGTTTCAATAGGCTTGGTTAAGACGATGACCCGTTAAGTTGGCGCAAGATATTTAACATTTCGGTGTTTTGCGCTTTCAGTTCGGCCAATTGTTGCTCTTGTGCCTTTTGCTTTTCTTGCAAGGATTGTATAACCCGCGCATTCTGCTTGTTCTCCGCATATTGCGGATTAAGCACTTCAAGCATCTTTTCCGATTCGGCTATAACACTTTTATGGTAAGGTACTTGCTCAATCGCTTTCTTAGATGTTTGTAACATCGCGTCAACGGCTTGTAGCATTGCCTCGCGACTACCACTAAAAGTAACATTCCCACGTGCAGCAATTTCAACACCTATTGGTATATCATTGAATGTTTCATCCTTTCCATTGATAGTTGCAACTACATCAATTACTTGCTGTGTTTGCATACCAGTCATTAGGTTGGGAGTTTGTGTAGGAAACTTCATTCGTGGTTGCGTTTTCGACTTTACAACACCAACTTCCAAGGTAGGTTTTTCGCCTTGCCTAAGAATGTAAAACGGATTACCGTTACCAAGACTATTAAAATCCATGTTTTTTCTTTTTTTTGTTTAACTTGTTATGCTGTTGCTTCTACGACCCTTGATGTCAAAACGAGCAATCCGTTGAAACGGTCATTGAACACGGTGAACACACTACCGCCAATAAGATTTTCAACCGTTACTGGCGTGCCGTCGTACTGTGTCAAATTCCTTGTAGTTCCATTAAGGGTAAGAGTGATTGGCAATGTCGTAGTTGCGTCCGCTGGAATTGCGGTTGCAAGACGAATTGTAAGGTAGCCTACTGGGGGTATTCTACGAAAACCAAGAGCAAGGTCAACGGTTTCAGTACCTACCGTGACGTTTGTAACGCCAAGGTAGGGAATACCGCCTGCATTCGTAGTCACATTAAAGCCATTGTTTACCATAACCTAACCTCCTATGACTTTACGTTAGAATACGATACTACCATTTCCAAAGCCATTACCATAGCCGACAGCACCCATGTAGGGCGTTGTGTTGACTGCAGTAAGTTGTGGCCATTGGACGTTTACGGTAGGCAACTGCTTAGATGCAATTTGGTCAACCTTTGCTTGTAACGGAGTCAAAAGCGCGTTGACGTAACTTGTAATCTGAGCGGTTTGGTTTGCATTGTCAATCTGTCCACGCAATTGCGTAATGATTTCGGCCTGCGTATCAATCTTTGCCTGCATGTCACGCTCACGGGCTGCGCAGAATTGGTTATCCATTTCTACGGTCTGTGCGTTGATGGCATTGATGATAGCGTTTGCGTTACGGTCTGCCTGCGAGCCAAGCTGATTAGTTTGGTTCAAGGTAGCGATTTGCGACTGATAACCCTGCTCGAGGATTTGCTTCTGTGTCTGGCAACAGCATTGTTGGAATTGGTTTGCAAGTTGACAATTACCGCTTTGAATAGCGTTGACAACCTGCATAACGTTCATTCCTTGGTTAGCTGCAATTGTAGCCAAAGCGTTTTGTACGTTTTGAACACCTGCGTTGACAAGATTGAAGTCCTGACCGAGCATCGTGGAAAGGCTTTGAATAGCCGTGCGGCTTGCCTCGCCTTGGTTTGTTACGGCTTGCATGATAAGGTCACGACCTGAATCATTTGCAAGCTGATTGCTCAGAAAAGCCGCACCTCCGTTGTTATTACCGAAGCCGCCACCAAAGCCGCCATTACCCCAACCAAACATTGAGGCGATGATTGCAAGTCCGAACAAGTCTGCAATGCTATTGAAGCCGCCATTTCCGAAACCAAATCCATTGTTACCCATACCGCCAAATCCGATGGGTATAGAAAAAGGAATAGTAGCGTTGTTGCCGCCATTACCTTCGGGAATTTGATAAATTTCTGCCATGTTTTTTGTTTTTTTGAATTACGAATTTTGTTAATTATCACTTGTGGGTGTAACCGATTACAAGTGCAAAATTACGCACAAAACATAGCATGGCAATACGGTACTTTTTAAAGTCCGCATCAAAATGAAAAAGCCCAATAAACAAAGGCGTTTACGGGCAATATTTTTCTTTTATGGGGGATTTTTTACGATTTATTGTTTGCTAACATCTTGATTATCAAACACTTCGCAAATATTTATTTCCGCTAATTCGTAATTTATGGGGTCTTTCATATAGACAACTTGCGGAAAATCATCTTTAGTTATTTTCTTTCCGTACTTGTTTGTTGGCACTTTCTTGATATGTACGCTTTCATAATGGCCTTTGAAATAAATTCTATCCCACAATTCGGGCTTTATCATCATGGCCAATTGTCGGCGCAAATGGTACGTCTTATAGTGTACCATCGTGCCAAGGTAGGAATTAAGGCTTTGGACGTTGTGCAATAGTTTTTCGTTTGTCTTTGAATAGTTGTTTAGCCTATATACCGCGTCACGTGCGTTTGCAATTGTACGGTTGCTTACATACACGCGATTTGGCTTTACAACACTACCAATGAATTGCACACCTTTCTTGTAGTGTTGGAAATAGAACTTATCGGGATGCAACCTTACATGTAGGTAAAGACTAAGGAAACGTCTTATAACCTCCATATCATGCAACATCTTTTTTCTTTGTTCCTCCGTTTCACACACCATCATAAAATAACCGTCATCGACATATCGGCCATGATACTTGTAGCCAAGTTTCTCTAACAACATATCCAACCAATGCAATAAAAAGTTTGCGTTGTGTTGGCTTGGTAGATTACCAATAGGCAAACCGAAACCGTCGCCGTTGGTGAATAGCGATTTGTTCTTTGGTAGTTGATGCCAAAGTTCCATTGGGCTATGCCTTTCACAGTTCTTTTCGGGTTCATGCAGCATTATGACCTCGCTTAACCAAAGGACATCATCAAGGTCATCGCCTTTGTAGTTTTCGCGTATGAACTTTTGTAGCATGGTGTTCAATAGGTTCACGTCAATAGACATAAAGAAACCTTGCAAATCAAACTTTGCTATCCATACATCTTTTGTATAGTTTTCGCTACATTCCCTTATATCGGCTTGTAATTGGTTGACACCATACAATACACCTTTTCCCGTGCGACAATTAAACGTGCGGTCACAGAAAAGGTTTTCTAATAGCGGTTCGACACGTAACGCAATATAATGGTGTACGATACGGTCACGAAAGCAAGCAGCAAACACCTCGCGTAACTTGGGCTTTGTCACGATAAAGGTTATACTTGTTGACGGGCGGTAAGTTCTGGCATTGATTTCATCACACAAACGTAACAAATCCCTTTGGTAATCGGGAAAGTATTTGATTGCGGATGGTGAACTTGCCTTGTGACGGAGACATGCACGGAATGCCTCGAACATATCCTCATCCCTTACCATTGTATGTTATTGCTATCCTTTGTAGCCATACTTTGCCTATATATTAAGTAGCACATATTTGTATTTTCCATCAAATGCGGAGACAGGACGAACACTGTTCTCATTCGTCTTGTTGTTGTTGTTGAAATTGCCATTGTTGAAATTCAGATTCCAAGCATTCGTAGCAGAGTTCTCGGTTTAACACGCCTACTTTCTTATTCTTAACTCCTTCGTTGTACGCAAAAC
>JAEEGL012780380.1_pt1 | contig 12513 bp, 6 predicted proteins | sample 9134231 | NCBI WGS metagenome assembly JAEEGL01 (sample SAMN16246548, study PRJNA631951) | gut metagenome | biome: gut microbiome; feature: rumen; material: fiber-attached | host: Bos | place: Iran: Karaj | collected 2018-10
CACCAGGTTGAAGCGGAAGGTCCATCCAACAGCCGACACCTCTACCGTGCTGCCGTTAAATCCTTTCACCTGGTCTGTACCGCCAAACTTACGATTAGCCACACTGCCTATGAGTTTTGCAACAGCAGGACCGACAAACTGCACGGCATTCAGTGCGATGTCGCCTGCGGTATTGTCGAAATAGTCCACCGTACTGGCAGATATGGGGCTCACGTACGAAGAGGTTTCCGAGTAGTTGCTGGAGAAAGTCTCCCCGTAGTTGATTCTCGTACCACCGTCTATGTCGTAGTTGCTCACCAGCGAGCGTGCCGTCATTTTCTCCTGCTCGTTGCGGCCTATCATTTCCGTCCACTTCAGCAGGTTGTCATGGTACCGTGCCACCTCGTCAATGGCTTCGCCGGTAAAGCCCGTCGGCACTATTATCTCATAGTCCACACCGAAGTTTTTGTCGGATGACGGCACCTTCGACCAGTAAACAATCTCGCCGGTAGCATTGGCACGCGCTACAGCCTCATCCTTCGTACCTGTGAAAATCAGCGACAGGCACTGGTCGGTAAGCGACGGCATGAGTTGTTTGGTGATATACTCCTGTGAGTGTACAAAGTTTGACTTAATCACTGGTCCGTAGGTTATCACCTCGTCACGAACCAGGTGCAGTATCGAGCCCTTGTCATCTACACCCAAAGCTATCTCCAGCAGGCGTCCGGACCGTTTCTGTCCTTGCAGCTGCCAGTAGATGCTGTCAGGAATTGCCCGAATGGCTGTAGCCGGTTTGACGATGATGTTCTGTTCCACACCGATATACAGGTCGGCATTGGCGCCCACCATTGTCTTGTCATCACTTGTCGAGATGTCCTCTGTTACCGTCATGGTGTAGTTGAAGGCACGGTTGCCGCTGCCAGAGAAGACCATACCGATAGAGGTGGCGACCTTGTCTGACACTGCGTTGTTGAATCCGCCTACGCCGCCGGCACCCATCGGTGCTGCCACGAAGCCTGTAAAGGTTGACAACCCGTTACCTGCCGAGAAGTTTAATGTCAGACCGCCGCTCCAGCTCAAGTCCATCTGGTAGCTGTATTGCAGCGTCGAGCCCTTGCTCAGTGTTGCCTTTGACGATCCTCCGGGCGGGTCGCGCAGAATGTCAATCAACAGCGGTGTCGAGTAGTTCAGCACGTCCTTGGCTCCCTGCAGCTGCTGTATATTTAATATGTACGCGCGTAAGGGGTCTGCCTCGTAGTGTGTGCCGTCCAGTGCCAGCGTCATCGTAACGGTGCGCAGGGCATTTGCTCCTGTCAGCAGGTAGGGCACCTGTGCTGCTTCCAGACTGTAGGTTGCCTCGCCCAGGCTGTCCAGTTCCAATGACTCTCTGTGTGTTGAGCTGACCATTCCGTTGTGGATAGTCACCAGTCCACCCGACAACTTCACCACATCTATGGTGTCGCTCTTCTGGTTGTTGTTATAGTAGTAGCGCTCCGTAGCCGAAATCTTCACCGGATACTTGCGGTCAATGCTGAATACGGGATAGCCGAAGGTGTACTTGGTCTCCAGCGAGTCCCTCTTGCCCTGCGGCCAGTTTGGTTTCTTCTTTCCGTAGGCAAGTGTCAGTTTCTGCTTGTTGCCGCTCACGTCCTTGTAGTTGTAGTACTGGTCGCCGAAGTAGTCGAACTTGTCATAGCCTATCTGCTTGAAATCGAGCACCACCGGCGAGTGGTATATGCGGCTGTATTTTGCGTTGTACGTTACAGTAACGGAGTCAATTTCAACGCCCTCGCCATTCGTCCATGAACCCAGGACGGTGTCGGTGTGCAGTGTCAGCGAGTCGGTAAGGTCTATCACGTCGCCCACCTGTCCGCTCTGGAACAGTGTGGCATAGCCCTGAGCCGTTATCTGCTGTATCTTCCACTTAACTGGCGGCAGCTTCACCATATATTCGCCGGTATGGACGTCAGGCGTGACTATCATGCGGTTCAGCGTGGTGTGTACCTTTGTCTTGTACTTATACTTCGAGTCGTGTGCCACATGCTCAAACTCCTCGTCGCGCTCCTTCTTGTCGCGGTCTTTGATGTCGCTCACCAGTCGTGAGGCGTTGTCGCCTTCCAGCGCGAGCACTATCTGCAGGTTGTCACCCAGGTTGTTGCGCGACAGCGAGTTGCCCAGAGGTATGTCACCCTGGTCCTTGCCGCCTGCCACGCGTCCGATGAGTGTCACGCGGGTATCGTCGTAGAAGAGTCGGTTGGCCACACTTTCCGTGTAACTGATGACAGAGTCTGCCGGCGCAGCGTCATCACTTGCATAGTAGTAGCCGTTATTTTTGAACACGTGTCCTTCCTTGAAGGCCCTGACGGCATGATCGCCGTCCAGCATTCGGAATGAGAACTTACCTTCGTGGTCACTGACCACCTTTCCGGCAGCATTGTGCATTTCGTGTCCGTCCACATAGAACGAGACGCCCTGCACCGGAATGCTTGTACCGCTATACTGCACATAACCCGTGAACTTGATGCTGTTCTCCACTTCGAACACCACGCCTTTCACCATGTTGCCACCGGGGGTGGTCTTGAAGGTCACGGGCAGCTGCCCGCTGAAGTTCTTCACGTTGGGTGCAACGGTGTATGTTGTCTCCGTACCGTTCAGGTAAGGCAGGTCGGCAATGCGGAAGGCACCGCTCTCGTCGGTGGTGGCCTTCCACGTATTTGGGTTGCCGTCCGACGTGATGTTGACTTCCACTCCCGGAATACCCGTTCCGTCAACAAAGCGCACATAGCCCTCCATGGCACCTGTCTGTGCACATTGGCCTGCTACGATCTTCGTTTCCTCATACGTGTAGCCCTCACAATTCGTCACGCCGCGTACAAAGTACTCGTACTGATGAACAGGACTGGTGGTCTTGTCCTCGTACTGCATCTCCGTAACCTGTGCGAGACTGTCAAACTTCTCGGCAGTGACATCGCGGCGCCACACCTCGTAGAAGTCCACGGGTTCGTCATCGACGTTCGCCCATGTCAGCAGCACCGAGCTCTGCAGTTCGCGAGCCGTCAGCGACTCCTTGTCGATGTGGCCCAAGCTCTCGTGATAGAACTTGTCCTCAGGCACTGCTGCGGCGAAGCTCACCTCGCCGTTGCCCAGCGGCGACTTGCTGCCGTCAACAATCAGCGTCAGCTCGTAGTCCAGACAGGGGCGCGTCACCTGCACCTCCATCTCGCCCGTCCGTATCTGGTCAGCGGCAACGGCGACGACAGTGCTGTCGCTCTTCGAACCGTCCTTCTTAAAGGTATTCACCTTCATCTTCATGCCTACGCGGCTGTCCCACACATAGCGGTGTGTGTCGTCGTTGGCCTTGTAGTTCCATGTTACCTTTACCTTATATTCCTCCTTGTCGCTCCATTCAGCCTTCACGTCGGTAGGCTCCAGCAGGGCGAGCTTGTCCATCTGCGGCTGGATGGTAACAAGCGTCGGGTTCTTGTCTGCCGACATGCCCCACAGCTGCTGGGCGGCAGTACGCACTACCCAGTAAGCCACCGGCACCTTTCCGCCATCGATGTTCTCCGCCTTCAGCGCACTGATGAGCGTCGAGTCCTTGAATTCGTATTTTGACTCGCTGCCGTCGAGCATTACAGAGCCTATGGATGTCATATCCTCTGCCTTGCCCGTCAGCGAACGGTACACCATGAACATGTCGCCGTCCATCAAGTCATTGTATTCTGCGTCCTTGGTGTCCCAGTGCAGCACCACGGCACCGGCATCGGTCATGCTGGTCTTCGAGTGGGCCAGCACGTCGCACGTCAGGTTGCGCGGGTTGTGTATCACGGCATCACTCTTGGGGTCGTAGGTGTAGAAGAGGAATACGGGTGTCAGACTGACCGTCATCTTCAGGTCGCGGTGAGCCTCGGTAGCAGGCACTGTCAGGAAGCCCGAATAGCTGTTTTCGGGCAGCGTCAACCGCGGCAGGTCTTTCCTGTTGCCATTCTCGTCAGTGTACCAAGCGTCAATCCAATTCACCGCCTGGTCGCACGAGAAGGGAATCTTCAGCATTCCTTCTTCACCAGCTTCCGAACCGGGTACAATGTCGTAGCACTCAAAGGTGGCGTCTAAAGAAAAAACAGGTATCGCCCTACCGCCTTCGTACTTCCATGTACCGGCCTGGTTATCATTCATTTTATTCATCAAAGCCACCTGGTCAGTGATATTAGATCGGTCTGCGGGAATATTTTTCCAATCATGTGCAGAGCAAATGCAAGGTTGATTTTCGCCTGCCCAGGGTTCGTATTGAACAAAGCATATGTTATATTTAGTTATGTTTTTGTTTACCCAACGGCCATTATCATAGAGGCGACAAAGATCGTATGTGGCACCCGTTTCACCCCATCCGATGAAGGCACCGCCATATCTGTCATCTTTGCTGCTGTTTTCGGTGAGGAGTTTACCATCAAACAGACAGTCGGTCAACTTAACCGTGTTCTTGCGCGCATGTCCAACAAAGCCGCCTACAAATTCACCCGTATCATTTGAGTTGTCACGGCCTGTTACGGTAACGGAAACCCACACTCTCTCGATGGTGACCTGACGATCGTTCGGAACTTCTCCAACCGTACCCACCAGTCCCGACGAGTGCTTTCCGCCCTTTACGCTACCCGTGACGTGCAAGTTGCGAATGGTGGCGTTGGTTACATAGGAGAATGGCGCTATGTAAAAAAAATTGTTGGAATCATCAAGATTTACATCCAGCGTATGGCCATTACCGTTGAATATTCCCCGGAAAGGTTCATCAACATTTAGTCCCACCCATTCGGTTACCGTAAAGTCGGCTTCCATGATGGCGTTGACTTCACTGTTGCCGGCAGCATCATGTACCAGTTGCCTGAAGCGTGACCAGTCGTCTGCGCTGCGCAGCACATGGTAACTCACACCGTCGATGACTCTTACCTCATCGTCCGCCGACCATACCGAAATAGGAATAGCCGACATGAGTAGTATTAACAATAATACACTCAGATTGTTTAGGTTAATTTTCATAATATTTATAGATTTAGTTTTTTATTATCACTTCTATTGTCGGTCGGGGCTCATTTACCAGGCTTCATCTTGGTTGCCGCCGTTTTTGTTGTATTCCAATTCATTATCATCGCTATCGCCGCCACCACTGAGACCTCTGGTATCAAGGTTCGAAATAGTCAGCAGCTGTTTATGAAGTTGAGCCTTCAGGAATCTCATCGTAGGTTTCTTATATTGTTTCTTAATCATAGTTTTCTTTTTTTCTTTGCCTATTTATATTTAAGTGATGCTCGTGTTAAGTTTCTCGCTTACTTAATCACATATTTTTTTCCATTCACGACGTAGATGCCCTTCTTGGCAGGCTGCTGAACCCTGCGGCCTTGCAGGTCGTACCAGGCGTCAGCCTTGCCGGAATTGACATTCGGCAATTCACAATTGGCAATTCCTGTGGCGTCGCTGAAGTCCATAGTGAAGGCGAGGGCATTGGCGATGTCGTCCCTCAAGATGTGGAAGTAGGCGCGGAAGCCCTTCATGCTGCTACCAGATTTTGCCCACGTCAGCTTGTCACCGCCACTGACAAAGAGATTCCTCTCGTTGTTGAGTTCCAGTGTTGTTGGATTGATGGCAGGAACGAATTCGATGACGCCAGGGACGATCGAACAGGCAGTGCCATTAATAACCTTCACACCGGAGAATGTCGGATTCACCACATCGCTCCCCACTTTGACAAGATACGGTTTGCCAGCCTCGATGCTCTCGGCATTGCTGAATGTCAGCGTCAGCGTTTTTGTACCAGCGTCGAAGGAAGCGTTGGTCAGTTGCTTCACCATAGCTCCTTGAAGAGGTGTTCCGTCAAAATGGTGATCTTCTTCGGCAGATGTGTTACCGATACCAAACGGTACTGAGAACGTATTCCAGCCGCCAGCTTTCAGCGTGCGAGTCAGAGTGACATTCAAATTTACTCCATTATTGTTGTTGCTGATCCAATCCGAATTGCTTGTATTCTCGTTAAGAAGTTGGATTGTTGTCCATCCTTCGGGAATGCCATTTGTGCTGGGTTTCGTCCATATGTTTGAATAGGCTGTCTTGAATGTACCCGGAGCTGCGACGCCATCGAGCCACAAGTCAGTACAATTTTTGGCAGTGATGGAAGTAGCAAGACAAGTTACGGAGTTGAGACTACTGCAGCCTTTGAACATTTGATGGTAGCATTGGTCAAAATTCAACGTAGTGGCAGGCAGCACGGGGGCTGTGGTCAGGTTTATGCAGCCATAGAACATGTCTGCATAACAGCCAACAGCCAGTGTTGTGGCTGGCAGTGCGGGGGCTGTGGTCAAGGCAGTGCAGCCATAGAACATTTGATAATAGCAGCTAGTAGCCAGTGTTGTGGCTGGCAGAAGCAACTGACTGGCATCGGTTAGCGAAGTATTATTTTTGAATAATCCGAGGAAAGCATTATCTGCCAACGTAATAGCCGTAGTAGCTTTGGCAAAGTTTTCCTCATCAACAAGGCTCATGATGTTACCATAGACCTTGCAAGTTGCGTCACCTGTAATAGTAGTGCCGTAATAACTGGTGTTGGTGCCGTAAAACTCCAACTTGTCTCCTGCATAAACGGGGATTGTAGTAGTTCTTGTATATTTGTCGTGATTGACACCGTTTATGTGGATTGTCATACCTGCCCCCGCCGGATCTGTCACTAAGATATTACCTCCTGACGTAACTTCTATCGTGAGCGGCGTGCTAAGCGTTGGTGTTACGTCTGCCCATGCACCAGTGATAACGGTCAAGAGAAGGACGGTTAAGGAAATGATTTTCTTTTTCATTGTTGTTCAATTATATTTTCTGTTTAATTTTTGGCTACAAATATACGCAATATTCCTGAAATATCAAAGGATTTTCTACTTTTTTTGTATATAAACAGGTATTTATTGCCATTCTTAGCACTCGTAAACCATATACTTAGCACTCGTAAACCATATACTTGCACCGCGTAAGTACACAAGGCGACCGTTCCCGCTGTGTACATCAAACCGCTATAGCTGTAAACTTTTTTCTATTTATATATGCCCTGTGTGTCGCCGTCGGAGGATGCTTCTAACCTGTTGATAGAGAGGTAGTTAGCGTAGGCCTGTTTTTGTCGCTAACGAAAGCCATGTTTGTTGCCAACGAAAGCCGTGTTTGTTACTAACGAAAGCCATGTTTGTTAGGCGCTTAAACGGCACTTGTCCTTCGGTCACGGTGCAAAGGTAAGAATAATTCAAATTACACAGCGGAACCGCCTGCTCCTTATACTCCGAAAAGAGAAACTTTTCAAGAAAAAATCTGAAAAAGAGATGAGTTGTCATAAAAAACCGACACCTCGCCATGAGGTGCCGGATTTCTTATAGGTTGGTTGCGACATACTGCCTACTTGGCAGGCTCTTCATAGTCTGGAAGATGCTCGAAACACTCGTGATACTGGATAGCCAGCTGCTTGTATTTTTCCACGGTGGCGGCGCTGGAGGTATCGGCACGCATAATCTCGTAGTAGATGTGCGACAATCCGGGCTCTACACCTGAGTTGGTGTGGATGAAGTTATAGATTTTCTCACCGAGGACACTGCGCGCAATCTCCTCTTCCTGTGCGGCGTAGAACATACCGTAGGTCTTCACCTGAATCTCGGTCATCAGCTTGTTGTACTGCAGATTGGTGATATCGCCCCAGTAGCCGTAGTCGCTGGTCTGGTGCTTGTAGCGACCGAAGAAACCGCGTTCCGTGGCGGTTTTGTTCAGGTCTTCGATGACGGGCTCGACCTCCTGCTTCTTCCACCCTGCCACGATGGTGGTGCGCGCCAGGTCCTTCAGGTCGTAAGGCATGCAGTTGTCGGTGCGGCACTTGCGGGTGGCACTCTCACGCGTCTTGTAGTTGATATCGGTGACGAGACCCTGATGGCGGTTGGCTATCTCTACGGCGAAGGCCTGGGTATGCGGACCATATTCGCGCGCGTCGGCCAGCGCTTCGGTCATCTCTTTCTCAAACTGTTCCTGAGGGGTGATGTCGTCGGAAGAGCAAGATGCAACAAACGCTACGCCGCAATACAGCATGGCGGCAAGCAACATAGAATAGTATTTCTTCATCATAATCATAAAATATGTTTTTGTGTACGCGCGCTGATGCACGCAAAATGACGTTTATTTTTTCAGCTGCAAAGATACATAATATTCTGCAAACCGCCAAGCATCATCGGCAAAAAAATCCATGAATTGTTTGGCAGTTTGGGGATTTTTTCGTACCTTCGCAGAAAATTTCAGTACTATACTATGAAACAGATGAAAAGGATTTTGGTGACGGGTGGTGCCGGATTCATCGGCAGCCATCTTTGTGAGCGACTGGTCAACGAGGGTAACGACGTCATTTGCCTCGACAACTTCTACACGGGCTCGAAGGAGAACGTATGGCACTTGCTGGGCAAGCCGAACTTCGAAATTGTACGCCACGACGTCTGTCAGCCATACTGGGCAGAAGTCGATGAAATCTACAATTTAGCGTGCCCCGCCTCCCCCGTGTACTACCAGAACGACCCCATTCAGACCACCAAAACCTCGGTGTTCGGAGCCTACCACATGCTGGGTTTGGCACGCAGGACGAAGAGTAAGATTCTGCAGACATCAACCAGCGAGGTCTATGGCGACCCGAACGTACACCCTCAGCCCGAGAGCTATTGGGGCAACGTCAACACCATCGGCATCCGCTCGTGCTACGACGAAGGAAAGCGCTGTGCCGAGACAATGTTCTTCGACTACCACCGCCTGCACGGCGTGCGCATCAAGGTGATACGCATCTTCAACACCTACGGTCCGCGAATGGCCGAGCACGACGGCCGCGTGGTCTCCAACTTCATCATGCAGGCCCTGCGTGGCGAGGACATCACCATCTATGGCGACGGCACACAGACACGCTCCTTCCAGTATGTTTCCGACCTCATTGAGGGAATGGTTCGTATGATGGAGAGTGGCGACGACTTCACCGGTCCCGTCAATATCGGCAATCCGGGCGAGTTCACCATGCTGGAACTGGCTGAGAAAGTCATCGAATTCACCGGTTCGAAGAGTAAAATCGTCTTCCAGCCCCTGCCTCAGGACGACCCGAAGATGCGCCGTCCTGACATCACCCTCGCCAAGACGCGCCTCGACTGGGAGCCCAAAGTCAAGTTAGACGAAGGTCTGAAGAAGACCATCGACTACTTCAAAAGCCGTCTGTAAGGGGGGAAAGCAAAATCTTATGGTTGCTGGGTTGGTCTGACCAATAGCTTTATGCTTGGTTGGTCAGACGAATCACGTTGTCGCACATATTGCTGACTGCAGGACGGTGTGTGATGAATATCATCGTCTTATGCTGACAGAACGCAAACAGGCGACGGAACAGTTCACGCTCGGTCTCTTCATCGAGAGAAGAGCTGATTTCATCGAGCAAAAGGATGGCTCCGGGACGCAGCAGACCACGAGCAATGGCGATGCGCTGGGCCTGACCTTCGCTGAGTCCGATACCTCGCTCGCCTAACAGCGTGTCGATGCCCTGCGGCAACGAATAGACAAAATCTGCCATAGCAACATTCAGCACCTCTTGCAACTCCTCATCAGTAGCCTCCGGACACGCTAACTGCAGATTATAGCGCACGGAGCCGCTCATCAGCGTATTTCCCTGCGGAACGAAGACAAAACACGGACGCGTGACCTCAGAGACGCTCTGATGATGCCCAAAAGTATCAAAAATGCCGATTTCACCGACGTTTGGTTTGATAAATGACAGCATCAGACGGAACAACGTTGTCTTGCCAATGCCCGTAGCACCCATGATAGCTGTTTTGGTGCCCGGTTCGAAGCGATGAGAGAAGTTTTTTAGCACGGGACGATCACCCGTAGCATAACAAAAAGTGACGGTTTCAACGGAAACTCCAAGTTCCTGAGCATCCAAAAGAGGCTGCTCTTTCGTCTCAATGATTTCACGTCGTTTTCCGCTCTGTTCCAGTTCCTCCAGACGGTCGATGCTCGCCGTGGCGTAGAAGAACTGCGGCATCATGTTCAGCAGATTCATGATAGGATGCTGAATCTGACCGACCAACTGCAAAAACGAGGTCATCACACCAAAGGTAATGACACCGCTACGCAACTGCAAACCGCCCCATACAAAGGCGAGCAGATAACCCAGACTGAACGTGAAGCCCAGCATCAGACGGGTGATAACGGTAAAATTGGTACGGCGCAGCACACGTCCCATTAGTTGGTCCTGCATGGTGCTGAGTCGGTTGGTCACCCACTCCTCACTACCCAGCGAACGCAGCACGGCATTGTGCTCCATACCCTCCTGCACCTGCATCTGGATGACGCTCTCCTGCTGACGGATATCCAGCGTCATGTTACGCAAGCGGTGCGCGAACATCTTTCCAAAACCGACGACCAACGGCGTGATAAACAATAGCACGACGGCCAGTCGCGGGTCCATGGAGTACATCAACAGAAAGGCACCACACAACTGAACGCTGGTGACCACAAACTGAGGCAACAGCGTCGTGGTGACATTGGCGACGGTGTCGATATCCTTCGACAGACGCGAGGTCACATCGCCTGAATGCAGCTGGTCTTCGAACATCTGCCGACGAAACAGACTGCTGAACACGCGCAGTCGGATGGTGTTCGACTGACTGGTTGCTGCCTTGGTGGTCATATAATAGAACACCTGACGAAGCAGGATACCCACGACCACCGTCGATACCAGCATGGCAACCATGCGAATGACGTCCTCGGTCGTACCTGTTCGGATGGTAATATCGATGAATTGCTTGCTGAGCCAAATCATCAGCAAACCCAGCAGCACCTGAACGATGCCTATCACCATGCGGGCAACGGTATTCCACCGGATACCCGACATATTACGCCATATCCAAACGATATACTTCACCGGCTAATTGTCAATTCTCAACTGTCAATTGTCAATTCTCAATTGTCAATTATCAATTATCAATTATCTTCAGTTCCAGCCACTGATTGACCATCTTCGTCACATCTTCGCGAGCCTGATCGGCATTGACTTCATATTCCTCGCAGAGAGCAGCAGTCAGACTGTCAATGCTAAAATCTCCCATTTCATCGGCCTTCTTCCACAGCCAGGCAGCCGTTTCGTTCAGACTGATCAGCTTGCCGAAGTCAATCGTGCCCAGTCCTTCACCAACAATCACATGTTCACCACAAACGGTGCGTAACACAAAACCTTCTTTTATCTTCATAGCCTTATTTTTATTACATTATTATATATATACATCCAATTTTTCAGATGACTTTCAGGTAGGTCCGGCGATAAATTGCCAGAATCCATCGGCGAACGGGCAGCAGGCGCCACCACAATTTGCTGGCTTTCACGCGCCACGGACAATACAGCGGATGATGCTTTCCTCCGGCGGTAACGACATTGATAGCCAAAGCCGCCACCTCGTCCAACCGGCAATGCTCTTCACCATAAAGATTGCCGTCGCCCATCAGCGTCACCTGATCACCCTCAATACGAATAATGCGATGAACGACATAGCGACAGCCTTCCACCCAGGCCAGTACCACGTGACCGACCTGCAGATTTTCCGGCTTGACCAAATCAACACTCTCACGACTGCCAATGATGAACGGCAACATGCTGTAACCCTTGACGGGGAAGGTTACACGCAGACCGTCATTCACCAAGGCAACGGCATTGCGGATGATTTCATTATCGCTCACCTGTACCATCACCGTCCAATTCTTACTCCTTCCACCGCCTGCTGACAAACACGCGCAGCCTGCTCGTCGGGGAGACATTGCAAATGCCATACGGGCACCCGACCAGCCATCAGGTCTTCCGTCTCGTGAAGTCCCTCTGCCACCTGCCTATCCCAGCGCTTACCGGAAATGGAAGGAACCAGGGCAGCATAAGCCTCCAACGGGCGCAGGCGACGTATCTTATTAAATGGTGCCTGACTCAACTCAACAATACCGCCGACGGGATAGCTCACATTACGATAACAGGGGGTCTTTCCACTCCATGGAGAACCAAAAACATAGATTCCATCGGGAATTTGTCGGACAACAGGATTATCGTCGTTCACCAATTCGGTATCAGGAATATGATTGAGCCAAAGTCTGGAATGCGTGCTCTTTCCCGTACCACTCTTGCCTAAAAACATATAGGCGTAACCGTCATGACTAACGACAGAGGAATGGAACAATGCCGTCTGGCGATTGGCTGTTGCCAGCGCAAACATCACCATCAAAGCATTATTGATACCAAACAGCGGTTCGTCAACGAGCAGGACGATAGCCTCAGTATATTGGCTGTTAGTCAGCATCTTAGCAGCACAGCGTCCCCACAACTGGAACTCAAAATAAGGCTGACCGTTGGCGGTACCCGCGAGAATCTGCGAACCGTCATCGTCTTGATGCATTTCCACCTTGATACCATCTGTCAAGGAAAAGTCATCAGCAGAAACCACCTTCATAGCAAACACCACATCA
>JAEEGL014251265.1_pt1 | contig 12513 bp, 3 predicted proteins | sample 9134231 | NCBI WGS metagenome assembly JAEEGL01 (sample SAMN16246548, study PRJNA631951) | gut metagenome | biome: gut microbiome; feature: rumen; material: fiber-attached | host: Bos | place: Iran: Karaj | collected 2018-10
CCGGCGGCGCGACGAGAACGGTCTGCGGATCGTCCGTCAGATTGACCCCCACAAGCGCCTTGCGCCGTCCTGCGGCATCGCGCCACCACATGCTTGGAACTACCGGCAGCTCCACATGCTCGTAGTAGTCGCCGCGCCATCTCATGCGCCAGTCGAACGTAAGTCTTTCCAGCGGACGAACTGGAACAAGTTCCCCTTCCAGCGAACCGTACACGAGGAAATCGCGGGCGGCGGCATGGGCGTGGGCGAAAAGGCGGGCGGTGTCTCCGCAACGCGGATCAATCCTCTTGTCGCGCGTGGGCCAATCCCAGTTCCAGCCGTTGATCACGCCCCAGGTGAACTCGCGCGCCATCAGCGAAAACGCCGCATCGTACTTCTGGTCGCGCACGTTCTGGCGGATGCCGAAGTAGATCGTATAGCCTGAATACACGGCGGGATAGAAAGGAACATCCTCGGCGGTGGCTCGCGTCACGACGAGATTCCCGTCGCACACATCCATGAAACTTTCGCCGGAACCTTCAAACGTCACCGGAATGTTCCGGGGCGAATACTTGGCATGCGCCTGCGCGAGATACTCGTGTCTGCCGCGCGCCCACCAGCCGCCGCCGCCGGCAGGGTGTCCGTGGTCCGTGGCGAAGCAGAGACGCGGCGGGCCGCATCCTACCTGGTCGTAGTAGATCGCGTTCGCGCCCGTCTCCCTGAAAAGACGGTCGGAGAAGTGGTCGATCGTCGCCTGCCACCTGGCGGCGCATGGACACATCACGGCAAAGTCGTGCCTGCCGTATGTTCCACCGGCATAAGGCTCCGAATACCATCCGCCATTCTCCCGGCGGCAGGCATCGGGGAGTACGTAGCCGAAGGATTCAAGCAACGTGTCGTAGATGTGCGGATTGGTGTATGGCATAACCACGATCCCCTCCTTGCGGAACTGCGCTACCGCCTCCTTTACGCCAATGCGCGGCGGGAAGTTCTCAGGGAAATTAAGGCACATGTCGCCAACTTCACAACCCGGATACCAGCGATAGAAGCGCAGCCCGAGATTCGCGCCATCCATGCCCCTGCGAATATTCTCTATGGCGTTCGTGAAAGAGTCCAGTGTCTTCAGGAGATGAAACGATATCCAGAAATCCGTCTCCGACATCGCCTTCGGAAAATCAGTCCGATGGGCAATGGGGCCCTTGGCCGCCCACTTCTGCTTCAACGCCCATTCACGGTACATCCGCGCGGCTTCCCACCAATCGCCGCGAAACGCCGCCACTGTCACGGCGTACCCCGGACCGGATGCGGCGCGGCCTACCTGCCCCATATTCTCCACCGGCGTGTTGAACCATAGGCACATGTTCTTCTGCCGCATCGTCTTTATGCGCTGTTCGGCATCATGTGCGGCAACGTAAAGTCCCGAACCGTTCTTCATGAACGCCGTGACCATGGGAACCGCAGAAGGAGCTTCGTAATATCCCCAGAGATGGCGTCTGTCCTGCGTGTTGCCGTCGAAACGCCTCAAGAGACGCGCACCAAGGTTTTCATGGGGCAGCAGCACGTCGGCCTCTCCCGGTTCGACGATATGATTCAGGCAGGGATAGTCCGTCTCGCGCAATCCCCAACTGCCGCTGCGGTTGGCGACGGATATGCGCCACTCGCTGGCGGCCCCGCCCCGCACAAGTTCTATTGAAGCCGCTACGTCGACAACCCCGACCTCTCCGGGAAGATCCATGCCCTGCCAATGGAAAATAAGTTTCCCGTCTGCATTGTCGATGCTATGCGAACTCGCCTTGGAACGGTTGTCGAGCGCTACCTTCGTGACGCCCCCCGTGGAATCCTGGCGAGAAAAAGTCAGCCGCCAGAAATCGGGCGATGCGGCACCTGGTCGCCCGGAAAGAAACCTCACCTCGCCGGAAAGACGGTTGACGATTCCAGTAGGCGAGAACCCGCGCTCGGCATCGGCAAATTCCAGCCGCAACGCCCCGCTGTCCAGCATTGCGCCTGCAAAAACATGCGGGCACAAGGCCAAAAGAAGTACAGCTAAAGGGCGTGCCATGGCTTAGCGGAATGACAATCCAAAACCTTGGCTACGGCCGCCATTGAGAATCTCGGCATAACCATCGTCGCCGTCATAGGCGATCAAGACCTCGTTCTCCGTCAAAGCGCTCTTGAAGTTCCATGCGGCTTCACCGTCTGCGGCGGTGAAGGTGCGCGTCTCGCCGTTGATGGTGACTGAAAGGGTTCCTGTACCTGTCACGCGCAGCGGAAGCACGAAAGAGGAGATGCGTCCATTGTCCTTCCCACGCCAGACCGCCTCGAGCGACTGCCCCGGATTGACCATCACCGTACGGTTCTCGGACTCCACCACGTTCGTCGTGGCGGCAAGCACCTCCATGGCGCGTCCGCCAATGTCAAATGCGTAAACGCCACGCCAGTCGGCCTCCAGCGCACCGATATCGAGCGCTCCGTTTGTCCGCCGCGCGTTGCGCCATTCATCGACCTTCGGCCACAGATCCGAATATGCGCTACGCGGATACGCGCTCTCGCATGCCTTGTCGCATACGATGCTGCGCGCGAGCGGACGGAGATCTTCGCCTATCGCGAGCGCTTCGATGTTGGTCACGATGCTGTTCACCGCTCTATCGGCCAAATCTGCTCCAGACACGGCAGCACCAGCAATAAACACGCAGTTCGTCGGGGCATACGGACCATCCTTCGAGGTATATTTTCCGAGCACGATCGTGTTCGCCAACATGGAGAAATTGCCTGAATGTGTCCCAAGCGCATATCCCGCACTCCCGTCAAGCTTATAGGCATTCGGTCCGATGGTGGAATCGAAGATCAGGGTATAACTGTGGACGGACGCTTGATCGGCGTAGTTGCCGTCCACCACAGCGCCGTAGAAGTCACATTCTGAGGTTACACCCCTCTTGGCGCGGTTTCCGACAATCTTCGTGTTCACGATCGCCACAAGGCGCGCTGCCGAGCCGTTATAGGAACTGCAGTTGGTTATGACGCAGTCCTGCACATGCGCATAGTGCCTGGCGCTAGGACCATAGCCGAACGCCCCGCCGCAGTTGAAGTCATTGTCCGAATCGTAGGCGGACTTCTCGTCGGGATAAGGACACGGGAATGCGTGTCCATTTCTAAGGGTGAATCCACGCACCACGGCATAGTCGTCGAGGGCAACGCATCTCACGGCGTTTGAACCGCAACTGTAGGCATCGGCATATTCCGTGCCGGCGGCGCCGGTGATGAACGTGGTGGCGGCACCGTCGTCCGAAACCAGAGACACGCCCGACTTGACCACGGCACGCGCCGGGACCGACGTCTCCGAGGTGACGCCGGAAGGCACCGTCATCGTACCGATTTCATAGGAGCCCGCCGCCGCATGGACGGTATCGCCGGCTATGGCCATTCCAAGCGCCGCCGCGAGCGACTGCTTTGGCGTCGCACGGGAACAACCGTCGTTGGCGTCGTTGCCGAATGGACTTACATACCAGTCCGGCACCGTCACAGGTTCAACCGAAACAGCCTTCTGCGTGGCCTCGTCGCCCGCCGTGAAAGTCCATACTCCGCCGTCGAGGTCGGTGAAAAGGTTAGTGACGCCGTTCACCGACACACCCTGCACGTTGCGCGCGGGATTCGGCTTGCGCGAAACCGATATCGAAGCACGCGCCGCAAGCGCGTTGGTTCCGACCGTGCCGCCGACAACCACATACTGATCCGCAGGTGCGTCCAGGACTACAGACTGCACGGCTTCCTGCCAGGCACCTGCGCACGGGAAATCTCCGCCCATGCGCCAAGGCTTGCCGTTCAGGTCGGAAGTTGCAAACTGCGCGAAGTTCGTGGCGAACGTCGCCCATTCGTCGGTGTCTTCATCCGGGAACCAGCGGCACGTGGAATCAAGAGCAGGCGACCCGGAGAGTACACGCCAGTCACCGCCGGCTTTATCAAAGAAGAGAGGATCGGCGAACGTGTATCCAGCGGACGGAGAATTTGCGCCATAGTTACCTTTATCGAAAACGGAACCCCAGTAGAAAGCGTCTTGGGCATTTCCCGGCAAACTGCGAGACTGTTTGCCGAACACGCAGTTGTAATGGTGTGCGCTCCCGTTCAAGACAAGTCCGGGTACGGTACAATTCTGCAAGAGCGTATCTTTATAAATCAGATACCCGTTGTCTGGCGTTGTGCAGTTCGCTATCAGGCAGGACGAGAGGTAAGACTTTCTGACAATATTTCCATTGGCTCCCCGACAGTTGAATATCTTGCAGCGCGATGCCCAAGCGTAACTGATGGCCGTTGCCCCAAAAGCCCCGCAGTTGGTGATTACGCAATCAAGTATCTGGCACGTGCCAAAGACCGCAGTGGAAGAAGGTCCATAGAATCCGCCCGATGATTGCGCAAGCGTAAAACTATCCGCGGTAGTGGAAGCACCGGTATTGGTAAGATCAGTATGTCCATCGGCTAGAGTGAAACCTTGCAGCGCAAATACACCCGAAGACCCCAAAACGGCCACGCATCTTTCGGCGTTGGGTCCGAGCCCCGGATAGTTCGCGGAATCGACCGGATTGGAATCGGCCTTGCCGCGTATCGTCGTCACAGCGGCGCCACCGGTACTCCTGACGAGAATGTGGCGCAAATCGGGTATGACTACGCGTGTTTTCACGCCCTGAGCCGTCGTACTGCCTTCATTGTAGTCGCCAGGGCCGACAAGTATCAACGTGCTGTTGTTCTCGCCATTGCTGGTCACCTTGTCCACCGCAGCCTGGATCGTGGGAAGCGGGTCGTTGGTACTTGTACCGCTTCCCCCTGCCGCAACACCGGCTTGAACATAGTACACCCTCTTGGCCAGGACCTGCGTGTTGGTCAAGACCTGTCCGGCAAACGCAGGAGGCGTAAGATAGAGACCTCCGTCTTCCTGCAGATAGCGGGAACGCGTACCGCGATCACAAAGAGGCGGATAGACGGTAAGACCGGGTTCGGAAGTCTTGTACCGGAAGAAAGTCTGCCCGGCCTCAAGCATGGGTTCGATGCGCACCTGCATGGGCCATTTTGTCGCAAAGAAATAGGCGGGGCCGAAGATGGCGTTTCCGTTCACGCGAACGCGCTTGTCAATGTAGATGCCACCATACTTCGGCGTGACGGTCTGCTGATAGGCACCGGCCGTCACGGTCTCGCCGGTCAGATCGATGTCGTTGCCCTCGAAGTCGCGCATGTCCGTGCCGGCGGGCAGGGTTATGGGAATGTCGGTCGTGAGCCATTTCGTCTTGCCGCGCCCTACAGCGGCAGAGGTCGAAAGCGGCCTGTAGTCGGCTACTGCAGGACCTACAAGCTGTATGCGGCCATCTGCCGATGTCGTCACGGTGTCTTCCGCAGTCACCGCACTGGTATCGGCGGCATTGCAGTTCAGGATGCAGTTGTAGAGTTTCGATCCTGCTCCCATATTACTGCTGCGGTTGCCGGATATCGTGCAGTTGACCGCTGTTATGTTATACATCAACGGGACAGGACTGGTAGTCGTCTCATTGTCCGGACAACGGTTCCGCACGATTACGCAATTGAGGAATGCCGCGTTACGCGCAACCGCACCGTCCAATGTCGGCGTACCGCTCACGCAATCTGAAATGATGCATCTTACGTACGTACCGCCGCGCACTGCGCCTGCCATCGAACCTGCGGCACAATTGGATATGGCGCAATCCGTCACATAGATGCGCTCTGCCGCCTGCGCATTTGGCGTATAGATGCCACCTGCCGAATTTGTGATCGAAGATTCAGCAGAACCGCTGTAGGTCGCCGAATCGCGTATGGTGAAGCCTTTCAAAGTGGAATTGATGCCGCCATTGCTCACGCCGACACACCGTACGGCGTTCAGTCCGCACCCGTACTTGTCGCCATCGGGGTCATGGTATCCCACGATATGCGTTACGTCGCGCCCGCCTGTCGATTCTATGTCGAGTCTCTTGTCGATTGTAAGGCGATTGACGAGCTGATACGTATAACCCGTTAACGGCTTGCCGCCCTTGTCGTACACGCCGGGCAAGACCAGTATCTTGTCACCTGCGACGCATTCAGGATTGTCGATTGCGTCCTGCAATGTACCGAACGCCTTTGCCTCGGTCGTACCGTCCAAGCCAGTCTTGCCGTAGTTGTCGTCATCAACGTACCAGACGTTCACGGCCTGCGCCGACAAGGCCATGACAAGAGATATCATGGTTAGACAACGCCTTCCCCACCTCGACGTTACCGCCGATACGAACGATTCCCTAGCCCGCACATGCGAATCTCCCGCATGCGGCATTCCATGAAGTGCTGCTGATACCATGGCTTTTCTCCTGAATTTTGGGTATGCGTCAATAATATCATAAAACGCCCATATTCATCAACCCTTTTCCGCCCCTGGCGGCGTGAACCCGGCGATCTGTTTAAGAACCATCCCTATGCGAAGCTTTTCCGCAGCAAGCAGTTCCTCATCGCCGGAAACCACGACCGCGATTCCGCGCTTTCCGAGATTCAGCTTGAAAGCGCCGTCCGTCACGACGACCGGTTCTGCGCCGTCAACGAACACAAGCGATTTGCCGAAACCAGGAAGAATCGGTTCCACTTCGATCGGCGAATTCTCGCTGTTGACGAACACCGCCATCCGCGCTCCGTCGCGCTGTCGTTGCCATGCGGTAGCACGCACCTGGGGCTTCACCACGCGCCCTACGCCGTATGCCCTGTTCCACACATACGCGACATCCGGCACCGGACGGCGGAACTTCGGCGGACGGAGAAATTCGCTTTCGTTCAGATACGGAAGCAATGCGCGCCGGAAATGCGCCATGCGCTTGATGAAAAGCATCAACTCGCCGTCGTTCACCTCTTCCTTTCCACCATACATGATGGCACCTATCTGCTCGGCCCAGACGACCTCCTCCGCCAGCTTGGCGAAGAATCCGCCGCGGTCGGCCTTCGGATTATGGGCGTCACCCAAGATCCGGCCATGGAACTGGTAGCGTCCGGCGTAGAGCGAGGTGAAAAGCGGCACTTGCTGGTACCCCCAGCGCCAGTTCTCGCAGCAGTCCAGCTGCCCGGCGCAATATGGTTCCGCCCCGTCCTCCGAACTGTGTATGGTGTCCGGCGCGAACCTGGCCACTCTGCGCCGCATCTCCTTCAAATAAGGCGTATAGCCATCGCGTACCCATGCCTGCGGATCGGAAAGCGCATGTCCGTGCGTCGGCACGAAGCACGATATCGGGGCGCAGGCCATGATCTGGTCGTGATAGATTCCATCAAGCCGTGCCTTGCGGGCGATGTCCTCGCACTCGCCGATAAGCCAATTCTGCCAGAACGGCGCAGCAGGGCACATGACGGCGAACGCGCAACTCGGACTGTAATAGTACTCCCACGGCCTGGAACCGTCCTCACGAACTATCTGGTTCGGCCGGCCAAACTTGGAAAACAGCCAGTCGTACTTTCTTCCCGGCCCGTCCTTAGTGCACCACAGCCGGTCGTCTATGTAGCCGATTAGGCGTATGTCGTGGGAACGCAGCTCGTCGAGATAGAGCATCCGATCCGGATCGGGCGCGAAGTGCGGCAGGTCGCCACCGGCCTTGCTGTAGTCGAGATAGTCGCGCGTCTCCAGAAGGATCGGCATGTCTAGGTATTTGCGGACGCGCAGGATGTCGTTCCGCCGCCGCTGCATCTGTTCGGGTTTTGTGATGTAGAAATGGCCGAATACGCACATGTTCCTGAACCATTCCGGCGTCTCCGTGCGCGGTAGATTCGCCACCCACCACGGCGCCTTTGTCGACAGGAAACGCTTGTATATCTGCCCGGCGTCGAACCAGTCGCCCTCAAAGAGCTCTACAGCCAAAATGCCGGGCTGGCGGTACGAGTTGCCGCCCTTCGCCCCCGCGTCAATGGCGACATCCTGCGAGAACGACACGTCGATTCCGCCGCGCCGACCAAACGCCGTGATGCGCTTGGCGGAGGCCGTTGAATCTTCCGCAATGTAGCAGACGCCGCCGGCGTCATTGTAGTAAGCCCCCATAGGCAATGTCATGGAGCCGCACGGATATATGGAATCCTGCTTGGCGAACTCGCTGACCTTTTCCACGGGATTGAAATGCTCCACGCCCCCCATGAACGGCAGCAGCAAGCGGTCGCGCCCAGGCAGGCGCGCAAAGCTCGCGGCAGCACACGTCACATTACGCAAGCGCAACCTGCCGTCCGAATTGTTTACCTCCATGTGACTTTCGATGCGACCGTCTGAAAGCGTAAAACGCATGCCGACATTCAGGCTGTCGCGTTTCCATGTCGCCTTGAATCCGTTCTCTTCGCATGTGACCTCGCGCGTCCACCCGTCGTCAGTGTCAAGGTGACTGTCAAAATCGGCGGCAATTGCAGTGTCAATTCTCCAACCGAACGTGCGGCGTCCAAATGTTTCGCGTCCCGTGCGCCGGTCGAGAAATCCGGCCAGCGGGAAGCTCCGCCCCGCGCCCTTGAGCAGCACAAGTACCTTAGAGCGCGGGAACTCGAAGACCTTCCAAATTCCGGACCCGCCCTGCGCCACGCCCTTTGCAAGAACCGTCTGGTCGGCACCGCCTTCGGCGGCCCTTTTCAGTGCCTGTCGCAACCAGCCGGAATCCGCACCGGATAGTCCCTCGATCGAAGACGTAAACTCCGGCGTCAGTTCGCATTTCGCCACACCGGCCACCTTAACGCGGCCTGTTGAAATGGCGTCCTTCTCGATTTCGTCATCGGAAAGCGCACGATTCCACAACCGCACGTCCGACATGTCGCCGCAGAAACGCCATCTGGCCGCCTCCGGTCCCTGACCGAAACACACGTCATTCTTTGCCGTCTGTGCCGTAAAGTGCAGAAGTTCGCGTGACGCCACCTGCTCGCCGTTGACGAACAGCTCAACGAAATATCCATGATCGCCCTTCTCCGGACGGTTGACGCGCGTCACACGCGCGGCATAATGCGTCCATATGCCGACAGACGGCGTTTTTCCGCCGGTCACCTGCCTCATGTCACCGGGTGCGGCCTTGATCCAGAAAATGAGTTCGCCGTTCTTCCCGCGCCCGAACATCCATTCGTCGCCTTTCGAGAAGAACATCACACCGTCACCTTCTTCCCGGCCGGACGGACGGCGTATGCGCACGGTGGCCGACATCGTTAGCGCCTCGTCCCCGACAACAAATCCGCCGGTGCCGGCAAAAGTCGCGCCGCCGCCCTGACATACGAGAAAACCGCCTTCCGCCCGTGCGTCGCCGAAAAGCGAGCACAGCGTCGAAGTGGCGCATTCGCCGCCGGAGATACGAACCTCGGCGGTTGCGCTGCCACAGACCAATGTTACAAGAATGAACAGTCTCGTCGCGACTTTGATCGATTTGACTTGCATCTGACTATCCCTCTATCCGAATCATAGTCGATCGACAAGCGACTTGAAGAATCCTTCACTCCACATGCGTAAATAGTAACCGGCCCAGTTAAGACCATTACAAGAAACCATCGGAATGTGATAGTATGTTGCCTTATTCACAGGCCTTGCCGACACGGTCAGCGGGTCAATCCTTCAATTCTCGACTTGATCTCCGCCGCATTGCGACAAGCGATGCCGCCGGGAGGCGTCGCTTCCGCCGAACATGTCAGAAGCGTGCCGCCTCTGGAGATAAACCGTTCTACGGCACGGTACATCGCCGTCGGCTTCTTTCCCTTCGTGATTCCGGCGGGCGCGACAAGGACGTCTATGTGGGCGAAACGGTCGATGAACGCGTCGTCGCCGTTGAGGACCTGGAAATCCACACCTTCGACCGCCGCCAGCTCGAGCATGTTCCGCACGTTGCGGACGCCCCTCGCCGAACCCATTATGTATCCCACGGAAAGATCGCCACGCCTGCGCTGCGGACGGGGGATCGCAACTTCACGTCCGGTGACGTAGCGGATCGCCCCAACGACGAGATAGTGCATAGACTCGTAATACTCCGGGTGCATCGACGTGACGAACACCCGCCCCTTGCCGTAGGTACCGCCGAGCATGGCCGCAGCCCCGTACATGCGTTTCTTCCCGCTGACACGCCCGTTGTACGAACATTCGCTGTCGACCGTGCCCCAGAGTTCAAAGGACGCACCCTCGATGACATTGGTGGTGGGCCTCATAAGCGGACCTCCGTGATAGCGCATCTTGTGCCTGCCGGCCTTCACGCCAAGAGCCTTGGCGCCTGCCGCGTTTATCGACACCTTCGGATAGAATAGATCGGGCTCCGATCCCAGCGTGTTCCACGGTATCACCCTCGCGCGCCGCGGGCCGTCCATCAGCAGGCAGCATCCGGCGCACGTGCCGATGTAGCCCCCGCCGCCCCTGATGAAATCCTTCATCTTGGCGATGCCGTCCAGCCCAAGGGAATTGTATTCATTGGAACTCGAACCGCCAGGCATGACGAAAAGGTCCTGTCCCGCCAACCCGCCCGCGCGGACGCCTGCGCCGTCGATCAGCTTCAGTTCCATGTCGGGGGAATCGTTGACTATCCTGTACCATTCCGCCGCCCCTATGCCGCTGGGGCCGACATCCGCATAGACCGCCACCTTGAGAGGCGCTTTGTCCTTGAGAGGCGCTTTATCCTTGAGAGGCGCTTTCTCCGTCGCAGTGACCTTGGGCCCCGTCGCACAGCCTGCGAACGCTGCGGCAATCATCACGAATACGATTCTTTTCATTTGTTTTCTCCTTTTGTCATACCAGAAACATCGTCCTGGGAAAGCCTGTCAGCGGAAGAGGATTGCCGTCTTGGTAGCCATGAATTTGACGAACAACACCCCATTATCATATCTGAGACGCGCCCTCAGACGACCGGGGCATGCGCCATCTGCAATCTCGACGACGGCGCTTGAAAGGTTTTCCGTCCCGGTGACGGTACCTTCCATGACCGTTATCGTAGTACCGGAAGTTATGGGCGCCGAGGCGGAAACGGCGACGCGCTGGCCGGGCTCTATCGCGAGCGAGGCGCTGTCGTCAAACTCCGGCCGCAACGCATCCGTCATGTCGGCGGCAAGCGTACCGACTGTCAAGACGCCGTTCGACACCGTACCGGCGCCGGAAAGCCCGGCCACGTACTGCGCGTTGCCGCCAAGGTCGAATGTCGTACCCGACGCGAGCGCGATGGATGCCGCATTCGTCGGTTTGGCCTGGTAGCCATAGACACCCCACTTTGAGCGAAGATAGTTCTCGACCGATTCGCGCTCGTCCGCGTCAAGCGCCCTGTCGTAGACAAGAACCTCCGCAAGACGCTGTCTTCCCCGCGGAGCCTCTCCGTTCCAACCACCGCCCGCGAAAGCGAAGCCCTGGGCGTTTGCGGCGTGCTTGTCATCGGGAATCGTCATCGTAATCAGATCCCATGCTCCGGAAAGCCCCGTAGCCGTCACCGCGATGTTCGTGCCGTCCATTCGCCAGTCAGCCTTCCTGATCTCAGCCGGAACGGTATAATACGCAGTACTGGGGAGGATGTGATCGCTGGGATAGAAGTACAGGTTCGAGTGTCCTACCCGCTCGCGCATGAAGTTGTAGTTGTGCGCCTTGTCTTCCCAGTTCGTGCCGCCGCCAAGAAGGAAGCCGCCGCCATCATGCGAACCAAGCACCCAGAATACCGTATGCATTCCGTCCAGAACCGACCAATCGCCGTCCTTGAAGAACTTCATGGCCTGCGTCGCCGCCAAGTTGACCACCTGATGGCCGCCCAGAGATGTGTCGGACAAGATCAGCGTAGGCCGCTTCGCCGCGTCGTACGGCTCCGCCGACCAGCCGTCGCCCAACGTGGAATCCCATTTGTCGACCGAGATGACACCCGACGCATTCGTCGTCGTCGTCAATCCCGTCGTTGCGTCGACACGGAAAACAAGTCCTTCGGTAACAAGACCTCCTTCCGCCGGCACCCGCTTGCCGGAGACACCTACGGCACCTGCCGCCACGGACACCGTACCGGTGAAGGCGCTCATGTCGCTGATGGTCAACATACCGTCGCCTGTCTTGGTCAACGTTCCTTCGCCGACGACACGGATGGCCTCAATGCCGCCATCCGTCTGGAGTTCCGTCTCGCCGGCCACCATGATTTCCGTCAGATACGACGACGGTGCCGCCGCCTCTGGCAGAGCCACAGGTTCCTGGTCGAACCACTTCTTCATCAGGTAGTTGCGCGTAGCCAGTTGTTCGCGGTCGGTCAGCACACGCTCGTAAAGGACGATCTCGGCAACACGGAAGCCGCCGCTGAGGCGGTCTGTGTCACGGTCGATACCGAGCATGGAGACATGTGCGCAGCCGGTCGGGTGGTATTCCGTCAGGGTAAAGACGTTCGTCATCGGCACCATCGATGCCGTCACAGGCACCCCGTTCGTGTAGATATTTCCGTTGCGGACAATGTCGGCCGTGCCATTATTGTAGATCAGCGCCGCAGGCTCGGTCTCGGCACGAAGGAAGTTGTAGAGGCCGTCGCTGATGCCATCAATGCTCAATTTGCCGCAGCCAAGCACCACTCCGCGCGTACCATC
>JAEEGL015110468.1_pt1 | contig 12513 bp, 12 predicted proteins | sample 9134231 | NCBI WGS metagenome assembly JAEEGL01 (sample SAMN16246548, study PRJNA631951) | gut metagenome | biome: gut microbiome; feature: rumen; material: fiber-attached | host: Bos | place: Iran: Karaj | collected 2018-10
AGAAAATTCAGTCATCCTATTTACAATATCATTCCGTAACAGTGGTATTCTCCGAAGTATTTCTCTCCCAGAATACCGGTCACGGGATCTCTTTCCAGCACGCCGTGATACAGACATACGATATAATCAGGATTCTCCTTTTCTCGTATCGTCCTAACGGTCTCTCTGGCTGACTCAAAGGCATCAATGAATTCCATGTCTGTGATGTTTTCCGGTTTTTCCCAATTAGGAACCAGGTGGGTAGTTATTCCAAAGAAGGCTATCTTCTTACCGGCAATTTCCTTTATGTCATAAGGCCTGCCCATCGGTTTACCTTTATAGAGAACATTGGAAGTAAGGCATACGGCACCGGTACCCTCAATGAATTCTCTGAGTTTGCCATAGCCGTAATTGAAGTCATGATTACCGACGTTGACATAATCATATCCCGTTTTTCTCATGCACTCCGCAATTTTATTCTGTTCATCTGGATTATTCAGATAATGATAAAAAGTCAGTGGTGAACCTTCCAGAGTATCACCGTTATCCAGTACTACCGTGTTTTCATCTCTCAGTTCTCTGATCATGGTCCGTAATCTGGCTAATCCATGATTACGGCTGGTCATGTCCGCGTAACTGTATGGATATACCATCCCATGCAGATCGGAAGTCGAAAGAATTCTTATTATCTTATTCATAACTGTTACCTACCAATATTACTTTATCACATTATCAGGCAAAAAAGGAATGACTCATCATTCCCAGTTCTTCCTGCTATTTTTTATTTATTAATAATATTATTATTCCTTATTATATCTTCAATATAATCCGCTATTCTTACCAGCAGTGGTTCACACTTGATGCCGGGAACATAGTTATGCCGTTTAAGATAAACACACCTGGTAGTCCCGAATTCCTCATCAACACGTCTGAACAGCTCGGCAGCTGCCTTTTTCATGACATCGGAATCGTGAGCGTGACCGTTAACTGAATACAGAATACCCAGAGCACTTAAGGCACTGGCTATTCCACCGCACAGCTCATCGTGCCAGCATCCCCCACTGAAACAGCTTGAAGCATACAGAACTTCCTGCGGCAGGTTCAGATCATAGTAATCATTGATGGCACGGATCATGGATTCCGAACAGCTGTAGTCATATCCGTTTCCGGGATAATAGTACTTTACTACTTCATCTCTAAGCATCTTCTATCACTATTCCTCTCCTCTTTCTGAAGATCCTGTGCTTGAAGGGATTTTCTTCTACTCTTTTATAATCGTGTCCGGCGTTGCTGTTCCAGCAGCAGATGACACGCAGATCTTCTTCACCTGTATTGATCAGTCTGTGAGCATAATGACCGTTAATATGATGCAGGCTTCCCTTATGAACGCGTTCACACCAGTCATGACCGTTTTCATCCATCATCATTAACAGTCCTTCCCCGGATGCGCACCAGTAATACTCTTCACATTCAGTATTCTTATGGAAATGACCTCTGGTCATGCAGCATTCTCCATTGACTCTTACAGGATGCAGCAGACTTATTGCCCAATTCAGATATCCCGGTTCTTTCTTTTCGCCGTTAACGGTCATTACTTCATACATTACTGTATCCGGATCAAGAGTTTTGTCTACAGACTTATAAAAACCCATGGCATCCCTGTACAGCTTGCATGACTTTTCAACTTTTTCTCCGCTAAGATCACCTTCATATACATGGAAAAGTCCTGAATCAATTATCTCCATAAAAATGCCCCCATCACTATTATACTTTTTTATCCTCTTTCAATTAATCTTTTTTTGCCTTCAGTAAAAGAAAAAGATTACCGGGAATCCGGTAATCTTCTTTATTGATGAAACTTTTTTATCCTTTGATACCGCCGCGTGACATACCGCTGATGATGTACTTTCTGGCAAACAGGAAGACGATGATCATTGGTAATACAACGATTGTTGCGGCAGCCATCATTCTCTCGTTACGCTGACCACCTTCAGTCATGAATGCATACAATCCAAACGGTAATGTTCTTACATCCTTGGAGTTGGTTGCGATCATAGGCCACAGGAATGAGTTCCAGGTAGCGATTGAGTTAAGCAGAATGATTGTTGCCAGTGAGCTCTTTGCCATTGGTACCATTACTCTCCACAGATACTTCCAGTCAGAGCAGCCGTCTACTTTTGCTGCCTGATACAGGGAATCAGGTACACTGTCAAAGAATCCCTTAAGAATATAGGTATAGAAGATGCTTGACATGAATGGGAGAATCAATGCCCAGATAGTATTATGCAACTTCCAGGAAACAATCGTTCTGTAGTTTGTGATGATGATCATTTCATACGGAACCATCATTAATGACAGCAGCAGTGAGAAGATGAATTCTCTGCCAGGGAATCTTAATCTTGAAAATGCGAATGCTGCCAGAATGGTTGTGAATGAACATGTTACTATACAGCCTAACAGAGCCAGTACGGAGTTAAGGAAGTACTTGGCAAATGGTGCTGTCTTGAAAGCATAAACGAAGTTTTCAATATTGAATGGGTTTTCAGGGAATAATGTAGGAGGCATCAGGTTGACCTCAGTCCAGGTCTTAAATGCTCCTGTAATCATCCAGTAGAATGGGAAGATCATGACGACGGCACCTAACAGAAGCACAATATACATGATGATTCTTCCGATGGAAATAGGTTCCTTATTTATTTGCGTCTCTGTGTCTCTTGACTTGCTTGCCATCTTCGCCTCTCTCCTTTCTAGCCCATGCCTGTACGGCACGCTGTAACATTGTAAATCCAAATACCGTTATCAGCAGCATTACGGCAGCCGCTGCAGCCAGACCGTATTTAGGTGGTGTCAGAACTCTGAACTCGTAGTAGATATAGTAAACTACGGTGAACAGGTTATACGCAACACCTGGTCCGGAGAATAACGGGAACAGTTCGTGATACATCTTGAATGTATTAATTGAATTGATAATGATTACCAGCATGATGGTTGGTGCCAGCAGAGGTACGGTAATTCTGAAGAATATGCGTAATGTCTTGGCGCCGTCAACCTTGGCAGCTGTGTAATACATAGGGTCAATGTTCTGTAAGCCTGACAGTAACAGTATGATCGTATTCGGTAAAATCGACCAGATACCGAATACTACTACAGCCCGGAAGTTACCGGCTGACTGTCCTAACCAGTTTACCGGATCGACTCCAAACAGACTGAGCAGGTAGTTCAGAATACCGACCTTGTCATTGAACATGAATCTCCAGGCAAGACCTACGGCCAGTGATGACGTAACCATTGGCAGGAAGTATGCTGTCTGGAAGAATGCCTGGAACTTGATCTTCTGGTTAAGCAGGTTGGCCAGTACTACAGCTATGGCAGTTGAAATAGGTACAACGATCAAGACATATTTGAAAGTATTACCTAATGCCTGTCTGAAGTACGGATCGGCAAATACCTTCCGGTAGTTGTCAAAGCCAACACCTGTATATGTACCGGTCAGATACTTATATCCTTCCAGGAAAGACATTCTGATAACGTTTACGATTGGGTATAAGGTAAAGACTGCAACAGAAATTATAAACGGAAGTAAGTATAGCAGTGGTTTTATACGTTCGTAGAAAGGTCTTTTCATCATAAGTAACGTTCACCGCTTTCGAAGTTAAAGACAAATACGCCTGTCTTCTTGAAACCGATACCTACTTCTTCACCTCTTTCGAAATCAAGAGAGCTGTCGAAGTAACCACGTACTTCCTTTCCAGCCAGATCAAATGATGTGATCTTTTCCTTACCCATAACAGATGTCAAAATAACCTTAGCTCTTAATTCGCTTTCAGGCTTATAAAGAACGCTTTCAGATCTGAATGACAGCCATACCTTTTCGCCATCATGGCCATCAAGTCTGACTCCGCTGTCCTGACCGTCAGCTAAGATAACCTTGCCGTTTTCAACCTTAGCCTCAACCTTGTTGATTGGAGGGTTACCCAAGAAGTCAGCAACGAAGCAGTTAGCCGGCTGGTCATAAAGATACTGAGGCTTATCGAACTGCTGCAGAACACCGAGTTTCATTAAGATGATGTGGTCGGAAATACTCATTGCTTCTTCCTGGTCATGTGTAACGAAGATTGTTGTTACACCTGTTTCAAGCTGAATACGGCGGATTTCTTCTCTCATCTCAATACGCAGTCTGGCGTCCAGGTTTGACAGAGGTTCGTCAAGAAGCAGCAGTCTAGGCTGTTTTACCAGAGCTCTGGCAATGGCAACACGCTGCTGCTGACCACCTGATAACTGACCAGGCTTACGGTTGAGCATTGTGTCAACATGTACCAGTTCTGCCATCTTCTTTGCTCTTTCGATTCTTTCTGCCTTTGGAACTTTCTGAATTTCAAGAGGGAAGCAGATGTTTTCCAGAACTGTCATGTGAGGATACAGAGCATAGTTCTGGAATACCAGACCGATACCTCTCTTCTCTGATGATACGAATGTTACGTCATCATCATCAAAGTAGATCTTACCTTCTGTCGGATACAGGATACCTGACAGCATGTTCAGCATTGTACTTTTGCCGCAGCCTGAAGGTCCCAGCAAAGTAACGAGCTCGCCGGATTCAATGACTGCTGAGAAATGGTCAACAGCCGTATTATCCCGGAAGCGTTTTACAATGTTCTCTAATCTTATCTTCATAATTATTCTCCCTTAAACATTTCTGTTTATGATTTCCTTTATTATAACTCCATCAGTATTCTTCATTTCAAGTCCCAGCATGGCAGCCATGGTAGGAGCTTCATTGATCATACTGCTTCTTTCTATAACTACACCTGGTTTTACATTAGGTCCACAGGCAATGAATGTCGTTGTTTCATCGAGGAATGGCAGATGGCCATGGCTCGCCACTGAATTATACTGTCCCGGTTTGAGGTATTTCTCGAAAGGATCTCTGCCTTCCAGGGTACTGGAGAAGTTCATTGGTTCCCTTCCCTCAATGACGAAGTCCAGCGGACCAACCAGTCCGAACTTTTCCTCCGCCTCTTCTTTGGTAAACAGGTAACCAATATTATAAGCCGGATCATCTTTCAAAGACTTAAGATAGCCGTATACCTTTTCCCTCATGGCTGTGTCTTCCGGATTCTTCAGCTGAATCCAGGCACACATTGATACTGAGTGACAGTAGGCATCCCAGTCTGTCAGCTTGCCGTTTTCATCTACACGGATGAAACCGGCATCTCTAAGCAGAACATTGACATTGAGATTTCTGGTAATGTTCTGCTGACCATGGTCTCCCATGATCACAAAATTCGTATTCTCAAAATCACCGTATCGGCGTATGCTTTCAAGCAGTACACCGAATTCGTAATTGTGTTTTCTTAACTGATCAAGTGCTTCCTTGCTATAGACACCGTTGCTGTGTCTGGCACTGTCAAGGTCACACATTTTTACAAACATGACATCCGGCTGATGATAGTCACGGATAATATCCGGAGCCAGAGCCATGGTATACAGGTCAAGCGAGCGGTCCTTTCCCATCAGGTGACGTCCGTATTTCCAGTAATATCTGTCCATCAGTTCCTCTGATGCATTGTTTACCAGGAACTGCCCCGGATTATCACCCATGTAGTTTATTGGAACGATCATCGGCATGTTGAGATCTATTTCCTTGGCACCGCCGGTAACCGGCCAGCTCAGGGCACAGGTCTTCAATCCTGCATCCTGTGCATAATTGAATATTGTTGGGCACTTGATGTCAGAACGCTGATTGTACCAGGATGGATTGGCATTCTCCACTTCCACCTTGGCATTATGCGGAACACCAAAGCCCTTGACGTAATTACCGGTAATAATAGAGCAATGACATGGGTAAGTATAGCTTGGATAAACCGGCTCAATGTGCTTAACATATGATCCCTTATCAAATATCCATGCAAAATTGCTCATTTTCTTCATCTCTTCAATATCAGATGAACATAAGGCGTCTAACATGAATACAAATAGCTTACTTTTTGTCATTGCTCTATTCCTTTATAAATTATGTGTTAATTAATAATGCTTAATTTAGTGTATCTGAATTATTCAGATAATGAACCATTTGCAGTTGCTACTGCCTGAGTTAATGCTGCAGTTGGATCTTCATTGTCGATGATGATCTTCTTCATAGCAGCAACTAAAGCTTCTCTTGCGCCTCTTTCACCTGATACAGATGGACGAGTGCCTGCATATGATAACATGCTTGCCAGTGCCTGGTTAGCGATGCTCTTGTCGAAGTATTCCTTGTAAACTGGAGATTCCTCAACATCCTTGTATGGAGTTGAAGCACTGTACTTCTGGCAGAATGGTAAGTTGTTTTCAGGCTTAGTGAAGTACTTAACGAATTCAGCTGTACCTGCATCTGTTGCCTCATCCTTTGTGAAGCTGATTAATGCACGTGTAGTGATTTCAGTGTATTCCTTGCCGCCAGCTACCTGTGGAACAGGTCCTGTTACGATTGTGAATCCGTTAGGTGTGATGTAACCCATACCTGCAGAAGATCCCATGTAGCAGAAGTAGTTCTGGTTTCCGAATGGGCCTGAATGGTAACCTTCTGAGTCAACTAACTGGAAGTAACCTTCGTTTTCAGCCTTTTTCCAGAAATTTACCCAGTCAACGAACTTCTGATTTGTCCAGTCATCAGCCTTCTTTGAGCTGTTGATGTACTTTAATCCTAACTGTTCAAGAGTAACGATTGCTAATACGTCTACTGAGTCAGGTCCGAAACCAACGATGCTCTTGCCTTCAGCCTTTTCACCGTCAACAACTGTCTTGCAAGCTGCATACAGATCATCCCATGTCTTTGGAATTTCGAGGTTGTACTTTTCGAGTAATTCCTTGTTGTAGAACATGATTGAACCGGTGATTGTAGCGATAACAGCATGTAATCCCTTGTCTTCATATTCAGTTGAAGCAGCGTATACACCTGGGCTGACGCGGTCTTTGTAGTCAGCTGCTGAGAAATACTTGCCATAGTCTAATGACAGACCAGCTTCAATGTATTCCTGTGCAGTATTTGGATATAACCAAACAACGTTTGGTCCAACACCGTTTGTTACAGCTTCGTAAACTTTTCCATCAAATCCATCTAATGGCTGAGTTTCCTGAGTTACATGATACTTGCCTTCGAATTCCTTGTTGAATGCATCTACGATTTCCTGAACCATTTCCTCGTCATGGTCAGTCAGAGTGTGCCAGAATACGATTTCTGATGCCTTCTCTTCTCCGCCACCCTGGCCGCCACCTGAGCATGCTGCCAGTGACATAACCATCATTAAGGCGAGAAGAGCTGTTAAGAATTTTTTCATAATTTCCTCCTCTTAAAATGTTATGAAACAATTTCTTGTCTAAGTCTATTATATATTTTTATTAAATATAAAGGAATACCAAACGGGCTTTTAACCCTCTAAAAAATCATACGAATGACGAGCCGCCGGTAACTATCCAGCAGGCAATGAAAGCACATATGAAGGCGCTTATATACAGGTTTCCTGTCTTACGGTAACAGTATGCTCCGATACCGCTGTAAACAAATATCTGAGGCAGCAGCAGGATCATAAGTGACATAAACGGACCGCCGAATGTTGAACCGAACAGCAGGTCAGCTCCTGGTCCGATATTCAGGAAGAATGGGATATATTCCAGCAATACAATGAGAATGATTCCTCCGCACATGACAAACGCCGTTCTCATCCATGTTCTTAGGAAACCAACTATTCCCTTCTGATAAGTGCCAGGACTTCTTAATGTAACAAGTGCTTTCTGTTCACTCATCAGGAAATATGCGGCAAAGAACGGGAGATATACCACAAACTGGAATAATCTCATGAAATTGAATGTCGTCAGCATCGGCCAGATGATACGCAGATCCAGTTTGAACAGGATGCCGTATACTGCTACCACTACATACAGGAACAAGAACAGGCAGATTACCAGCAGGAACGATTTCAGAATATAGACAAAATCAAGTCTGTTGGTAGCTTCTGTAGTCCATCCTCTGTCATATAATGACAATTTGGCAATTCCCTTTTTCCTGTTTCTGATTGAGATTATCAGATTGATTATTCCCGTAAAAAGCATGATAAACAGATACCAGGTTATCAGGCCTGTTCCTACTGTCATCCTGAAGATCTTTTCAGGAACAGGTACCAGGGCATGACCAAGCTGAGTGGCAAACGGATATAATACTCCGGCTACCAGAATTGAGATAAGAGCACTGGTGAACCAGGACTTACCCTTCAGCATTCCCTCTCTGGAAGGCAATGGTACTGTTAATGTTTCAAAATAAGGTGTATCTATCATGTAAGTCATTACCGACAGCATTGCACCAGTGGCCGTCAGCAGAGCTCCCAGATTCAGCCATTCCTTCCCCATGGCTGTCTGATTATCTGAAGGAATGACACTGTTAATGTTCAGTGCGCTGTCAAACCAGTCCAAGGCCACTTTCAGCCCATGAGCATCATGAGTAGTTAATCTGTGATTGGTATACAGCAGTTCCATTCTTCTGGCGGTTCCTTCACTGAAATCGCCATAGGTGGTATTCCATTTACCGTCTTCCCTGATGCCCAGGAATTCCTTTCGCAGGTCACTGGACAGAAGCCTGTCAGATACTGTTTTCTGGTAGTCGCGGAAATATGAGAATTCATCATATTTGGCCTGCAGCAGCAGAACATTATTAAAATAAATGGAAGGATCATATACGGAATTACGGAACAGTTCACCGCACTGCAGTACCGTTGCCTTCGGTGATATGTCATTACCGTCAGCATCCTTAGCCCCGGCATAAGCTGCCGATACACTCCAGGATGCCCATGTACCCATGGAATGTCCTGATACTGCCAATCTGGTAGCGTCAACATATTCCAATTCACTCAGCCACTTATAACCTTCAATTCCGCCTTCAGCTGAATCCTTGACGGAATTTCCGTCTGAATCCTTTGAATAATAGTCCTTGAAGAAAGTCAGATTGGAGAAATTCATCAGGATTTTGTAACGGTTTGTTCCGCCGATTTTCTTATAGGTACCGTCTGCTTCGCTGTCTTCACCGTAGTTAACGCTGACCTTATGGTTAACATAGCCTCTTTCAAGTAATCCGGGCTGTGTCTTACCGTGACCGTATTCATCAATTGCCAGAACGACAACTCCTCTTCTGGCCAGCTCAATGGCATATGCCCGGCAGGTCTCATGGTCATTCTGATAGCCATGCAGCAGCAGAACGCCCGGAGCCCTGTTATCCTTGGTGGCAGAGACAGGCTTGTATAGCTTATAAGTTATCTTACCGGCATCAGTCTGAATCTTTCCCTCACTGATTTTTATGTTTCCATGATCCCTCTGAATGCCGTTAGCCATGAACATGCATACCATAGATGCAACAAGAAACAAAACAGTAAATACTGTAGCCAACTTCTGACGATTGGTCGTCATATTATTCTCCTTTCCTGGTATGAAAAAAATCACATACCCATGAATTAATTATCTGTCTTAATCTGTATACTTTTATTATATTTCCTTAATCTCCCTTTTTCAAAAAAAAGAACCCGCTTTTCAGCAGGTCCTCTTTATTCTTAACTTCTTCCTCTGGCCAGTCTGTTACGAATCTGATTGGAGATCCATTCAAATACCAGAACGACAATGATAAGTACCAGCAGGAATGATCCGACACGCTTCCACTTGCCGGAACCCAGAGCTTCCTGTAACGGGAAACCGATACCGCCGGCTCCGACAATACCCAATGTGGTTGCATCCTTCAGATTGATATCAAATCTGTAAATCGCAGTTGAAACAAAGCTTGCCATTAACTGCGGAATGACACCGCATCTGATCTTTTCAAAAGTATTGCATCCCAGAGCATCCAGTGATTCCAGAACACCGGTATCCAGATTTTCAATGGCTGTAATGTACATCTTGGAAATCATGCCTATTGAACATACTGACTGTGTAACAACACCGCAGAACGGACCAGGACCGGTAACACGGACCCACACCAGGGCCCATACCAGAGAAGGGATGGTTCTTATCAGCATGATCAGAGCTCTGAATACCATAGCCACCGGCTTTGGAACAATGTTAGTTGAAGCCAGGAAGCTTACAGGTACCGCCAGCAGGGCTCCGATAACTGTTCCCAATACGGCAATGGCCATGGTTTCCAGTACCAGATAAGGTACGCCGTTAGGCCCCAGGTTAAACAGAGTAGCTGTTTCAGGATTGAGAATACCCTTGATAATGTTTATCGCAATTGTGGCACCCTTATCAGTAACACCGTTATAGGTTATTGATGTGCTTCCCCATATGACAACAGCGATCACGATTGCCGTTACCAGCAGTCTCTTCCATAGATTCTTTGGTTCAGCCCGCAGTTTTTCCAGAATATTATTATTTACAAATTCACTCATAATATTCCTCCTACGACAGTTTGGAACGAATCCAGTTATTCAGCTGGTCGATCGCCCATACAACTACGAACAGTGTCAGCAGAATGGTACCCAGATCATGATACTGACGGTAACCAGTTCTCTCGCGGATCAGAATGCCCAGACCGCCGGCTCCGACATAACCCAGAATGCTTGAAGCACGGACGTTCATTTCAAAGCAGTACAGACAGTTGTCAAAATACTGCGGCAGTATCTGCGGCATGCAGGCTGTCCAGAATGACTGTAATGTTGTAGCACCGAATGACTGCATGGCTTCAAAAGGGCCCATGTCGATTGTTTCAATAGCTTCATAAAGCATCTTGGCAACAATACTCAGAGTAAAGATAGCGATGGCTGCCGTACCGGCAAAAGCACCAAGATTGAATATCAGCGCAAATACCGTAGCATAAATCAGTGTCGGTATTGAACGCAGAATTGAAAGGATGAAACGGCAGATCAGTAATGTCGGTTTGTTCTTATTGATGTTGCTGCTGGCCAGGATAGCCAGTGGCAGACCTATGACACATCCGACAACAGTACCGACGACTGACATTTTCATTGTTTCTATCAGTAACGGAATAACCTTGTCAAAATAATGCAGGTTCGGAGTGAATATCTGTCCCAGAATTACCGGGAACTGTCCGATTCTGCTTATCAGACGAGGCAGATTGAAATTAGTTGTCTGCATTGATACGAAAACAATTACAGCGAAGGCAAGTAGGATAAGCGGTGTTCTGCTTTTCGGTCTGTCGACAGTATGGCCGTTGTTCAGAACGATATGCTCAGGTTTGAAAATCCTGTCAAATAAAGGTGTTCTGTTTTTCTTAGCCATTGTTCATCACCATTCCCTCAATTTCAATCTTATCGGTTGATTTAGGAACAGCTTTGCCCATGTATACCAGATTCAGTACTTCCTGTGTCACTTCACTGGTAGGACCGTCATAGACGATCTCACCGTTTCTGATGCCGATGACTCTGGTAGCGTACTTAAGTGCCAGGTCAACGTGATGAATGTTGATCAGAATGGAAATGTTGAGATCCTTGTTGATGCGGGCAAAGTCACTCATGACGATATCTGCGATGATTGGGTCCAATGATGCAACAGGTTCATCAGCCAGAATGATTGATGGATTCTGATTCAAAGTACGGGCCAAGGCAACACGCTGCTGCTGCCCGCCAGATAATTCATCACATCTGCTGTAGGCCTTTTCCAGAATATTAACCTTATCAAGTGCTTCAAGAGCCTTGATCTTCTGTTCTTTTGAATAAATGCCAAACATGGTCTTATACCAAGGCATGTCAGGAACATCGCTGGAAAGAACGTTCTTTATAACAGTTGAACGGCTGACCAGGTTAAATGACTGGAAAATCATACCGATCTTACGGCGGAATTTTCTTAATTCCTTGCCCTTCAGGGACATGACGTCAACACCGTCAACCATCAGCTGACCGTCAGTAATGTCGATCATTCTGTTGATGGTTCTGATCAGTGTGGATTTGCCGGCACCGGATAAACCGATAATAGCCAGAAATTCTCCCTGTTCAATCTTCAGATTTATATGCTGTAAGCCCTTGGTTCCGTTTGGATAGGTTTTTGATACATCTTTAAACTCAATCATGGCAATATCTCCCCTCTTTTTTGAAAAACGGGGTAATTCTCAGAGAACTACCCCGTAAATGTCTCTAATTAGTTTTCTAAACCTAACTTGTAAGCCTGACGTGAAGGTTCATAGTCAGCGTCTTTTGCTTTCTGATAGCCAGAATGCTGGTAAACACCGAAGATTTCCTTACCCTTTTCAGTGCCGATGATATCGATAATGACATCAGAGAAGGCTTCCTTAAAGGCAGCATCAACCTTATCATTAGCGTTGGTAGCAGCTACTGTATCGTTGTAGATACCTGGAGTAACGCCGATAACGTTTACTTCGTTCCAGATTGAATCAGGACGTCCGAAGTCCTTGATCCAGTCACTGCCTTTTTCATTGTTTTCATAACCGTCACGGCCGTCTGCATAGCATACCCAGCAGTCGATCTGTTCAGCAGCACCCTGCTGGAACATTGCAGCGTATGTTAATTCAGTAACAGTCTTAAGATCAGTGATCTTCTTGCCGTC
>JAEEGL015733480.1_pt1 | contig 12513 bp, 12 predicted proteins | sample 9134231 | NCBI WGS metagenome assembly JAEEGL01 (sample SAMN16246548, study PRJNA631951) | gut metagenome | biome: gut microbiome; feature: rumen; material: fiber-attached | host: Bos | place: Iran: Karaj | collected 2018-10
TCATTTTATATAATAAGATAAGAGACTTTAATAGGTATGTTAGAATTAATATTGCAAATAGTATTTCAAGTATTTATCGGGACATTAGAATACACTTGCTTGATGAATGTATAGTATTAATGAAAAATAGTAGTTTTGCAGATGTAAAAATATAATATAGTATATTTTTAGGTCTTCAAAATTATTATTCACGAATTGTTTTAATTAAGAAAATATGATTAATCATACTAGTTAGTGATTTTATTGCTAACATTAATTTGGCAATTGGTTATGGAATTTCCACCCAATTGGCACCATTTTGAATTATAACTAACTATTGGGTATAATGTCTAAATAGTTAGTTTTTTTTAGTATAAAATAAAACACGTAGTAACGTGTTTTAGTAATCAAATAACTTACAATGATATTCATCAAGTAAAGAGTTTACTTCGGTTAATTTATATATTTTATTAATAAAGCAAAAACGAATAATTAAATCATAGTAATTATTTTTTGGAAGTGAATATGCTGCACTATTTAATAGTTCTTCTATTTCATGTTCATCTAGTTCTAATGATAATCCTAATAAAATAATCGTTTCTTTACTAGGATGATAATTATTATCATTTCTTATTTTAGAAAAAAGTCTTCGATCAATATGGACTTTGTTATAAACATCACTATCTTTTAGATTTCTGTCATCAATTAGTTTAAATAGCATTGTTTGAAAATCACTATAATCATCTTTTTGTTTAATAAAAGTATTAATGTCTTGGGGTAATGCATCTTCAAGACATGCACCACAAAAAGCTGAATTTAATACTTTATTTTTTTTTGCTACTGGTTTTTCATAGTTAGCTTTAATATACTTTCTTAATTTATCAATCATATTTGTCTCCTTTTAAGTGACCAAATGTTTTTCTTAATCAGGTATTATTATATCAGAAATTTAAATTAATTTCTAGAAAGAGGGAAAGATATGAAAAAAGAAAAGAAAGAAATGGATATTGTTTTTTTACTTGATCGTAGTGGATCAATGGGAGGTATGGAAGAAGATACTATTGGAGGTTATAATAGTTATTTAAATGAACAAAAAAAGAATAAAGTTAACGTCACAACAATTCTTTTTGATGATAAGTACGAAGTTCTTCATCAAAGAGAGGATATTAAGAATATTAATAATTTAACTAGAAAAGAGTATTATGTTCGAGGATGTACAGCCCTTTTAGATGCAATTGGTAAAACGATTAACTTAATGGATAATGAAAAAGCTTCTAAAGTGATTTTTATTATTACTACAGATGGACTTGAAAATGCTTCGAGAGAATATCATAAAGATCAAATAAAGGAAATGATAAATAATCATCCAAATTGGGAATTTATGTATATTGGAGCTGATATTGACTCATATTCAGAAGGTGAAGCTATTGGAATTAAGAAAAACAATATTTCTAATTATCAAAAAAATAAAAGTGGTGTTAAAAAGTTGTTTTCATCTCTTGGTAAAGCATCAAAATCTTATTATGAAAGTGAAAGTGTTTGTGCTGATTGGAAAGATGAATTAGAAAACTATCTTGATAATAATATTGATTAAACTATTTCAAATAGTTTTTTTCTTTTGTTCTAATTATTTTCAATAAAATGGATATAATAGTTAAATAGAAGGATGAAATATAAAAAGTTTTATTTAAACGATTGTATTAAAAAATAGTATATGCTAAAATTATTATGGTAGCGTAGGTGTAATATATACAAATACATGCACTATATTTTAAAGAAAAGGAGGTGAAAAAATGGAAAGAGAAAGAAGTGGAAAAATAATTGCAATTGCAACATTAATAGTTGGAATTATTGGCTTATCTTTAGGTTTTGCCGCATTTTCAACGTCTTTAAATATAACCTCTAGTGCAGATGTTCAAATTGATGCTAGTGTATGGAAAGTTGGTTTTTCAGATCAAACAAGTTCTATTCATGCTGGTACTGTTAATGGTCAGACTGCTGGTGCTAATAATGGTACACTATCCCTTACTCAATTTGTTATTTCTCAAGGAACTAAAGCTCAACTTTCAACAACTAATGGATCAAAAGTTGACTATAATTTCTACATTGTTAATGAAGGTGATATGGATGCATATTTAAATTCAGTTACCATGGGTACATTATCATGTGCATATGCGTCTAGTCCTACACCAGCCCCAAGAGTAACTGATGATGGACATACAACAATAACTCCAGGGTCTGGAACTATTTCAGCCGCTGATTGTCAAACAATGTTTAAAGCAACATTGGTAATTGATAATGATGCAAATGCTACATTTGAGGATGGTGCTTCTGCTGTATCATCTGGATTTGGTACGACCGCTGATCTTCCAAGACCAACTGGTAATCCAAAGGTAGCTACATATGTACCAGCTAAATTAACAATTGAATATATTGATGATACAGTTGGAACTGTAACAAATGTTCCTAATGGAGACTTTGTTGTTTCATTAAGTGATACAACCGTTGTATACGGATCAACATCAAATTAAAAAAAGATTATTAAGATTTATTCTTAATATCCTTTAACAAGATTATTTAGGAGAGAAAAGATGAAAAGTGGGTCAAAAAGATTATTGTTTTTTGAATTATTAATTATAATTATGCTCTTATTAAATAATTTTGTATCAAGTATATTAAGAGGGTATTATACAGTACTGTTTATTATTATATTATTATTCTTGTTTTATTTATTGTTTGGTTTTACTAAAGATCGACATCATTTATCTAAAAATGTTTGTTTAGATATTTGCATTTTTTTATTAATTTTCTTCATGTTATATTATTTATTGGGAATAATAATATCGTTTACTAGAATTAATAATTATTATACTTTTAATGGTTTAATCAAAATTATTATTCCACTTGTATTAACGATTATTCTAGAAGAAATACTACGATATATGATGGTAGCTAAAACATTTGATTATAAATTATTATTAATAACTACCTGTATACTCTTTATTAATCTTGAATTGGTTGGTAAATATGATATATCAACTTTTAAAACAAAATACGATACATTTATTTTTATTGCAATTTTACTTTTACCCATTATTAGTAAAAATATATTATGTACATATTTATCGTATAAGGTAGGTTATAAGCCGGCTATATTATATGCATTGATTACTGGATTATATGGATATTTAATTCCTATTATCCCAAATCCTAATCAATATATTTATTCGATTATTTGGCTTGTTTTACCATTTATTCTTTTATACCAAATGTATAAGTATTTTCATAAAGAAAAACACGATTTAAAGATTGAAAGAGAATATCATAAAAAAAAGATTAGTAATCTTATTTTACCAATTATCCTTATTATCCCAATAGTTTATTTCGTTTCTGGATATTTTCATTATCATGCTATAGTTGTTGCAAGTGGTAGTATGGAAACTAGTATTAGTAAGGGAGATGTGGTGGTAATTGAAAAAATTGATGGTAATACAGACTTATTAAAAATAAATCAAGTAATTGCATATCGATATAACAAAATTATTGTAGTTCACCGTTTAGTTAAAATAATAATGGTTGAAGGTGAACCAATCTTTTACACAAAAGGGGATGCCAATGAGCAAATAGACAATTATATGGTAACCAAGGATATGATTATTGGAATTGTTAATATAAAGATTCCTTATATTGGATATCCAACAGTATGGTTGAATGAATTATAGAAAGGAGTATTATGAATAAAAAGGCAAAGGTTAATAAAAAAATAGTTAAAGATAATAACTATAAAAGGCAAACAAGCTGGTTTTTATATGTGGTTTTATTTTTTATATCATTAACCATTTGTCTTTTGTTTGCTTCAAAAATAATTATTCGAAAAAAAGCTATCCCTATTGATTATAATGCTAAAGGTAATACTACATATAAAGTTTACTTAAACAAAAATGATTTTTATAGTGAAGAATACTTAGAAATGAATAAGTCATATGTAGCTAGTTTAATTAACCATATTGATATTGATTTTAATTATGAGTTTGCTATTAATACTAAAATTACTATGGATTTTAATTATAAAATAATTGGTGAATTAATTATTGAAAATAGTAAGGGCAGTGGCAGATATTTAGAAAAAGAATATGTTTTGCTTGATACCAAGGTAGCTAAATTGGTTCAAGATAAAGCTAAAATCATTAAGGAAAATATTAAGATAGATTATGCCTATTATAATCAATTAGCTAATAGTTTTAGGTCTACATACGGTGTAGATACTAACAGTTATCTAAATGTTTACTTATTAGTTGAACCAAAGACTGATAAAGATTTAAAATATAGTATTAATGATAAAAGTAAGATAGCATTAAAAATTCCTTTATCTGAGAAAGCAATTGAAATAAATTTAGATGCTTCAAGTCAAAATGTTAATAGACAAATTATTACATCACCAGAAGTTAATTTTAATTTATTTTGTTTAATTATGGAATTATTATTCTTTGTGCCAACATGCATTATTATGGTTAAGATGATTGGTAAAATAATAGCAGCATTTGATGTTTATACACCATATGATCGATATGTTAATAAAATATTAAAAGAATATGATCGATTGATTGTAGAGACAAATTCTAGTCTTAAAACTAAAGGATTTAATATTATTGAAATTAATACGTTTACGGAATTACTAGATGCTAGAGATAACTTAAATTTACCTATACTTTATTTAAATACTATTCCACATCATGAAGGAATTTTCTACATTATTAATAATAATGATCTTTATTTAATGATGGTTAAAAATGAAGAGTTGGCTAAATAAAGTGAACGGAGAGCATTATGAAAAAGAATAATATAACTATAATATCATTAATTATAGTTCTTTTAGTATTATGTTTATCTATTGGGTGGGCATCTTTAAATTCTAGTATGCATGTTGAAAGTATGGCTATGGTTAGAATTAAAAGTGATATAAGAGTTACAGGATTTAATAGTGTAACCTCATCTAATAATGGAACTAGTATTAATGAAGAATATAATGTAAATTATATTACTGGAACAATATCTTTACCAAGTAATAACTCTACTGTAACATATCAAGTAGAAATTACCAATATGGAAATAGCAGCTAATACTTTTATGGGTATAAGTGGTTTAACTGGGTTACCTAATAATTTAAAAATAGTTAATGTAAGTAACTATACATTAAGAGATAAAATTTGTGATGATAATAATGGAAGTGATTGTAGTTCTGGTGCGCAAAAGACTTTTAATATTACAATAGGTTACAATAATGACTCATATGATGCTAATAATACTACTTTTGATTTTAAAATTGATTTTGAATTCAAGAAAGTATTTGATATTCATTACTCTGGTTTTACTAATCCACCAGCAATTGTAACGGTTATGGATGGTGATACTCCAACCATTAATTTTAATAGTGATGCTAGTAATTCTTTGATTATTACAAGTGGCGGACAAACATTGATTCTTGGAACTAATTATACTTATACCAATCATGTTTTAACATTTATAACTCCAATAGATGATCATGTATTTATTAATAATCCTGTAACATATACAATTACTTATGAATTAAATGGAGGAGTGCAAGCAAATAATCAGATTACAACATATTCTATAAATAGAAATCAAGAAATTTTAAACCCAACTAAACAAGGCAATATTTTTGGTGGATGGTATTTAGAAAGTGATTTTTCTGGAAATGATATTAGAAATACCAGTCAATTAAATGGTAATGTAATTTTATATGCAAATTGGGTAACACAAAAAGCTCGAATTGGCTCAACATATTATGATACATTACAATTAGCTATTGATGATGTAACTACTAATAATGTTGAAACAACTGTTGAATTATTAGATGATACCAGTGAAATAATTACAGTTGCCCAAAATAAGAATATTGTTTTAGATTTAAAAAATAATGTATTAAGTAATTCAGGAGTTAATCCAGTTATTACTAATAATGGTGTAATAGCAATTATTAATGGTAAAATTACTTCTAATACTTCACAAGGTGCTATTAATAATAATGCAACTGGGGTTATTAATATGAGTGGTGGAAGTATTGAAACAAAGGGTAATAAACAAGCTATTTATAATAGTGGTTTAGTTAATATATATGGAAATGCAAACTTAAATTCAACTTCAAAGGAAAGGCCAGTAATAACTAATTTAACTGGTGGAACTACTAATATAACAAGCGGTACAATTATATCAACTGGGTTTTCGGCAATTGTTAATGAAGGAACTTTAAGAATTGGTACTAAGGATGGTAATGTAAGTACATCTATTCCATTAATAAGAGGAGCTACGTATGGTATTTCGGCAACTACTTCCTTTAACTTTTATGATGGACGAATTAGTGGTAAAACACAGGCTATAAATAATGAACATTTAGTTAACGATATAGAAACTAACTTCGAATTATTACATCAAGTAGAAACAATTAGTGGAGCTAGTTATCGAACAGTTTATTTATCATCTTCTTTCTATACTGTTACATTTGTTGCTGGTGATGGTACAGTAAATGAGTCGACGAGGGATGTTGAACCAGGTCAAGCTATTGGAACGCTTCCTATTCCTACTAGAGCTGGTTATGTTTTTCTTGGATGGTTTGATGATGATAATAATGGTGATGAAATAACCTCTACAAAGATAATAAATGAAGACTACAGATTTTATGCACATTGGATTTTAGAAAGTGAATATTATGTAGCTAGAATTGGTAATACAGATTATTTATCTTTTGATGCAGCACTTAGTGATATACCAAATAATGAAGAGACAACTATTACTATTTTAAGGAATATGACAACTAATTTAACTATTCCAGCTAAGAAAAAGATAATTTTAGATTTAACTGGCATAACTTTAACTAATGACACAGCTTATTCTGTTATAACTAATAATGGAACATTAACAATTCTTAATGGTAATATTCAAACAAATTCTCTAACAGCTGCTGCAGTTAATAATGAAAAGGGTGGAGTATTAACTATAAATGGAACTACAATTGTAGCAACAGGTGAAAGGCAAGCTGTTTATAATGATAAGAGTACTATTACAATCACAGGTAATTGTCATTTTACAGCATCTGCAACAGCGCGTGGAACAGTACAAAATCAAGGTAGTAGTACAATGATAATTACTGGTGGTACAATTGTTTCACTGAATCAACAAGCCGTTAGTAATGCTGGAACGCTTACTATTGGTTCTAAGGATAGCAATATTAGTACAACTAATCCAGATTTACTAGGTGCTACTTATGGAGTAACTAATACTAATTCATTTAAGTATTATGATGGTGTATTAAAAGGTAAAATAGATAGTATTAGTGGTTCTGTTAGTGAAATAGAAACTAATGCTACAAGAGTTGATACAACAGAGATTATTGATGGTCAAACTTATCATAAAACGTATTTAAATTAAGACTAGTTTTTTGTATTATAAATGAAGGAGGAAATATGAAAAAAGATGAGTTTTTTGATTATTTAGTTGGAAGTAATCAATTAGATGAATTTTTGGAATTAGAAGATTGGCAGAAGGAAGAAGTAAAAAGTGGTCGTCATGATTCATGGAATTTTGAAGAAGATGATTGTGAAGATGAAGATGATTATTATCATGAAGATGATGAATAAAGAACTAATTATGAAATTAGTTCTTTTATGATATAATAATTATTAATTAGCTTTAATTGAGGTAGTAGTATGAATATGAGTGAAACAGAAAGAAAAAAAAGATTTACATTTCAAGATTGGCAGGATGTTAAAAGAAATATTAAAAAGAGTTATCAATTAACCAAAGGTAATAAGAAAGTATTATTTATTTATATATTTGTTAATATACTTACTATACCAATGAGTGTTCTATCACCATTACTAACAGCTAGAATTCTTTTAGATTTTAATGGAAATTTATATAATGATTTATTAAAAATAGCTGCCTTTATTATGATAGTTTATATTATTCAAAATGTTTTATTCTTTTTTGTTCGAATTATACATCAAAAGTATTTAATAAGTGTTACATATTCAATTCAAAAAGAACTATTAGATAAAACTTTTGAAGTTGAAACAAGGCATTTTGATAAAAATGGTACTGGATTATTTACAGATCGATTAAGGCAAGATACAGCCAGTATTGCTTCGATATTTGATAGTGTTAGTAGTATTTTTATTGAAATATTTAGTAATATTGGTGTTTTTATTGTTATATTTACTATTAGTAAAATTATGATTTTATATTTTATTATCTCAGGCATTAAGGATATTATATTATCTAAAGTAAGAATAAATATTTATTACAAACGTCGGGAGACAATTCGTAGTATTGAAGAAACTAATACCGGTCTTATTGCAGAGTTTATTCGTGGAGTTCGAGATATTAGAGTCTTAAATGCTAAAAGTGTTTTCATGAAGAAATTTGAAAGTCGAATTTGGGAAGCTAATCAAAAAAATATTGATCTTACGACATATAATAGTAGATTATGGTTAATAGGTGATACGATTAGTGAAGTATTTGACTTTGGTTTTTATTTGCTTGGTGTTATATTAGTTAAAAATGATTTGTTATTATCATCTAATTTTTTAGTACTTTACATGTATAAAACAAATATTAGACATTGGTTTAGTTATTTAACTCAATTAGTTGATGTTATTAAGTCTTTTAATTTTTCTTCCAACCGAGTTTTTGAAATAATTGATGGTGATAAGTTTTCAAAAGAGAAATTTGGTAAAATTAAAATAAAAAAAATTAAAGGAGATTTTGAATTTAAGGATGTTAGTTTTTCATATGATGAAGAAAAGGAAGTATTACATAATATTAGTTTTAAAGTTAAAGCTAATAGTACTGTTGCTTTTGTTGGGAAAAGTGGTAGTGGTAAAACAACAATTTTCAGTTTGTTAGAAAAACTATATGATGTTTCGAATGGTAAAATACTTATTGATGGAATTGATATTAATGAATTAACTAAAGATTCATTGAGAGATAATATTTCAATTATTACTCAAAATCCATATATTTTTAATTTATCAATTCGGGATAATTTGTTATTAGCCAAAGAGAACGTTAGTGAAAAAGAGATGGTTAAGGCATGTAAAATAGCTTGTATTCATGATTTTATTAATTCTCTTCCAAATGGATATGACACTATTGTTGGTGAAGGTGGAGTAACTTTATCTGGAGGAGAAAGGCAAAGATTAGCTATTGCAAGAGCTTTAATTAAAAAAACAGAAATAATTCTTTTTGATGAAGCTACTAGTTCCCTTGATAATGAGACACAAGAAAAAATACAAAAGGCTATTTATAATTTAAAAGGCACATATACTATTTTAATTATAGCTCATCGTTTATCAACGATAGTTGGTAGTGATAACATTTATGTAATTGAAAAAGGAAGAATAATTGCTAGTGGAACACACGAGGAGTTAATGCATAATTCAAAAGAGTATAATAATCTTTATCACGCTGAATTAACGAATAAAAAGATTAAAAATAATTAATTAAGGTTAATTGTTTTTAATCTTTATTTAATAATTGGCCTTTATTATTATTTTTGAGGTGAAAAAATATGAAAAAAGAAGAAAAGCAAGAAAAAGAAAAGGTTATTAAATTAAAGGAAGAAGGCACTATGAAAAACCAAATTATAACTTTAATTATTGGTATATTAATTGGAGCTATAGTTACTTCAGCAATTTTTTTTATAGTTAAACCTAAAAATACAAGAAGAATGCCGGTTTTTTCTAATACTGAAAAAAATGGTGAAAGAATAAGACCAAATGGCGGAAAAACTAATAGAGAAGGTAAAACTAGAGATAAAGATAATAGTAAAAGTGAAAAGAAAGATGATGCTACAAAGGATAACATGAATGAAGGCCAAGCTTAAAAAATATTAAAAAATTATCGAATGTATTGTGAAAGAAAACTATTGTCGATTGTTGCATGGAAGAAGAAATGGATAATCTTGGCTTAGAAGAGTGGCAAAAGAAGAAGTTAGAGCGGGAAGATATGCTCCAGAAAGCTATGAAGATGATGAATAGTCATCTTTTATTTTGGCAATTGAAGTAGTAAATTTATAGAAAAAACTATTATTAAATGTTATACTACTATTGAAGTAGGTGAAGTTATGAATTTATCAAAGTCAAGATATACAACTGGGGTTACTTGTGGAAAGAAATTATGGTTATCATGCTATAAACCAGAAGAAGCAGAAGAATCAGAAAATGATGATGTTTTTGATAATGGAACTAAAATAGGGGAATTAGCACGAGGATTACTAGGGGACTATGTTTTAGTAGATTATGATACTAACTATCAAAATATGATTAATAAAACCCAAGAATATTTATTAAAGAAACCTAATATTATTTGTGAAGCTTCTTTTAGTTATGATGGTAATTTTTGTTCTGTAGATATTTTAAAAAATGATTTAGATGGAGTGGAGCTTTATGAAGTAAAATCATCAACCAAAATTGGTGATATTTATCTTGATGATATATCGTATCAGACATGGTTGTTAAGAAAGAGTAATATAAATGTCAAGAAAGCGTGTCTAATACGTGTCAACAATAATTATGTTAAACAGGGAGAGTTTGATATTAATAAGTATTTTATCGTAGAAGATGTAACGGATAAGCTTGATTTAGATTTGGTAGAAGAAAATGTCAAGGGATTAAAAGAAATTATTAATAAAAAAAATGAACCAAATATTGATTTATCAACTGCTTGTAATAAACCATACCCTTGTCCATTTTTTAAATATTGTACTAAAAAGTTACCTACTCCAAATGTCTTTGACATTGGATGGAAATTACAGTTTCAAAAGAAATTAGATATGTATTATCGTCATCATGTATCGTTTGAAGATGTTTTAAATAAAGAAGTGATTAGTAATCAAAAGGCTTTGGTACAAGTTAAATCGTTTGTTAATAATACTTCACCAGTAGTTAATAAAGATAATATAAAAATGTTATTAGATTCAATTACTTATCCACTTTATTTTTTAGATTTTGAATCATTTCAAGACGCTGTACCTAGAATTGATGGTACAAGACCATATCAACAAATTTGTTTTCAATATAGTTTGCATTACTATTTAGAAGAAGATGGAAAATTATATCATAAAGAATATTTAAGTGACGAGTATGATGGTGATCCAATGTATGGATTATGTAAAAGACTCACTGAAGATATTCCAAAGAATGCTTGTGTAATTGTTTATAATAAAGGTTTTGAACAACCAAGATTAAGAGAAATGGCTAAACTATATCCAGCGTTTAGTGAGCATTTATTAAATATTCATGATAATATTGTTGACTTGATGGTTCCTTTTATGAATCAAGATTATTATGTTAAAGAAATGATGGGAAGATCGTCAATTAAACTAGTACTACCAGCATTATTTCCAGATGATCCAGAATGTAACTATGATAATTTAGATCAAGTACATAAAGGGGATGAAGCAAGTGCAGCTTATTTATTGTTGCCAACATTATCTAAAGAGGAGCAAGAAAGATTACGATATAATATGCTTAAGTATTGTGGACGTGATACTTATGCCACTGTTAAATTATATGAGAAATTAAGAGAAGTTATAAAAGAAAAAAACTATATTAAGAAAAGATAAATTGTTCTTATTTTCATTAAATGATAAAAATATGATATAATTAAATGGAAGGAGAGATATTATGAAAAAAATAATTATTATGTTATTAATGGTATTTACTACTTTTACATTAACAGCATGTGGTAAAGATAATGATGCAGAATTATCAAAACATGAAAATGAATCATCACAAAAAGAAAATATAATTGAGAAGGAAGAGCAGCAAGAGGAAAGAAATAATAGTGTAGCTAACGATGATGAGATAATAGATATTGATGATTCTGATAATCAACCTATTGTCAATGAGACGGTTAGAGTAGATGAAGTTATTAATTGTGACAATTGTGTATATGCATATTTTAGTGATGTAAAAACTATTGGTTCAACAATTACTGATTATACAACTGATATAACGACACTTAAAACATCAGGTGGTAAACAAAGACATAATTTTTTTGGTTTAGTACTTAATGGTAATACTATTTCAAGAGCTTATTCATGTATTTTAAAGAATAATAAAATCTATTGTATTGAGGGTTCTACTAATGGAGCTTATCATAATAGTAATATAGCTATTTTGAATCAAATATTTACGACTGATCAGTGTAAAACTATTTCCGATGGTCATACTTATACTTGTACAGATGGATATTATAATGGAGATACTAAAACATCAGGTTATACAAGTCTTCATTATGAAACAAGTTGTACTATCTATGGATCTGCTGCACGAACTGGTGAATTAATTTGTCATTAATAAATAATTGATTTTAAGAAAAAAAGAATCAAAAGTAATATTTGGTCTTTTTTTTATTGTTCCTTCAATTAGGAGATACCATTAAATAAATTAATAGTCAATAATATATGCTATAATAAATTCATTGGGTGATAATATGGAATTTATTAAAACTAAA
>JAEEGL015754660.1_pt1 | contig 12513 bp, 12 predicted proteins | sample 9134231 | NCBI WGS metagenome assembly JAEEGL01 (sample SAMN16246548, study PRJNA631951) | gut metagenome | biome: gut microbiome; feature: rumen; material: fiber-attached | host: Bos | place: Iran: Karaj | collected 2018-10
CCACCATCCTCTATGGCGGTTCATGCAAGGCTTCAAACGCTCCTGAGCTGTTTGCTAAGCCTGACATCGACGGCGGTCTCATTGGCGGTGCCTCTCTGAAGGCTGCTGACTTCAAGGGTATCATCGACGCTTGGAAGAAGTAAGAACTGTGAGACGATTCATCATGACCATCGCATTGTGTGTCGGCTGCATCATCGCAGCCGATGCACAATCGACTTTCACTGAGCGGTTGCAGAAGAGCAACACGGGTGAAGGAAAGATCAGCGTGACCCAGGATAAGAGCATCGACGAGCTTGTGAATGGATCAGCTGCCATCAAACAACCACAAAAAGACAAACCTGAACAGAAGCCTGCTGTTGCAGCGACAGCTAAGGATAAGGAGAACCCCACTGCTACAGAGAAGACTGCACCCAAGGAGAACGAGGCCCAGACAGCGGCTATCATCCCCGACTCGGTGGATCTGCACAAGAAGGTGATGAAGGGCGTGAAGGTGAACGGCTACCGTGTTCAGGTGTTTGCAGGAGGCAACTCACGCAACGACAGGATGAAGGCTGAGCGGACGGGTGAGAACATCAAGGCGCTCTTCCCTGGCGAACCTATCTACGTGCACTTCTATTCACCCAGATGGATCTGTCGTATGGGCAACTACCGCACCTACGAGGAGGCGCACGAGGTATTGAAGAAAGTAAAGCAGCTGGGCTACCAGTCGGCTATTATTGTCAAAGGAAAAATCACCGTACAATACCAATGAGTTACGAGACAGAGTATTACTCCGGTTACGAGCCTCACTATCGCGAAGGACTTGAAGAGCTGGCAGACCACTACAAGGAGGTGCTCACCCTGTTGGGCGAGGACACAGAGCGCGAGGGACTGCAGAAGACGCCCATGCGCGTAGCCAAAGCCATGCAGGTGCTCACCCGAGGCTACCAGATGGATGCCCACAAGGTGCTCACCGATGCACTCTTCAAGGAAGACTACTCACAGATGGTTATCGTGAAGGACATCGACTTCTTCTCGCTCTGCGAGCACCACATGCTGCCCTTCTATGGCAAGGCACATGTGGCATACATCCCCAACGGCTATATCACCGGACTCTCGAAGATAGCCCGTGTGGTGGATATCTATGCCCACCGCCTGCAGGTGCAGGAGCGCATGACGCAGCAGATCAAGGACTGCATCCAGGACACCCTCAAGCCCTTAGGCGTGATGGTAGTAGTGGAGGCTAAGCACATGTGTATGCAGATGCGCGGCATTGAGAAGCAGAACGCCATCACCACCACGAGTGACTTCAGCGGCGCCTTCAATCAGGCCAAGACGCGACAGGAGTTCATGAACCTTATACATAACAATCAAACCTGATAAAGACATGCTAAACATCAAGCGGAGACAAAGGATCAACTACAATAGCGATGAGAAGAATTTTATCCAGAAGCTTCTCAGCACCAAGAGCGGACGTATTGTGTTTATTGTCGGCATCATCGTTATTGTCTTGTTGTTCTTCTATATGTCGGCACCCACCAAGAAGGATATGATAGAGACCATGACTGACAACGTGATGCAGTGCCTTGAGGACAACAACCGATACAAAGGCGATGCCATCGACGACTTTGTGCATAATCTCGGCTACACATTCACGGAGGCAGATACCACACAGATTGCCCCTGAAACGATTGAGGCTTTCCGCAAATACAATGAGCTGGTGCCTCATCGCCACTTCTTCTACTCTACCGCCTATATCCATAACAACATGCACCCAGAGGGCATACGCGTAGGCTTCGGCTTCCTCGGCATGATCTTCTCGATGGTGCAATATTCCGATCTGATACTCGACGTAGAGCCTGTTCACAAGGGCTACGAGCAGAAAATCATCGACTCAACGATTATTCAGGAGCCTGACCTCGGCACGAATCCCAATGTGGATGTGTATCACTACCAACGGAACCCTGAAAACTAAATGAGCCCTTCAGAGCTTCATATCATCGTATCGCAGGAGATAGAGAGCGTATGTCCCAACTTCGTGGGGGCAGCCGTTGAGGCACAGGTGGTGAATACCCCCTACAACGCTGCCTTATGGGATGAGATACACGCCCTTGAACAGCGCTTCCGCCAGGAACTGACCACAGAGAGTATCAAAGAGCTCTCAGGTATTGCAGCCACCCGACGGGTTTATAAAGCCTGTGGCAAGGATCCCTCGCGCTATCGCCCTGCCAGCGAACAGCTGATACGCCGCATGCTGCAAGGCAAGGAGCTCTATCAGATCGACACCTTGGTGGACCTTGTCAACCTCGCCAGCATTGCCTACGGCTACAGTATCGGCGGCTTTGATGCCGACAAGTTTGTGGGTAACACGCTAACCCTTGGCGTGGGGCGTGAGGGAGAACCCTATGAAGGCATCGGGCGTGGTATGCTTAACATCGCAGGACTGCCCGTCTATCGCGACGCACAAGGTGGTGTAGGCACCCCTACCAGTGATAACGAGCGTACCAAGATGACGCTCCAGACCACCCATCTCGTCGTGCTGATCAACGGCTACGACGGCCAGGAAGAGCGCGTGCTCCAGAATGCCCGCTTCATCCAGGATCTTTTGAGAAAATACTGCCAGAGCGACGGAGGGTCCGTCATGCTCTACAGATAAAATAAAAACCAAACTTGATATGACTAACGACTTAAAACTGCGCGTCGGTATCATCGGCGCAGGATGGATTGCCGAAAAGGCTGCCATCACCCTCAACGGTCTCACCACATGTGAGTGTTATGCCATTGCCTCCCGTTCTCAGGAGAAGGCTGACGCCTTTGCTGCGAAATGGCATGTTCCCAAGGCCTACGGGTCTTACGCTCAGCTCATCGCCGACCCCGATGTTGATCTCATTTACGTGGGTACACCCCACTCCCATCATTACGATGTCACACGCGACGCACTCATGGCCGGCAAGCCCTGTCTGGTGGAAAAAGCCTTCATGGCGAACTACCGTCAGGCAAAGGAGATTATTGATCTCGCCCGCAAGCGCAAGGTATTCCTTGCTGAAGCCATCTGGACCCGTTATCAGCCTGCTGTCACCATCGTACGCCAGCTTATCAGTAGCGGTCGTATCGGCACACCACGTCTGCTCACGGCAACCCTCGGCTACTCCATGGGTGAAAAGCCTCGTATCATGCGTCCTGACCTCTGTGGCGGCGCCCTGCTCGACCTTGGTGTCTATGCCATCAACTTCGTGCGTATGTTCTTCCCTGCCGATATCATCGACATCAGGAGTGCCTGTGTGAAAAGTCAGACGGGTATGGACCTCACCAATGCTATCACCATGCTGCTCAGCGACGGCATGCTCTGTAACCTCCAGTCGAGTGCCGCCTGCGTCGGCGATAACATCGGCGTCATTGCAGGTACTGATGGCAATCTCATCATCGACAACATCAACAATCCGCAGAAGATCACTGTCAACACCCACGATCGTGAGTTTGTGGAGGATATCCACGTGCCTCAGCAGATCACAGGCTACGAATACGAGTTCCTGGCTTGTCGCCAAGCTCTTATCGACGGACTTCTGGAGCCCAAGGAAATGCCACTTGACGAGACCCTCAACATCATGTTGCTCATGGACGGACTCCGTCAGAAATGGGGTGTTCAATATCCGATGGATTAACTCTTCGGAAGGGTACAAAAAAGAAACCCAAACGGCTAAAAAGCTATTTGGGTTTTCTTTCTGTCGGGATTACTGGACTCGAACCAGCGACCTCGCGCCCCCCAGACGTGTGCGCTACCAACTGCGCTAAATCCCGATCAAATTAATGCAAGGCACCGACTATTGTCGAATGCGGGTGCAAAGGTACACACTTTTTGCGAAACGACCAAATTTTTAGCCAACTTTTTTCTTTTAAGATATATTATCATAATTTAGGTGGTAGTTTTTTGCATATACCGATTATAATAAGTAACTTTGCATTCGTAAAATTGAATCTTACAGAATGGAACAATATAGACTTACGGCTCCACAACGGCTTGACGCTACCGTCGAGCTGCCAGCCTCTAAGAGTATTTCTAACAGGGCACTGATTATCTACGCACTCAGTGGAGGTACTCATCTGCCAGACAACCTCAGTGACTGTGACGACACAGACGTCATCATCAAGGCCCTCAAGGATATGCCTGAGGAGATTGATATCAAGGCTGCAGGCACTGCCATGCGTTTTATGACGGCTTACCTGAGCGTGACAGGCGGTTGCCATGTCATCACGGGAACGGAGCGCATGAAGCATCGTCCGATAGGGATCCTCGTGGATGCCCTCCGCATGTTAGGTGCCGACATACAATACGTGGGTGAAGAGGGATTCCCCCCACTCCGCATCAGTGGCAAGAAGCTGGAAGGCGGACTGCTGGAGATCCCAGGTAATGTCAGTTCACAGTATATCTCTGCATTGCTGATGATCGGTCCAAGTCTGAAGAAGGGTTTGACCCTGAGACTCACAGGCAGCATCATCTCAAGACCTTACATCGATCTGACGCTGTGGACCATGCGTGAGTTTGGTGCTGATGCCGACTGGACAGCTGCCGATACCATCACCGTAAATCCCAAGCCTTATCTGGATCGCCCCTACTTCATCGAGAACGACTGGAGCGGTGCCAGCTACTGGTATGAAATCATGGCACTGACGCAAGATCAGGACGCTGAGATCAGACTGTCAGGACTGATGGACGGTTCAAAGCAAGGCGACTCTGTGACACGCTACATCTTCAGTCTGCTGGGTGTGAAAAACAAGTTCAGGACCAAGAAAGTAGGCATTCCCCAAACAGTGAAAGTAGCCAAGAATGGCCGTTGCGTCACGAAGTTGGAATACGACTTCGTCAACTCACCCGACCTTGCCCAGACGTTTGTCGTAACCTGTGCCGCCAAGGGTATCCCCTTCCACTTCAAAGGACTCTCAACCCTGAAGATCAAGGAGACAGACCGTATTAAGGCTCTGAAGACGGAGATGAGGAAACTGGGCTTCGTCTTGAGGGACGCCAACGACAGCGAACTGATCTGGGATGGTGAGCGCTGTGAGCCAGACTTCGAACAGGGCATCGACACTTACGAGGATCATCGTATGGCCCTCTCCATGGCGCCCTTCGCCTGCATCCACCCAGGACTGATCATCAACAATCCACAGGTCGTCACCAAGTCGTATCCCCGTTTCTGGGACGATCTGAAGAAAGCAGGATTCCAGATAGAAGTCATCAATAAGGAGTGAGATATGAGTTTCGCAATCGTCTGCATCGGCATGATTGTGGTGATCGGCGTGATAGCCGCCATCGCCTCCCATTTCGACAAGGGTGACGACCAGATTACCGTGGGTCACGACTGCGCCACCTGCACGGCTGCACAAGAGGGCGATTGCAAGATACACTGTCTGATAGAGGAGCAGAAGAAAAAGAAGGAGTTAGAAGAAGATAAATGAAGGTAGAGGAAGATAAAAGAAGACGAATAGTTGGCGGAAAAGGCTTTTCTGCACTGAGACTATTGTCCTCTATCTCTTTCTTTCTTCTCATAATTTCCCCTATCTTCCTCACATTCTCCTGTTCGACCAAGAAAAACACCGTCGGCTCCCGTCGATGGCATGCATTCAACGCTCGTTATAACACTTATTTCAATGGTTCACAGGCCTTCATCGAGGGTAACCTTGAGAAGGAGAAAGGGCATCGTGACAACTTTACGGAGATGTTGCCCCTCTACCCCGTTGCCAAGCGTGAGAGCCGAGAGATCGGAAAAGGTCAGTACGACCGTGCCATCGAGAAATGTGAGAAGGCCATCCGTCAGCATAGCATCAAGACCAAACCGGACTGGAACAAAGACCGCAGGAAGACAGCCAAGGATCGTGAATGGCTGGGGCGCAGGGAGTATAACCCCTTCCTCTGGAGAGCCTGGCTGTTGCTGGGTAAGGCGCAGTTCCAGCAGGGTGCCTTTGAGGAGGCTGCTGCCACCTTTACCTATATGACGAGGCTCTACCACACACAGCCCATGCAGAACGGACTGGCCAGGGCGTGGCTTGCCAAGTGCTACACAGAACTTGGATGGATGTACGACGCAGAGGATGTGATCCGCAATATGAGCCGTGACTCGATGGACTTCAGAGCTGTCAAGGACTGGGACTACACCTACGCTAACTATTATATCGCCCAGCACGACTACCAGAAGGCCGTGCCCTATCTGAGAAAGGTGATCAGTCACGAGAGGCGTCGCATACAACGCGCCAGGGAATGGTACCTGATGGGACAGATTGAGGCTCAGCTAGGCCATCGTGACAAAGCCTACGAGGCTTATTCGAGGGTGATCAGGAACCACCCACCCTACGAACTGGAGTTTAATGCCCGTATCGCCCAGACAGAGGTGATGCCACAGGGCAACAAGCAGAAGATCAGCAAACTGAAACGGATGGCACGCAACGACAACAATGCGGAGTATCTGGATCAGGTGTATTATGCCATCGGCAATGTGTATCTGACGGAAAGAGACACGATGCAGGCGATAGCTGCTTACGAAAAAGGTAATCAGTTGTCCGTGAGAAACGGCATTGAAAAGGGTGTGCTGCTTCTGACATTAGGTAATCTCTACTGGGAGAAGGAACGTTATAATGATGCCCAGCGCTGTTATGGCGAGGCCATCGGCCTGTTGGACAAGGAGCGCCCTGACTACGAGACGTTAGCACAGCGTTCGAAAGTTCTCGACGAACTGGTACCCTTTACCGATGCCATCCATCTGCAGGACTCGCTGTTGCTGTTGTCTGAGATGTCTGAGGATGACTGTATGAAAGCCATCAACCGAGTGATCGACGCCCTGAAGCAAAAAGAGAAGGCTGAGCGCGATGCCCAGCTGATAGCAGAAGTAGAACAGCGACAGAGCGAGATGGGCGACTACGACCTGCAACAACCTCAGAGACCAACGCCACAAGTCCAGCAGCAAGGTAACGGACAATGGTATTTCTACAACCCCGTAGCCGTCAATCAGGGTAAGATCTCATTCCAGCGCCTCTGGGGTAAGCGCGAAAACAAAGACAACTGGCAGCGCAGCAACCAGACAGTCGTCAGTCAGGGAGGACTTGAAAACCTCGTAGATCCGGAAGTCTCAGAAACCCCAGAAGACGTGGAAGACCAAGGGGAACAAGCGGACCAAGGGAAACAAGGAGACCAAGGTCAGCAAGGGAACCAAGAACCCATTGGCGAAGCCCCCTCTGCTCTCAGCGATACCATCTCGCTGACATCTGAAGCGCCGCTCGATCCCCATGATCCCGCCTACTATTTGGCTCAGATACCATTCACAGCAGAACAGAAAGCTGAGGCACATGAGATTCTGGCGGATGCCCTGTTCCATGCCGGTATCATCTTCAAGGATAAGCTCGACAACCTGTCGCTCAGTGAGAAACACCTCGTCAGACTGACCAGCGAGTATCAGGACTACCCACTGATAGACGAAGCCCTGTATCACTTGTTCCTGCTCTATTCACGTCAGGGGCGCATCTTACAAGCCACGAACTGTCTGAGCAGACTGAAGACTGACTACCCTGACAGCGAATGGACAATCCTGCTCTCTGACCCCTACTTTAAGGAGAATGCCCGCTTCGGCGAACATATTGAAGACTCGCTCTATGCCGCCACCTACGAGGCCTTCAAGCACGACAAGTTAGAGATGGTGAAGCACAACGTCAAACTCTCGGAAGAACGCTTCCCGTTAGGTGCCAACCGCGCGAAGTTCATATTCATTGACGGTATGACACGCCTGAACGATGGTGACGGCGACGGCTGTCTGGAGCGCATGAAACAAGTGGTGGAGCAATACCCCGAGAGCGAGGTCAGCGAACTGGCTGGTATGATTATCAAGGGCGTACAGGAAGGACGACGGCTCTACGGCGGCAAGTTCGACATTGGCGAGATCTGGACGAGAAGAGACATCACGATGTCTGCCGACTCCACGAGAGCCGACACGCTGAGTGCCGCACGCGACGAACGCTTCTTGTTTATCCTGGCCTATGAGCCCGACTCCGTAAACGAGAACCAGCTGCTGTTTGAGATGGCACGCTATAACTTCACGAGCTTCCTGGCACGCAGCTTCGACATCGCCATCGATGAGGATCAGGGTCTGCACCGCATGCACATTAGCGGATTCCTAAGCTACGACGAAGCGATGCAGTATGCCCGTCAGCTATATGCTGACAAGGCGATGTCAGAACGGCTGAAGAACTGTCGCAGTCTGATTATCAGCGAGACCAACCTTGCCCTGCTCGGCATAAGATTCAGCTACGACGACTATCAGCAGTTCTACGAAGACACCTTCGTGCCGATGAAGATCAGCGAGAAGAAACTGCTGATAGAACCTGCGGAGATAGAGCAGATCGACGCAGAGGATGTGGAGGAGACACCTGAGACTCAGGAAGAGGAGGACGACGATGACCTGTTCCCCTCTGAGAGGCAACAGCCGAAGGTACAGGACTTTGAATTTGGAGACGACTTCTGGTAAGATTGAGATATTAAGAAAATGAGATATTGAGATATGACGAACGGATTGTTACTTTGGGTAGATGATGAGATCGAGCTGCTGAAGGCACACCTGCTGTTCCTGGAGAAGAAAGGCTATGAGGTGATGACCGTTACCAACGGTAGCGATGCCATCGACCTGTGCAAACAGCATAACTTCGACCTGGTACTGCTCGACGAACAGATGCCAGGACTAAGCGGACTGGAGACGCTGCGCCGCATCAAGGAGCTGCAGCCCTCACTCCCCGTTGTCATGGTGACGAAAAGCGAGGAGGAGAACATCATGGAGCAGGCCATCGGACAGAAGATTGCCGATTACCTGATCAAACCCGTGAATCCCAACCAGATCCTGCTGGCCTTGAAGAAGAACATCCACCGCAGGGAGATTGAGACGGAGGTAACCCAGAACCAGTACCAGCAGAACTTCCAGCAGATCGCCATGCAGATACTCGACTGTCAGACGTGGAAGGACTGGGCTGAAGTCTATCGGCGCCTTGTCCACTGGGAACTGGAGCTGAGTGCCACCGACAGCAACATGACGGAGATGCTCCACATGCAGAAGGAGGACGCCAACAACGGCTTTGCCAAGTTTATCAAGAAGAACTATATGGACTGGGTAGCCGACCTCGGTGCCCATCAGCAGAACGAAAAGCGCCCGATGATGTCGCCCGAGGTGTTCAAGCAGAAGCTGTTCCCCCTGCTCAACGAGTGGCAGAAGACTTTCCTCGTGGTGCTCGACAACTTCCGCTACGACCAGTGGCGCATGCTCGAGAAAGAGATCAGCGAACTGTTCGATATCGATGAAGACCTCTACTACAGCATCCTGCCCACCGCCACCCAGTATGCCCGTAACGCCATCTTCAGCGGACTCATGCCCAATGAGATCGCCAAGATGTTCCCCGACCTCTGGGTGGATGAAGACGAAGAAGAGGGCAAGAACCTGAACGAGGAGCCGCTCGTAAGAACCCAACTGGAGCGCTACCGCAGGAAGAACACCTTCTCCTATCACAAAGTGAACAGCTCGGCCGATGCCGACAAGCTGCTGCAACAGTTCAACACCCTTACAAAGAACGATCTGAACGTGATCGTATTCAACTTTATCGATATGCTGAGCCATGCCCGTACGGAGTCGAAGATGGTGCGTGAACTCGCCAACAACGAGAGTGCCTACCGCAGCATCACCCTCTCCTGGTTCCGCCATTCGGTGATTGCCGACTTCTTCAAGCTGCTGGCACAGACCGACTGCAAGGTGATTGTGACCACCGACCACGGCAGCATCCGCTGTACACAGCCCGTGAAGATTGTGGGCGACAGGAACACCAACACCAACCTGCGCTATAAGTTGGGGAAGAACCTGGCCTACGACGACAAGAGCCTCTTTGTGATCAAGGATCCGCAGAAAGCCTTTCTGCCCACCCCCAACCTATCCACAAGCTATGTCTTCGCAACCGGCGACACGTTCTTTGCCTATCCGAACAACTACAACTACTATGTGACCTACTATCGCGACACCTTCCAGCACGGCGGTATCTCGATGGAAGAGATGATCATACCGATTATAACACTGACAGGAAAAAAGAGATAAGATATGGAAATCAAGATCAACGACTTAGGCAGCATTCGTGAGGCTGCACGACAGTTTATTACCCAGATTGGCGAACACAAGGTCTTTGCCTTCTATGGTAGCATGGGGGCAGGAAAGACCACCTTCGTCAAAGCTATCTGCGAAGAATTGGGTGTTGATGATGTCATCACCTCACCCACCTTTGCCATCATCAACGAGTATCATGCCGAAAAGGGCGTGATCTATCACTTCGACTTCTATCGCATCAAGAAACTCGAAGAGGTCTATGACATGGGCTATGAGGATTATTTCTACAGTGGGGCGCTCTGCTTCATTGAGTGGCCAGAGCTGATAGAGGAGCTTCTTCCCGAGGATGCCGTAAAGGTGAGCATCACAGAGGATGCCGACGGATCACGTACCGTGAAGCTGTAACACAGAAAAAGGGTGAACCACTAGAGTTCACCCTTTATTCTTCAGACATTCTGTTCCTGGAAGTCCAGGTCTGCTTGTACGATGAAAAACACTTCTTCGGGATTGAACGATGAGCAGAAGCCCTCGTCCTTGGCCCGCTTACATACATACTCCGCAATCTTCTCAAGGTCGATGTCAATCTCTTCCTCTTCGCTCTCCAGAATACCGCTTGTGAAATAATAGTCAACAATGAGATCCATCATATAGAGGATATCCTTGTCGCTATAGAATTTCTTCAGATCCGAAGGCATCTGCGTGCGGATATAAGCCAGTTCCCTTTTGTTCTCCTCCTCGTCGAGGCGGATCTCTTCATCAAAACTTGCCATCCTTACAACAGTGCTTGGAACTTCTCCTGGAGCTTAGCCTTAGGCTGTGCACCGATCAGTTTGTCAACCACCTCACCGTTCTTGAAGAAAAGGATGGTGGGGATGTTACGGATACCGAACTCTGCTGCCAGATCATCGTTCTCCTCTACATCGCACTTGCCGACTACGATCTTGCCATCATATTCCTTGGCCATCTCTTCAATAATGGGAGCGACCATACGGCAGGGACCACACCAAGTAGCCCAGAAATCTACTACCAGCGGCAGATTGCCAGCCTTCAGACTCGCAAAATTCTCATTTGTGATTGTTACTTCCATTGTTTCTTTGTTTTAAAAGTGAATACTATGTCTATATTGTCAACTGCAAATAGTGTGCCACTAATTGATATGATAGTCGAGGCCCTCGTTCTTCTCGATATAATCGATCAGTGTATGGCGCACATCCACGCCACAGCTCTTACTGCGCAGCAGCACATGATTGGTACCGACCGAGTCGCGTATCTGGAAGAAGAGCTGCGTTTTCCCCGGGTTGCGCCCGATAATCTCGTTAAGGTCTGCCACGACCTGTTCGTCCAACAGGTCTGCCACCATCGAGATCGTGAGACGGTCAACAGCCCGTTCTTTCACGGTCTGCAGCAACTCCACATTGGTTACCTTCAGTTCCTTCTGGTCATTATTGTAGAAACGCGACTGCATCTTGCCTGTGACATATACGGCCGCACCTTCTATGAACTTACCGTTCAGGTTCAACCAGTCATCGCCAAAGAGCATCAGCTCGCCAGGACCTTCAAAGTCCTCGAGTGTGACAATGCCCCAAGGCTTGTTATTCTTACCAAATCGCTGCTGAACGCCTGTGACGACACCACCTAAGGTCACGTCCTCCCGATCCTTTAAAGCTGCTCCCCTGTCTGCCAAATCGGCACACTTCGCATTACAGAGGTTGTCGAGGATGATCTTATATTCATCCAGCGGATGAGCCGAGAGATAGATACCCACGAGCTCACGCTCCTTGTTCAGGCGCTCGATATCACTCCAGCGCACATCGTTCTTGGGCACTTGCGGCTGGGCTATCTCTACACCTTCGCCAAACATACCAAACAGCGAGTTCTGCATCTCAGCCTTCTCCTGCTGATACAGCTGTCCGTAGCGACAAAGTGTCTCAATAAAGGTCTCACCCTTTGGATTCATAGCAAAAAAATCCTCGCGACGAATGCCGAAGCTGTCAAAACCACCGCTCAGCGCCAGCGCTTCAAAAGCCTTACGGTTGACGGCTGAGAAGTTCACACGCTGTGCAAAATCGTAGATATCCTTATACGGGCCGTTCTTCTCACGCTCCTCGATAATCGACAGAGCAGCCGAGTCGCCCATACCCTTGATGGCACCCAGACCAAAGCGTATCTCTCCATGATGGTTCACACCAAACTTCTCATACGACTCGTTCACATCCGGACCTAACGTGGCAATATTCATCGCCTTGCACTCATCCATCAGCTTGGTGATTTCCGTTATCTGGTCGCGACGGCGGCTCATGATGGCAGCCATGTATTCAGCAGGATAGTTCGCCTTGAGATAGGCCGTCTGATAGGCCACCCACGAGTAACAGGCCGCATGCGACTTGTTGAAGGCGTAGGAGGCAAACGCTTCCCAGTC
>JAEEGL016465755.1_pt1 | contig 12513 bp, 13 predicted proteins | sample 9134231 | NCBI WGS metagenome assembly JAEEGL01 (sample SAMN16246548, study PRJNA631951) | gut metagenome | biome: gut microbiome; feature: rumen; material: fiber-attached | host: Bos | place: Iran: Karaj | collected 2018-10
CCCTCGAAGTGGACCGAGGCGAGCGCCGACTTCGGGACGCGGACCTCGCGGCTGGTGCCGTCGTCGAGCGTGCCGCGCACCTCCAGCGTGTCGTCCGCCATCCCGAGGAACTCGACCTCGCGGTACTGGCCGCCCCGCAGCTCGAGCAGCGCCATGCAGCCGCTCCGGGCGGGCGCCGGGGCGGATTCCGCGGGCTGGGCGTAGAGCCGCGCCGGAGCGCAGAGCGACAGCGCGAGGAGCGCGAAAGGCGCTCCGGCGCGGAGGAAATTCCGACGAAGGGAAAACACTGTGTAAAGATAGACTTGCACTCCCGAAAAGGCGGGCCCGCGGGGACAATAATTCTACTTTTGGGGTCGTTCGCAAAATCCACCTTTCGGAGACCGATCGTATGCTCAAACTCAAGGGAAACGCCCTCGTCGGACAGTCCGGCGGCCCGACTTCCGTCATCAACTCCAGCCTCTGCGGCGTGATCCAGCAGGCCATGAAGTCCAAGCTGATCGACAAGGTCTACGGCATGTCCTACGGCATCGCCGGCTTCATGAACGACGAGGTGATCGACCTCGGCGCCGAAAAGCGCGACGTGATCGAAGGTCTCCGCCGCACCCCCGGCTCGGCCCTCGGCTCCACCCGCCACAAGGTGAAGGAAGAGGACTTCCCCCGCATCATCGAGCAGCTGAAGAAGTACAACATCCGCTACTTCTTCCTCTGCGGCGGCAACGACACCATGGACACCATCCACCGCGTCGAGGCCAAGTGCCGCGAAGTGGGCTGGGAGCTCAAGGGCATCGGCGTCCCGAAGACCGTCGACAACGACCTCTTCTGCACCGACCACACCCCCGGCTTCGCCTCCGCCGCCAACTACGTGGTCACCTCCGTGCAGCAGGGCGGCCGCCTGGCCTGCGACATGCAGCGCGTCGACCAGTACGTCATCTACCAGACCGTCGGCCGCGACGCCGGCTGGCTCGCCGCCTCCTCGATCGGCGCCAAGGTCAATCCCGACGACGCCCCCCACGTCGTCCTCGTCCCCGAACGCCCCGTCTCCAAGGCCGCCTTCCTGGCCAAGGTGAAGGAAGTCCAGGCCCGCGTCGGCTGGTGCTCGATCGTCGTCGGCGAAGGCGCCAAGTGGTCCGACGGCACCTACATCTCGGCCCCCGAAGTCAAGGACGAGCACAACAATCCCGAGCTGGGCGCCATGGGCGGCACCTCCGCGGCCATGAACCTCCACAAGTTCATCGCCAAGGAAACCGGCTGGCGCGGCGAGTTCCAGATCGTCGAAAGCCTCGCGATGTGCGCCATCGACCGCGCCTCCAAGGTCGACCTCGAAGAGGCCTACCAGTGCGGCGTGGAAGCGGTCAAGCTCGCCGAAAAGGGCAAGACCGGCCTGATGGTCACCATCCGCCGCAAGGCCAGCAAGCACTACAAGGTGGAATACGGCTCGGCCCCCCTCTCGAAGGTGGCCGTCGACGCCAAGCCCATGCCCGACGACTACATGGAAGCCGACGGCATGTTCCCCTCGAAGAAGTTCGTCTCGTACATCACCCCTCTGCTGAACCCCCCGGCCAAGTTCTCCGTCTTCCGCCGCGTGAAGGCCAAGCCCTACGTGGAGAAGATCTCGCTGAAGCAGGCCGCCGCGGAACGCAAGGCCGCCCGCAGCGCCGCCCAGGCCGCTGCCGAGGCGAAAAGGCCCGCCCGCGCCGCGAAGAAGTCCGCCGCGAAGAAGCCCGCCGCCAAGAAGAGCTCCAAGAAGTAACCACACTCCACAGGAACCGACATGAACAACACCGAAACCAAGTACACCCAGTTCGCCCTCGCCCGCGAAATGCTGCAGACCGCCGACGTGGTCCGCAACTTCGACGTCAAGGCGATCGACGAAGTCGTGGCCAACCTCAAGGACAAGGTCCTCCTCTCCGGCGAAGGCTCCAGCCGCATCTTCCCGGCGAAGAACACCCTCTACCGCGCCAACAAGAAGGGCTACGCCCAGCGCATCTTCACCGAAGGCGCCACCCAGGCCCTCGAGTACAAGCTCGACGACGCCACGGTCTTCGTCGCCTCGAACTCCGGCAAGACCAAGGAAGGCGTCCGCCTGATCCGCAAGCTGAAGGCCGAAGGCCACAAGTCGATCGTCGGCATCGTCGCCCACGAAGGCACCCCGATCGTCGCCGAAGCCGACTACGGCTACGTCCTCACCTGCGGCAACGAAGACGCCGTCGCGGCCACCAAGTCGGTCGTCGAACAGGCCCTCTTCACCGACCTCGTCTTCCGCAAGGCCAACGGCTCCCGCATGCCCGACCTCAAGAAGCTCGGCGACGCGATCGAGGAAGTGCTGACGATGAAGGTCCCGGACGAAATCGTCTCCGCCCTCGCCGGCGCCCCCGTGCTCTACTGGGCCGGCCGCAACAACGGCGTCGCCGAAGAGCTCCGCCTGAAGACCAACGAAATCACCCGCAAGAAGAGCGACTACCTGGAAGGCACCTACGCCGCCCACGGCATCGAGGAAGTGATGCGCGCCAACGAGGCGATCATCGTCGTCGATCCGTTCGAACAGGAAGAGGAAAAGTTCGACACCTGCCTCCGCAAGGGCGTCGGCCTTCCCATCGTCGCGATCAGCACGCGCAAGACCAGCTTCCCCACGATGATCATCCCCGACGTCGGCTGCCCGAGCATGGAAACCTACGTGCAGCTCTGCGCCGGCTGGTCGCTGCTGATGGAAGTCGGCCTGGCCAACAACATCAACCTCGACAAGCCCGAACGCGCCCGCAAGGTCGGCAACGAATTCGTCGGCTGATCGCGGTTTCCGCAACCGAAAGGGCCTCCTCCGGGAGGCCCTTTTTCGCGTGGAGAGGGGAGGCGGAAGGCGGGGAAGCGGTCAAAGCAGGCCGCGTTCCTCCATGTCGTCCTCCTCGAGCCCGAGGTAGTGGCCGAATTCGTGCAGGTAGGTGATCCGCGCCTCCTCGTCGAAGGCTGCCTGGTCCCCGTCGCAGTAGTCCCACAGCTCGGAGAGGAAGAAGGTGATGGCGGGGGATTCCAGCGAGGGCGGTTCGGTCGAATCGGTCAGCGAGGGGCCGCTGAAGACCCCCAGCGTGTCGGGGGCGAGCCCCTCTTCCAGCCAGTGGGGGGCCATTTTCCACTCGCAGTAGACGGGAACGCCCAGAGCGAGCTTTTTGAGGTCCTCCGGAAGCGCGTTCTGGACGCGCCGGACGATCGAGTCGATGCGCTCGGAAAGCCGTTCTTCGAGGGGTTTGACAGCCGGGTGGCGCCTTTGCACGAAACCGTCCTCCGCGGGTGATGGAGTTTTCGGAAAATATGCTGTCCGAAGGCCGTTTTTGTCTAGATTTCACAAAAGAAACGTTGGAGGTTTCCATGAAAAGGGTCGGATTGTTTGCGCTTTGCGCCGTTTTCCTCGCTCCGTTCGTCACCTCCTGCGGAGACGACTCCTCCGGCGGCTCCTCCTCCAAGAAGAAGGAAGCCGCCCAGGCCGAGATCCAGAAGGCCTACGAATACGCCGTCGAGTACGTCGCCGGCATCGTCGAGTACCGCACCGTCTACCTCGCGGGCGGCGAACCCGACAAGCACCATAGCTTCAACGTGGAACAGTGCGGCCGCGACACCGCCTGCGTCGACTCGCTCGTCCGCGTCGTTGTCGACGAGAAGCTGGCGGGCTACGGCATCAAGGCCGACTGCGCGCTCGACACGAACTGCCTGCAGGCCTGGCGCGACTCCATGATGACCGCCGCCGATCAGTGGGAGGACGACGGGAGCGACGACGGCTACCAGCAGTCCTGCCACTTCACGAACGAACTGGCCGGCACCTGCGAGGAGTACGCCTGGTACCTCTTCGGGAGCCAGGGGGCGATCGACGCCGCCACCGCCTGCCAGGACGCCGCCGCGGAAAGCGGCCGGTGCCGGAACACCAAGTGCCGGCTCACCGCCGAAGAGTCGGAGATGGACGCCCTGCACGCCACCTACGCGCTCGACAAGGCGCTTTGCCCCGACCAGAGCCTCGACAGGTCGATTCACTCGGATTTCGCGGAAGGCATCATGTGCTACGAGACGTTCTACAACTCGAACAATTCCATGGCGGCCAGCAACGCGAACACGATGCTTGCCAACGGCTACGAGGAAGGGCCGTGCGGCGGCCAGTATTCCGTGGTCTGCGAAGCGACCGTCCAGTACGTCGAAAAGCAGATCAGAAACCAGATCCGGGTGACCCCGAACAACACGAACCTTTGCGCAACCTCCGCGGCGCCTCTCGAAGAGTAGGCCCGCGAACCCGCCGGAAATCCAGCCTTTCAAGGAGAAGAAGATGAAGACGACCAAAACCCTGATTGCGACGGCGTTCGCCGTTTCGATGGCCTTCTGGGCCGTTTCCTGCGGCGACGACAGCTCCTCCGGCGGTTCCGGCGGCAACGGCGGCAACGGCGGCAACGGCAAGAGCGCCTCGACCAAGGTCAGGGAGATGGCCGCCGAAGTCAAGGCGATCCTCGACTCCGTCGACCTGGCCGTGGCGACGCAGGACGAGGCGCTTCTCGACGCCTACGCCATGTCGCTCTCCTGCGCCGAGAATTCCGACTGCGTGGCGGCCACGAAGGCGCGGCTGATCTCCGAACGCGCCTATCCGGGCCTCGACGGCGAATGCGCGATCGAAGAGCGCTGCCTCAACCGCTGGAACGACTCGCTCCTCGTGGCGGTCGAGATGTGGGAATGGGCCGGCGACGAAGAGTACGACCAGGCCTGCCGCATGACCATCGACGCCAACGGCACCTGCGAGGAATACGCCTGGAAGTTCCTCGACGCCGAGGCGGTCGCCTTCGGCAACACCGCCTGCGACGCGCTCTACGACAACGTGCAGGCCGCCGGCATCGCCGCCTACGCCAAGGTCGAGCCCGGCCGCTGCGCCAAGAAGGTCAAGTGCACGATCCAGGTCGACCAGGCGCCCGACGACGTCGGCTTCCTCCACGCCATCTACGGCTACACCAAGGCGGCCTGCGACGGCGCCGATCCGGTCAGCAGCAGCTCCGCCTCCGGCAAGAGCTCCGCGAGCGGCGGCAGCGGGAACTACGACGCCGTCGTCCACCAGATCTCCGGCACTTCGCACTGCAACGAATACTGGTACGACAGCGGCAACAGCGAGCAGAGGACCTGGGCGGAACAGGTGATGACGCTCAACGAAACGCATCCCGAATACGGCATGGCGACCGGCCCCTGCCCGACGGAAGGCTATCCCGTGACCTGCGATCCGAAGTACCAGCCGCTCGAAGGCGGCGAATCCCTCGGGACGTTCAAGATCGTCTCGCACGTCACCAACATCGGCTGGTGCTCCGACGGAGACGACGAAGAAGAGTAAAAGCGGGCCCGGCGCCCGATAGAGTTCGAACGAAAGCAACGCCGCCGGACGCGGCAAGGAGAGAAAGATGAAGAAACTGCTTGGCACGATGCTCGCCGTCGCGGCGGTCGCTTTGGTCGGCTGCGGCGACGACAGCTCCTCCTCCGGCCCCGACAACGGGGGCAACGGCAACGGCGGCGAAAACGTCAAGAAGCAGCAGGCGCTCGAACAGGCGGCCGAAATGCAGGCCGCCGTCGCGCAGGCGATCGCCACGGGCGACTACTCCGCGCTCGACCAGTACGGCATCGACGAGGATTGCGCGAAGGACACCGTCTGCCTGCAGGGCAAGATCGCCGAAAGCCTCGACGCGGTCGGCATTCCCGGCCTGAGCGGCGAATGCATGCTCGACGTGGACTGCTTCGACAGATGGCAGGATTCCCTCGCCGCCAGCGTGAGCTGGGCCTTCTCCGGCAACAAGGACTACGACAACGGCTGCAGCTACGACGGCGCGGGCATGGTCTGCCAGGAAGTTCTTTGGAACTCCTCCGACTCCGCGGCCGCCAGGCAGGGCGCTTCCCAATGCGCCGCCCTGCAGTCGGGCTACGCCGCGCAGTACGGCGAAGTCTCCGTCGGCCCCTGCAGCAAGAAGAAGAGCAAGTGCACCATCTCCTCCCACAAGGACCCCCGGCTCGCGCTCTTCGACGCCGAATACGGCACCTCCGACCTGGCCTGCCAGGACGTCGACGACGATGAAGGCGGCGAAGGCGGCGAAGGCGGCGGCAACACCACGCCGATGAAGAACGGCGCCTACATGCACCAGAGCGCCGTCAGCTACCAGTGCATCGAGCTCTACGACGAGCCCGACTACATCGACATGATGGTTTCCAACGGGGTTTACCAGTCCGGGAAATGCGGCTCCGAATTCACGACCGGCTGCGAAAAGGACTTCAACAGCGAAGGCGGCTACATGCAGGTCAAGCTGACCGCGGACGCTCCCATCGACTGCCACGGCGAGCGCATTGGCGGCGGCAGCGGCTATTCCGGAAGCGAAGGCGACGACGGCGACGATGACGACGAGTACGCCTGGGGCTACGCGGAAATGGACGGCGGCGCCTGCTACGAAGTCCACACCCTGGCGTCGCAGGTCGGCGGCAACGGCATCTACAAGGCCGGGCAGTGCCCCGCCAAGTACTCGGTCGCCTGCGAACTCGAGGGCGACCCCGAGGAGAGCTCCGAACAGTTCAAGCTCACCACGAGCTCGTCCTACACCTGCGCCATGCTCGCGGGCGACGAATAAGGCCGCGCGAGGCGGGGAGCCGACGATGAAAACGACGCGGAAGCTGCTCGGAACGGCGCTGGCCTTCGCCTTCGCCGCGATTCTGGCAGGCTGCGGCGACGACGGCTCCTCTTCCTCCTCCGGACCCGACAACGGCGGGAACGGGGGCGGCGGGGGCTTGTTGATCGACGGGTCCGACGTCGAGAAGACGAAGGAAGTCGCGCGGAAAATCGGCAACGCCCTGCAGACCGGCGACTACTCCGAACTCGCGGAATACGGCATCGACGCGGCGTGCGCGCGCGACGACGCCTGCATGTCGCTCGGCATCGGGCGAATGCTCGAAGCGGTCGGCGTCACCGGAATCGAGCCCGAATGCCTGCTCGACGAGGAGTGCTTCGGCCCCTGGATGGACTCCGTCTACGGCGCGGCCGACTGGTCCTTCTCCGGCGACCCGCTCTACGACAACGCCTGCCATCTCTTCACGTCGAACGGTTTCTGCGTCGAAATGGCCTGGAACTCGACCGTGGTCGACGCCGAGGACAATCAGGACTACCGGACCGCGTGCGGCGCGCTCGACGCCTTCCTTCCGATGGGCGGGGGCGTCGCCAGCTCGAACACCCTGATCGGCCGGTGTCCCGCGAAGAAAACCCTCTGCACGCTCGAATCGGAATCGGAGACGGGCTGGATCGAGGCGACTTACGGCAGCACCGACGCCGCCTGCGGAAAGAAGGACAAGGACTGAAAGGACGGCGGCGGGGGAGCGGTTCGGGCTATTGTTCCGGATCGCGGCGGACGACGCCCATCGCGCGGTACTTGGCGTAGCGCCGCTCCACGAGCTCCTCGGGCGGGAGCGCGCGGAGTTCGGCGAGTTCGGCGCGGATCCGGGCGCGGAGCGCGTCGTAGACCGTCTGCGGCGCGGAGAGGATTTCGCCGTCGGGAACCACGCCGTCGATCAGTCCGAATTCGAGCGCGTGCGCGGCGTCGAGCTTGAGACGGCTCGCGGCCTCCGGCGCCAGGGCCGCGTCCTTCAGGAGGATCGATGCGCACCCTTCGGGGGAGATGACCGAATACCAGGCGCTTTCGAGCATCAGCACGCGGTCGCAGAAGGCGAGCGCCAGCGCGCCGCCGGACCCGCCCTCGCCCGTGATGACCGAGAGGGTGGGGGTCGCGAGGTCGCTCATCTCGAAGAGGTTCTCCGAGATGGCCTGGTGGACGCCGCGCTCCTCGGCCGCGATTCCGGCGTAGGCGCCGGGAGTGTCGACGAAGAGGAGGACAGGGCGGCGGAACTTCGCCGCCTGGCGCATCAGCCGCAGCGCCTTGCGGTAGCCCTCGGGGTGGGGCATGCCGAAGTTGTCGCGGAGGTTTTCGGAGAAGTCGTGCCCCTTGCGCGTTCCGATCGCGGTGACGGGAATCCCCTCGAAGCGGCCGACGCCGGCGATCACCGCGCGGTCGTCGCCGAAGAGGCGGTCGCCGTGGAGCTCGATGAAGTCGTCGACGAGCGCGGCGACGAAGTCCTGGGGCTTGGGCCGACCGGGCAGGCGCGCCTCGCGCACGGAGTCCCACTGCGTCCCGAGCCCGCCTTCGGTCCGTTCCGGACGTTCGTTCATGGCGCCTCCGCGTGGAGTTTCAGGAGGGAGGCGCAGGTCGCGCGCATCCCGTCGCGCGGGACGACCGCGTCCACGAAGCCGTGCTCCAGCGCGAACTCGGCGCTCTGGAACCCGTCGGGCAGCTTCTGCTTCATCACCTGCTCGATCACGCGCGGCCCGGCGAAGGCGACGAGCGCGTCGGGCTCGGCCAGGACGACGTCTCCCTGGAGCGCGAACGAGGCGGCCACGCCGCCGGTGGTGGGCCGGGCGAGGATCGAAAGGTGGAAGAGCCCGGCCTTGTGGAGCCGGCGGATCGCGGCGGAGGTCTTGGCCATCTGCATCAGGGAGTAGAGCCCCTCCTGCATCCGGGCGCCGCCGGAGCGGCAGACCATCACGAGCGGGAGGCGCCGGCTTTCGCAATGCTCCGCGAGGAGCGCGATCTTCTCGCCCGCGACGCTGCCCAGCGACCCCATGACGAAGTCGGTCTGCATCACGCCGAGCCCGAAGGGAATCCCCTCCAGCGAGGCCTCGCCGGTCAGGACCGCCTCGGCGGGGCTTTTCTCGTATCCCGCGGCGATCTTCGCGTCGTAGCCGGGGAAGTCCAGCGGGTTCGCCGAACGGAATCCGGCGAAGAGCTCGCGGAAAGATCCCCTGTCGGTCAGCAGGGCGACCCAGGGATCGCCGGAAGCGCCCTTGCGCGACAGCAGATTGCGGAGGAAGCCGAACATCGGCGCTCGCCGTGGCCGGGGCTACGCTTCGGATTCGTCCCCGTGGCGGCAATGCCCGTGTCCGCCGCAGCAGCCGCCCCTGGGCTCGTCGTCGTCGGCGCCCCCGGATTCGCCGTCGTGGCCGCAGCAGCAGTCGTCGTCGCAATCGCAGTCGCAGTCGCAGCAGCAGTCGTCCTGGGGGCGGGCCTTCAGTTCGATGGAGAAGTCCCCCTTCGTGATCTTCAGCTCTCCGATGTCGAGGTGGGCGAAGACCAGCATCAGTTGTTTGATTTCCTCGTTGTTCATCCGGGACTCCTTTTGTTCTCGATGGACGAAACATAGAACTTTTCGCGCCCCGCGCCCTCTCCGTTTTTTATCCATACGTTCGCGCGGCCGCTCTTCTTGACAAAAGACGATAATGTGCCTATGTTATCGCCACCGAAAGGAAAGACCGAACCGTCCGGAGACCAGAATGGCCGTCAAGAAAACGTCCCAGAAGCCCGCCAGGAAACCCGTCGCCAGGGCCGCCGCCAGGAAGAGCCCCGCCAGGGCCGCCTCGCGCAAGACCGCGCCGAAGGCCGCCGCGAAGGGGACGAAGAAGCCCCGCCGCGGACGCCCCACCCTTTCCCCCAACGGCCGCGTGGGCAGCAACATCTCGCTGCGCATGCCCCCCGAGCTCTACGGCTACCTCAAGAAGACCGGCAAGGGCTGGCAGACCCGCGTCGTCCGCCACCTGATGGCCGAAATGGACCGGAAGGCCGCCTGGATGAAGGGCTGATTTCCCTCGCGACCGAACGCGAAAGGACCTCTCCGCGAGAGGTCCTCTTCTTTTTCCCGGCCGCGCCGCCTCAGCGGGATTCCGCGGGGAGGTCGAGCAGCAGCCGCAGCGCGACGGAGGCGAGCGCCATGCCGAACGCGGCCACCACGGGCGCGGCGGTTCCGCAGACCGTCTTGCGGAGGGTCCCCGCGGGCGCGCTCTCCGGCGGGATCACGCCCCCGACCGGACGTTCCGCGCTGTAGACGCAGGGGTAGTCGCCCGAGAAGCCCTCGCGGCGCAGGCGGATGCGCATCTCGCGGGCGAGCGGGTCGCCGTCCGTCTTCCAGATCGAGGCGACGCGCACCTGCGTGGGGTCGAGCTTGCGGGCCGCTCCCATCGACGAGACGAAGGGGACGCCCTCGCGGGCCGCGCGGAGCGCCAGTTCGGTCTTGCTGCGCAGCGTGTCGATGGCGTCCACCACCAGGTCGTAGTCGGCCAGCCGGAGAGGGGAGTCCGCGCCGAAGAAGGCGTCGATCTCCTCGGTCTCGCATTCCGGGACCACCTCGCGCAGGCGGCGCGCCATGGCGGCGGGCTTGCGCGTCCCGAGCGCGGGGACCGTGGCGTGGAGCTGGCGGTTGAGGTTGCTCGGGGCCACGACGTCGTCGTCCATCAGGGCGATCCGCCGGACGCCGGAGCGGACGAGCGCCTCGGCGCACCAGGAGCCCACGCCGCCCACGCCGACCAGCAGCACGCGCCGGGCGGCCAGGGCGTCGAGCGCGTCGCGTCCCAGCAGGAGCTCCAGCCGGGAGTCGGCCCCTTCGGGCGAGCGGAGAGAGGAGTTTTCCATCGTCGCAAATTTAGTCGGAGAAAGGCGATTTCGGCCCCGTCCGGGCTGTCCCGGCGGCGGCCAAATTGTAGATTTCCACAGGATCCAAGGGCACAAAGGGCGCTTATGAGACCAATTTTCCGGCATCGCCGCTTCGGGACGACCCTGGTCGCCCTCTGCGCGGCGGTTCTGACCTCGCTTCCCGCCTCGCTTTTCGCGCAGGACGAAGCCGAACTCCGGCGCCAGCTCCGCCTGGTCCAGGAGGAGATCGACCGCGAGCAGAAGCTCCGCCAGCGCGAGCAGGAGCGCGACAACACCTTCGCGGTCTCGGCCAACGAGCGGCTCAAGCGGCTCCAGTCCGAAAAGGCGGTCGTCAAGGCCCAGACCGACTCCCTCGCGGCCGAGCTGCGCCGGCTCGAGGCAGCCCGCACGCGCCAGATCTCCACGGCCCGCTGGTACGCCAAGCGGCACGACGACCACAACCGCTTCCTCGCCGGATACGCCGACAGCCTCGCCGAGCTGGTGAAGGCCGACTTCCCCTACGCCCGCGAGGAGCGGCTCCGCTCGCTCGAGGCGCTGAAGGAGCAGCTCTCCGTCGGCGCCATCTCCCCCGAAGAGGGGACAGACCGCCTCTGGTCGATGCTTCTGGCCGTCCTCCGCTCCGGAAGCGGCGCGGAAAACTGGTCCGGCACGCTCGCCACGCCCGAAGGGGAGCTCTCCGGAAAGTACCTCCGGCTGGGCGCCGTCTTCATGGCCTTCGTCTCCGACGACGGGCGCGAAGTGCACCTGATGACCCGCTCGGGCGACGAGTGGCTCTGGCGCCGCCTCTCCGACGAGAGCGACGCGCGCGCCGCCGTCCGCGAGGCGCTGAAGGTCTCCGAAGGGAAGAGCGCGCCCGCCCTGGTGCCGATTCCCGTGCAGGCCTCGGCCGTCCGTTCGAAGGCGGAAGGAGGCGACCGATGAGAGCGCTTCTTTCCGCGCTGCTGGCCTGCTCGCTCCTGGCCGCGCCCCTCTTCGCGCAGCAGAACGAGGAGGAGCAGAAGGCCGTCCAGCGCCAGATCAAGCTGCAGTCGCTCCAGAGCCAGCTCGAGGACCTCCGCCGCAAGCGCGACAAGATCGTGGTGGACCGCTGGGAGGAACGCCGCGCCGCGAACGAAAAGCGCGAGGCGCTCAACCGCCGGCTGGAGGAGGCCCGCCTGGAGCTCGAGACCGCCGGCGAGCGCAAGTCGCGCCTGATGGACGACCTCCGCGCCGTCCAGGCCGAGGTGGCCCAGGGCCAGCAGGCCGTCGAAGGCGCCCGCGCCCGCTTCCTCTCGCTTTCCGAACAGGGCGGCAAGCTCCAGGAGCTCCGCCAGGCGACCGACGAAGGGCTCGGCCTGGAGTCGAACGAGCGGATCGCCGCCTTCAACCGCGCCTCCGAAACGCTCGCCCTCGTCAAGGACAAGCCCGAAAAGGTCTTCGAAGCGCTCTACTCGCTGGCGGTCCGCGAGATCCGCGCCAGCCGCGAGATCGTCCTCTCGAAGGGCGAGCTCCTGAGCGGCGAGAAGCTCCGGCAGGGGACCCTGCTCCGGCTGGGCGACGTGCTCGCGCTGCGCGACGTGCCCGGCCCCGAGGGGGCGCCCGCCATCATGCTGACCCGGATCGAGAAGAACCGCCGCTCCTTCCGCTGGAACGACCGGCTGGGCGAGGAGACCGCGCTCGCCGTCCGCAAGGCGCTCGAAAGCCTCTCCGGCCCGGCCGACTCCGCGAAGCTCGTCCTGGTCCCGGGCGACATCCTCCTCTCGCCGCTCGACCTGGGCGACGCCGGCGGCGAATCCCGCGACGGGGCGGTCGGCTACGTGGCCGACCTCTTCGAGAAGGGGGGCGCGCTGAGCTGGCCCATCGCCGCGCTGGCGCTGCTGGCCCTGCTGCTCTCGGGCGAACGGTTCGTCGCGCTGAACCTGCTCGCGCGCCGGAACTCCGCGCGCCTGCGCGAGGCCATGGAGGCGGCCGCGAAAAAGGCCGCCACGCGCGAGGAGGCCGAGGGCGCGCTCGAGGA
>JAEEGL010392174.1_pt1 | contig 12512 bp, 11 predicted proteins | sample 9134231 | NCBI WGS metagenome assembly JAEEGL01 (sample SAMN16246548, study PRJNA631951) | gut metagenome | biome: gut microbiome; feature: rumen; material: fiber-attached | host: Bos | place: Iran: Karaj | collected 2018-10
CTTGTGATCATCATCCTTTTGGTGTTCGCGGTGCCGGTGTTCGCGTACTTCTATTCGAGAAAGATCATGACATACAACAGAAAAGATTCTTACATGAATGGTGTCAACTATGGTGATAACCGTTCCTTCGTTGATTCCTTCGGCGAGAGGAAGACACTTTGGTTATCAAACCATTATTATAAAGACCTTGTCGGTAAACGTAAGCTTATGAAACCGTCGCAGATATTTACGACGGCAGTGCTTATTGTGATGATGGTCTATATCATAGGAGGTGCGTTGTCATGAGTATACCAGTTACAAAGATTATCCTTATGGTGGCATACGTACTTTTGGCTCCGCTTATCGGAGGCCTCCTTGAGGGTATAGACAGAAAAATAAGTGCTCGTATGCAGAGACGTGTGGGACCGCCGCTTTTGCAGCCGTTCTACGATGTGATCAAGCTGTTTTCAAAGCAGGTCATCATCGTCAGCCGCTCGCAGATGTTCTTCCTGATATCATACTTTGTGATGATAGTAGTGACGGGAGTGATGTTCTTTGCGGGAACGGATATCCTGATGTGCTTCTTCGTAATGAGTACCGGAGCGACATTCCTTTACTTCGCGGCGATGGTTACATCTACACCGTACTCAACGATGGGCGCGAACAGAGAGCTGGTACAGATGCTCGCGTATGAGCCGGCAGTGCTGCTTACATGTGTTGGATTCTACCTCGCAGAGGGAACATTTAACGTAAGTGAGATCGCTACATCAAACTGGTCAGCGATAACATTTTTGCCGGGATTCTTTATAGCGTTTGTATTTATACTGACGATAAAAATGAGAAAGTCACCTTTCGACCTTTCGACCTCGCATCATATGCATCAGGAGCTCGTCAAGGGTCTGACCACGGAGATGGGTGCGAGAAACCTCGCGATGTTCCAGGTGACAGAGTGGTACGAGAATGTATTTTTGATGGGTGTCGTTGGACTCTACATCATCAATTCGACATGGTGGAGTATCCCGATCGCAATAGGAGTTGTGCTCGTCACATACTTCATTGAGATCCTGATCGACAACACATCAGCGCGAGTTAAGTGGGACATGATGATAAAGCTCAGCTGGGGTGTTACGGCACTTTCGGCAGGAGTAAACCTGATTATTTTAATGATCATGCGTTGAGAGCCTCACGCGAATATAGGAGGTAGAAATGGCAAATATAAAAAGATCCCCGTGGCTGCTCCATTATGATGGCAGTAGTTGTAACGGATGTGATATCGAGGTGCTGGCTGCACTGACTCCCGTATATGATGCTGAGCGTTTCGGCGTGATGAATACGGGTGACCCGATGCAGGCTGATATCTTCATGATCACAGGCGGAATAAATGAGCAGAATGCGCCTGTTGTAAAGCAGCTCTATGACCAGATGCCGAGACCTAAGGTAGTGGTTGCAGTAGGAGTTTGTGCGTGCACCGGTGGTATTTTTAAGGATTGCTACAACATCCTCGGAGGAGCTGACTCGGTTATCCCGGTAGACATCTATGTGCCGGGGTGTGCAGCACGTCCGCAGGCTATCATCGACGGCGTGGTACAGGCTGTCGAGCTTTTCCAGAAAAGACTGGATGAGCATAAGTACAATAAAAAACACGGTATCAAGCCGGAGGAGAGTGAGGTGAAGGCAGATGTCTGAGGTTATACATCCTGATGAGATAATCGAGCAGATCGAGGTAGGCGAGCTCCTTCCGAAGGTAATGAAACTGAAAAAGGACGGATACCGTCTTTCACAGGCATGCGCTGCTTTCATCGATGAGAAGTTCGAGCTGAGCTATTCCTTCGCTGAAGATAAGAGTTATCAGTATACGACACTGAGACTTGTGATCGATACCGATGTGGAGGTTCCGTCTATCACGGAGATCGTGCCTCCTGCCGTGTTCTATGAGAACGAGATGAAGGAGCTTTTCGGAGTGAAGATAAAAATGATCTCACTCGATTACAAGGATAAGCTCTACAGAATAAAAGTCGAGCAGCCGCTGGGCCCTGAGAAGGATGCAGCGAAGGCTGAGACAAAGGGAGAGGAGGATCAGAATAATGGCTAAAAAGAGTGTTATTCCTTTCGGTCCTCAGCATCCGGTTCTGCCGGAGCCTATACATCTCGACTTAGTAGTTGAGGATGAAAAAATAGTTGAGGCTATACCTTCTATAGGATTCATCCACAGAGGACTCGAGAGCCTCGTAACAAAGCGCGATTTCAATCAGCTCACCTATGTGGCTGAGCGTACCTGCGGTATCTGCTCGTTCCAGCATGGTATGGGATACTGCGAGACCGTAGAGCACATCTTTGGAGTTGAGATTCCTGACAGAGCAAAGTACCTGCGTACGATATGGGCAGAGCTCGGACGTATGCATTCACACCTGTTGTGGTTGGGACTGCTCGCAGACGGTTTCGGTTTTGAGAACCTGTTTTATCAGGCATGGAGAGTAAGAGAGAAGGTTCTCGATCTCCAGGAGATGACCAGTGGCGGAAGACTTATCTTCTCCGTTAACTGTGTCGGTGGAGTTATCAAGGATATTACGGATGACCAGATGAAGATCATCCTTTCGACCCTGGATGAGGTTGAGGAGGAGTTAGAGGTCCTCAGCAAGACATTTTTGGAGGACTACTCAGTACAGTCCCGTCTCGTTGGAGTCGGTGTTCTGACCAAGGAGCAGGCGCATGAACTCGGCTGCTGCGGTCCGTTCGGAAGAGCGAGCGGTATCTACTCGGATATGAGAAAGCTTGGTTATGCTGCTTATCCGGATCTGGATTTCGAGCCGATCGTGAGCCATGAGGGCGACTGCTATGCGAGATGCAAGTGCAGAGTGCTTGAGATTTTTCAGTCTATCGATCTGCTTCGTCAGGCGATCGCAAAGATCCCGGCATCTGATGAGCTGGCAGTGCCTGTAAAGGGCAATCCTGACGGTGAGTACTTCATGAGAGTCGAGCAGCCCAGAGGTGAGGCGGTTTACTATGTGAAGGCTTGCGGAAAGCCGTTCGTAGAGAGGATGCGAATCCGCACCCCAACCTTTGCGAACCTTCCGGGTCTGTGTGAGATGTTGAAAAATACCGAGCTGGCGGATGTGGGACTTCTGATCCTCACGATCGATCCGTGTGTATCGTGTACAGAGAGATAAAGGAGAGAGAAAATGGGTGTAATGAAGTTTGCACCGGCGACATTGAAAAACCTTTTCAAAAAGCCGGTTACAACAAGCTATCCTTTTGAGCCGTATGAGTATCCCGAGAGGGCACGCGGTCATATCGAGATAACGATTGACGAGTGTATTGGATGCGGTCTCTGTACGAGATGCTGTCCGTGTGGGACGTTGACGGTAGACAAGATCAAGGGTACGTGGTCGATTGACAGGTTTGATTGTATCGCCTGCGGTTATTGTGTTGAGAAGTGTCCGAAGAAATGTCTTCATATGATCAGCGGATACCAGATGCCGGGACCGGAAAAGGGACGAGTGACATATACCAAGTCACCTGAGGTTCTGGAGGCTGAGGCAAAGAAGAGAGCTGAGCTCGCTGAGAAGGCAGCAGCTGCGAAGAAGGCTAAAGAAGAAGCGGAGAGAGCAGCGGCAGCGAAGGCAGCAGAGGGTGGCGAGGCTGAGTCTTGAGGACAGTCGCAGGAGAAAGAATAAGATGCGTGAGATAACCATTTATGGTTTAGTGCAGGGAGTCGGATTTCGTCCGTTCGTCGCGGAGGCGGCGCAGGATTTATCCATTTCAGGCACAGTTATGAATGCCGGCGGAATTGTGAAGGTACGTACGGCATCCAGTAATGATGAGGCGTTGGATGAGTTCATCCAGCGCCTTTCGTCGTGTCAAATACCGGGTGCCCGGGTAGATCGAATAGAGATAAAAAGGGTGGAGGATACGCAGGATTTATCCACATCAGGCACAGTTATGAATGCCGGCGGAATTGTGGCGGATGCCGGTCGTGTCGGAGAAGCCGGAGCGACCGGGGACGCCGGAAGAGCCGGGGATGCCGGCGGAATGGAGATCATCCCGAGCGAAAGTCTGGATGACGAGATCAGGATGCTGCCGCCGGATATAGCGACCTGTGACAGATGCGAGGCTGAGCTGACCGATCCGATGAACAGGAGATACAGATATCCGTTTATCAGCTGTACCGCCTGCGGCCCGAGATTCTCGATCATGAAGGATCTCCCGTATGACAGAGAGAGAACCTCGATGGCGGATTTTGAACTCTGCTCAAAGTGCGCAAAGGAGTATAAAAGACCCGGCGATATCAGACGGCACGCCCAGACCATCGCATGCGAAGAGTGCGGGCCGAAGGTGAGACTTATTACAAGAGCAGATGAAGAACAGAATACAGAAGCAGTGCAGTTATCGGATGCTGCTTTAGTTTCAGCTGTTGATATCCTGAAAAACGGCGGTATCGTTGCGGTAAAGGATATCGGTGGTTTTCATTTTTGCTTCGATCCGTATTCGGAGGAGGCAGGAGAGAAACTCAGACAGTATAAGAACAGGGATAACAAACCGTTTGCGGTTATGTTTAAAAACATAGATGCCATACGTGAGATGGCGCATGTTTCCGATACCGAATTAAGAATACTTACATCACCTGAAAGACCGATAGTTCTTTTGAATAAAAAAGCAGGGATGGACTTTGCGGTGGCTGTTTGCGGAGGGTATCCGAGAGTAGGAGCGATGCTTCCATGTAACCCGCTCCAGATATTGCTTTTAAATGAACTCGGTACGCTGGTTATGACCAGCGGAAACCGCGGTGGAGAGCCGATAGCAACAACAGATGAGCCGATGATCGAGGCAATGCGTGAGGGATGGATTGACGCAGTTCTCACTCATGACAGAGATATTGTAAACGGTCAGGATGACTCGGTATATCAGGTAACTGAGGCGGCAGGTGCAAAGTACGTTCAGATATTGAGACGCGCAAGAGGGTCAGTTCCCATGCCGATCGAGATGCCTGTAGAGCTTCCGTGCGATATGTTTGCTGCCGGTGCTGATCTGAAAAATGTATTCGCACTCGGACGCAAAAATATGGCATATCTGTCTGCGCACTTCGGAGATCTCGATGATGTCAGATGTACGGAAAAAAGAGAGGAAAGCATCAAGCTACTCGAGAGTCTCACGGGTATAAATCCGACGGAAGCTGTATGTGATAAGCATCCCGGATATGTTTCTGTAAAAAAGACTGAGGAGGCGTACAGTCAACCGGCAAAAATCCAGCATCATGTCGCTCACATCGCATCGGTGATCGCTGAGCACGCGATAAAGGGTGATGTCACCGGAGTAGCATTTGACGGGACCGGCTATGGTGACGACGGAACCATCTGGGGCTCCGAGATTTTCAGAATCAATAAAAAAGGGTACGAAAGACGGGGACATTTTTCTGCGATCATGATGACCGGAGGAGATGCTGCTGCCAAGGATGCGAACGTCGCTCTTTATGCGTATCTGATCGAGGCTGAAAAAAGAGGTCTTTTGACGGATGGCGAGGTTGACGCAACGGTCGGTGATCTGAATGCATATGACATCACGAAAAAAGCAATCGAAGCCGGTATCAACACGGTGATGAGCTCATCGATGGGAAGACTCTTTGACGCGGTCAGCTCTCTCCTCGGAATCTGTTACGAAAATACGCATGAGGGCGAGTGTGCCATGAAGCTGCAGGCTGCAGCCGAAAGGTATTATGATAGATCAAAAGAAAACGTCTCATCGATATGGGCGCCGATGAAGGTTGAGGGCGGAGTGTATGTTGCGGACAGCGTGTACATGATGGCTCAGTTGGCGAAGGCGATGCTGTACGGAGAGGATGCGGATGAGCTCGCTTTCATGTTCCATATGGCAATCGCAGAGGCGACCTCAGGGATAATCGGTGTTATATCCGACCACGCTCAAACTGTGGCACTGAGTGGGGGATGCATGTGCAACAGCCTGCTTTTGCGCCTTTTGATTCCGATGTTAAAGAGCAGAGGACATGATATTTATCTGAACGAGAAAGTGCCATGTACGGATGGAGGAATCGCACTCGGACAACTGCTGGGAAAAATGACACTAATCCACGATAAATAACAGATTATACTTGAATGTATATGTGTATTATGATATAATTAACTGTAATGTTTTTCGCCAGAACGAAGGGAACAGGCAACATGAGTATCAAAAAATCTTCTTTTACGGGAAAGATACTGCTTATAGCTATCGCCATCCTCACGGTAACGATAGTTGTTTTTGCGTATATTTCAACCATGCGTTCCCAGAAATCCGTTAGAGAACTGATGCGTAACCGTATGATCAATATTACCAATTCGGCCGCAGCCATGATAAACGGCGATGACCTGAATGCGATCAAGGGAAATGTCTCAGATGCGAAAACCGATGAGTACAAGAGGATCAACTCTGTTCTTGAAGTCTTTTATCATTCCATTGAGTTAAAATATGTATATGCAGTGAAAAAGCTGCCTGACGGATACGGCGTTGTTGTCGATCCTGACATGCAGGCAGAGGATGAGTATGGCGAGATCATCGAAACCACGCCTGCGCTCGAGGCTGCCATGGGCGGAACCTCGTCAGCTGAAGAGGAGTCAACCCAGGACAGATGGGGAAGCTTCTACAGCTCTTATTCACCGGTATATGATTCGAACAAGAATATCGCGGGAGTTATCGCGGTAGACTTTGATGCGGACTGGTTTGACACCAGAAAGGGAACTCTCGACGGATTCCTCCTGGTATTATGTTTAGTCATAGTTCTCGGAAGCGTGATGATAGTATGGATCATCACTCGCCGTGCCAGGAGAGAGCTTAATGAGAGGAGACGTGAGGGAGAGAGACTGCTTGAAACCAAGCGCGCTATCGAGCAGGCAGATGCTACTAAGCGTGATTTCCTTACACATATTACTCAGGAGGTGCGTACTCCCGTGCACACTGTCCTCGAGAAAAATGACAGGATTCTGGAGGAGACTCACGTTGACAGGACCAGACTTTGTGCAAACAATATCCGCACTGCAGGTCACTCCCTGCTTGCGATGATCAACGATATTTTAGACTACTCAAATATTGAGGATGGAAAGGTGCAGCTCGAACAGAAGGAGTACGATGTTGTAGAGCTGATCGACAAGCTTGTAAGGACAATCACACCATCAGCCAGGGAGAACAGGCTTGAGTTTAATCTGACTGTTGATGAGGTGCTTCCGAGATATCTTTACGGTGATGCGCCGAAGCTGTCTCAGGTAATAATGAACCTTCTTTCAAACGCCGTGAAGTTCACACCGGAGGGAAGCGTAAGCTTGTCATTTTTCATGGTGTCACTCGATGGAGATGAGGTTGCCATCAAGGTAAGCGTAGAGGATACGGGAGTGGGTATACACCCTGAGGATGTGAGCAGATTGTTTAACGCATTTGAGCGTTTTGACAGAGATAAAAATAACACGACAGGAACCGGCCTCGGTATGGCTATAGTTCAGAGACTGTTACGCATGATGGATACAGAGCTTACGGTGGAGAGTCTGTATGGACAGGGTTCATTGTTTACATTTATCATAAAGCAGGGAGTGGTTCGCGATACTCCGGTAGGAGATTTTGATCAGGCATCGAGCCGACTTAAAACCACATCCGCAGCAGATGATTCCGAAACGGAGAGCAGCCTATGATCAAGCGATTGAGGGAAAACGACATAGGGAAAATCGCTATAACAGCTTTGATTTACATGGCTGTTGTTGTTGGGTTGTCTATTTTTTCGGTTAACAGATCCCACGGGATCATGGAGGAGCTGCTGAAAAAGGAGATGATAGATGTAGCGCGTTCAGCGGCTACGGCTGTTGACGGAGATTATCTTATCGGTATCCATGAGGGCGATGAGGGTACAAAAGAGTATAAAGAAGTATATGACACGTTGAGTGTATTTTTGAAAGAAACCCAGGCAAAGTATATTTACGTTGTGCGCAGACATGTGACGGGAAGGTACGGATTTGTGCTTGATACAGATCCGGAAGATCCGGGTGCATACGGAGAGCCTGTCGAAGGTACGGATGCCATGGAGGAGGCCGTGCTCGGAAATCCTGCCGTGGATGACAACGCATATGAAGATCGTTGGGGTGTTTTTTACTCGGCTTACTGTCCCGTATATGATACCACGGGAAAGCTTGCCGGACTGGTATGTGCCGACTTCCCTGCAACCTGGTATGAGGAAGAGGTCGCGACGCAGATGCGCCTGATCATCATTATAGTTGCGTCTGCAATCATTCTAAGTGTGTTGATCATCGTGCTCGTGCTGTGGAACGCGTCTCGCGAGGCAAAGATCAAGGCGAAAGAGAAGGAAGAACTCGAGTTCGCAAAATCGCTTGCAGAGGAAGCGAATAATAAACGAAATGAGTTCCTCGACATGATGTCGCATGAGATCCGTACGCCTATATCCATGGTCATGGGTATGGATGAGATGATTCTTCGTGAGTCTGTCGAGAAAAATGTCCGCGACTACGCTGTGGAAATCAGACATGCAGGAAACGTTCTGCTTTCGTTGGTTGACGAGGTTCTCGATATGTCGCAGATCGACAACGGTGACATCGACCTGCATCCCGTACGCTATGATCCTATGTTACTTATCTCTGATATTTCGGAGATTGTCAGAACACGTCTGCATAACTCGAGCGTGCAATTTTTCACTGAGATAGATGACAAGATTCCGAGCATCGTATTCGGAGATTCGACGAGGATCAAGCAGTGTCTTTTGAACCTGCTTGCTAACTCCATGCGTTATACGAAGCAGGGTGAGATACATTTTTCGATAACCAGAGAGCGAATCCGTGACAACAGCGTTTGGCTGAAGTTCTGTGTATCTGATACCGGAGAGGGTGTCCCGAAGGACGCTATCAAAAGGATGGTTGAGTACTTTGAGACAGGCGGAAATGTCAGCGAGGATATTGCCGGCATCACTGAACTCGGGCTTTCGATGGTTTCGAGATTTTTGAATCAGATGGATACCAAGCTTGAGTTTGAAAGCGAGCTGGGCAAGGGTTCAAGCTTCTACTTTACAATTAAACAGAGCATCATCGATGAGAAACCGATCGGTGATTTTAAGAGGGCGAGAGAGGCTATGTCCTCTACCGAAGATCAGGAAGAAAAGAAAAAATATATAGCACCCGATGCCAGGATTCTTATTGTGGATGATGAGAAGATGAATCTGGCGGTGGTGAAGACTCTTCTTCAGTCGACACAGGTTCAGATTGATACGACCATGAGCGGAGCCGAGGCTCTGGAGCTGATGGCAGAGAATACATATGATGTGCTTATATTCGATCATCTTATGAGAGAGATTGACGGCGTGGAGCTTCTCCGATTGGTAAGAGAGAACCGCGACAATCCGAACTGTGTAGTGCCTTGTATCGTGCTCACTGCGAACGCGATGGAGGGTGCGCGTGAGGAATACCTGAAGGTCGGATTTGATGCTTATCTTTCAAAGCCGGTCAACAAGGACAGGATCGAGAGTATGTTGCTCAGATACCTGCCTCGTGCAAAGGTAAAGTTTGAGAAGTATACATAGTCCAGCGAGGAGAAATAAATGTGTGTAGCATTACCGGGAACGGTTATAGAAGCCGGAAGCAAAAAATCAATCGTTGATTTCGGCGGCAACAGAGTGGAGGCCAGATCAGGCCTGGTGGATGTCAAGCCCGGAGACCGTGTTTTGGTCCATGCAGGCTGTATCCTTCAGAAGGTGTCTGAGGAGGAGGCTCTGGAGTTGGAAAGGCTGTTTTTGGAGGTTACGGAGGCAGCAGAATGAATACTAATATCACAATGATACACGGAAGCGGCGGAGCGGCCACCGGTGAACTTATTCACGAGGTGTTTGCGTCCGCCTTTAATAATACCGTACTTGATGCGATGGAGGATGCCGCTGTTCTTGATCCTGCGAGCGGTTCTGAGGGAGCAGGAGCAAGGGTTGCGGTGACTACCGACAGCTTTGTTGTGACACCCGTGGAGTTTCGCGGTGGTGATATCGGAAGACTTGCCGTATGCGGAACTGTGAATGATCTTTTGATGAGAGGTGCCGTGCCGAAGTATATCACCTCGGCATGGATACTTGAAACGGGCGTGAATATCGATCTTCTGAAACGGGTTGTAAAATCCATGGCGGAGACTGCCGGTGAGGCCGGAGTGCAGGTGATCTGCGGTGATACGAAGGTCATCGAGGGTCAGGGCGGTATCTATGTAAATACGACCGGCGTCGGTTTTGTGCCAAAGGACGTTGATATCAGAGCCGGCGGAGCAAAGCCCGGTGATGTGATTTTGGTATCCGGTACTATGGGAGATCACCATGCGGCGATACTGTCAGAGAGGATGTCGATAGATACGGATATACGAAGCGATGTAGCGCCTTTGTGCGAGATGTGCGAGGGACTGAGGAGGCTACGAGTACACACGATGCGTGATGTGACTCGCGGCGGACTCGGAACCGTACTAAAGGAGCTCGCACTCGCATCCGGGACAGTGTTTGAGGTAGAAGACGGACTGATACCCGTGAGCGAAAAGGTACGTGAGTTCTGTGGGCTTTTGGGACTCGACCCGATGTATATGGGCAATGAAGGAAAGATGGTGGCGATCGTTCATCCTGACGATGAGGCGAAGGCTTTGGAGATCATGAGAAACTCAAGGTATGGGCAGGACGCTGCGAGGATCGGTATCGTCGATGCGCCGGATGAGAAAAAATGCGCCGGAAGTCTGTATGCCAAGACGTCGATAGGCGGGATAAGAGAGTTGGATGTATTGCAGGGTGAAGGGCTGCCAAGGATATGCTAAGGAGTAGTATGGAAAGTATCAAGGAATATCTTGCGAGTTACGATGGACCTGCCATGAATATCATGGAAATATGTGGAAGCCATACTGAAGCGGTGGCCCGCTTTGGAATACCATCATTGTTATCTGACAAGATCAAGCTGATATCCGGGCCGGGGTGCCCCGTATGCGTGACTACATCGGCGTATATTGACAGGTTGCTTACGCTTGCAAAAGAAGGGAATGTGATCGCAACATTCGGTGATCTTATCAGGGTGCCGGGCAGTCATGATTCGCTCTCTGATGCGAAGGGTGAAGGCGCGGATGTGCGCATGGTCTATTCACCGCTCGATGTGGTAGACCTGGCTGAGGGTGAACCGGATAAGGAGTTTGTATTTGCCGCTGTCGGATTTGAGACAACGACACCCGTATACGCTCTTCTGATGGAGGAGATCATCGAGCGGAATATAAAGCATATAAAGCTACTCACGGCTTTGAAAACGATGCCCGAGGTAGTAGACGAGATGCTGGCCAAAGGTGCGCCGATAGATGGCTTTCTGGCACCGGGACACGTGTCCGTGGTTACCGGTCATGATGTCTTTAAACCGATAGCGCAAAAGTATGATATTCCATTTGCTGTCTCCGGGTTTGAGGGCGAGGAGATACTGATCGCTTTATATGAGGTGGTCAGGAACAGAGGAAAGGGCGTTATCAAAAACTGTTATCCGACTGTGGTCTCCGCTGAAGGAAATATTGTTGCAAAGAAAAAGACAGATAAGTATTTTGAAAAATGCGATGCGGCGTGGAGAGGACTCGGCGTCGTGTCCGGTTCGGGGATGAAGCTGAGAGATGAGTACAGCATTTACGATGCCGGAAGCTCCGGGCTCGATTCGGATGAAAAGATGAATCCTGCATGCTCATGTGCAAGCGTTCTTACGGGTCGTATGAGGCCATATGATTGTCCGTTGTATGGTCGCATCTGCAATCCACAGAACCCTCAGGGTGCGTGTATGGTTTCCACTGAGGGGAGCTGTTATTCTTACTATGTAAATAAGAGGAAGGACTGATTATTTTTCGTTTGGAGATCGATATGGACATCACAATTGAAAGAAGAGGAGGAAAACGATAATGAGTACTAAACAAAGAAAGCTTTTGGTCATGACTCTTTTGTTTGCATTGGTACTGAGCATGACCGGCGTGTCCGGTTGTAAAGATATGATCGCAGTGGCCGTCACAAAAACCGATGCAGTCGGTGACAGTGTAACCGGACCGGGAGCGGAGGCGACAGTAGAACCTACTGCAGCTCCGACAGCCACACCCAAGCCGACCAAAACACCTAAGCCGACCAAAACACCCAAGCCTACACCGAACGTTACAAAGGTAGTACTCAGCTGCGCCGGTGACTGCACGATCGGAACTGATCCCGCATTTAACTGGTCGACCAGTCTGAACGCGATGGTCAACAAGGTAAAGGACAAAAGTTATTTCTTCAAAAATGTTCAGAAGTACTTTGCCAAAGACGATATGACGATCGTTAATTTTGAAGGGACACTTACTTCGAGAACAACCCGCGCTGATAAAAAGTTTACGTTCAAGGGCCCGGCTTCATACATCAATATAATTAAAAAGGGTAATATAGAGGCGGTCGCGTTTGCAAACAATCACTGCAGAGATTTCGGACAGGGAAGCTATGAAGACACCATAAAGGTGTTTAAAAACAAAGGGGTAAAATACTCATCCTACGC
>JAEEGL014369779.1_pt1 | contig 12512 bp, 6 predicted proteins | sample 9134231 | NCBI WGS metagenome assembly JAEEGL01 (sample SAMN16246548, study PRJNA631951) | gut metagenome | biome: gut microbiome; feature: rumen; material: fiber-attached | host: Bos | place: Iran: Karaj | collected 2018-10
TCATCTATATAGTATATATATTAGGGGTAGTATCTTTAGAAATAAATATTAAACTATTAAAAATCAAATTTATTATATAAAAAGAATATTTATTATTAATTACAATAAATATTTTAACATAGAATACATATTATAAAAAAAATTAAATAATAAAGAAAAAAAAATATATAAAATTATTTTTCATAAAAAAATAAATTAAAAATTAATAAATAAACCTAAGAATAAAAATAAAGATTTCTCAAAAAAATATATATATATTAAAAATGTCAGATATGAAATTATTATTTGAGAAAGAATTAAAGAATAAACTTTCTTTAAAAGCAAGCGGTCATATATCAGAAGAGACAGTATTATTAAAAGCATTTAAATATTTTGACTTAGATAATAGTGGAATGTGTTCAATGGATGAATTTCTAAAAGCAATAATGAAAATAGGAATAACAGGTTTTTCAGAAGAAAATTTAAGAGAACTTTTCAATCAATATGATGTTGATAAAAGCGGTGAATTAGATTATAAAGAATTTGTTGGTATTCTTTATTCAAATAATTCAATAATAAATGAAAGAAGAAATATTCCTGTTTCCGGAAGAAAAAATGAAAATAAACCTCAAGTTCAACCTCCAAATTATCAAAATATTCAAGGTAATATGCCAAAGAATAAATTTTTAGAACAAGATGAAATTAAAGGAATTATAGAAAGAATAAGAAATAAATTAAAAGCAAGAGGTGTAAGAGGTATAACATCAATAGAAAGAAATTTTAGAATTATTGACGAAGATGGAAGTCAATCTTTAGATTTTAATGAATTTAAAAAAGCTACAAAAGATTTTAGATTTGGATTAAATGACGATGAAATTGAAAAAGCTTTTGTTGCTTTTGATATAAATAATAATGGTAAAATTGATTATGATGAATTTGTTCGTACTATAAGAGGAGAAATGAATGATTATAGAAAACAATTAGTTGAACAAGTTTTTAATGTTTTAGATGTTAATGGTAATGGTTATATTGAATTAGAAGAATTTAAATCTAAATATAATGCAAGAAATCATCCTGAAGTTAAAAGTGGAAGAAGAAGTGAAGATGAAGTTTTACTTGAATTTTTAGAAACTTTTGAAAATACATATAATTATATTTGTGGAACTGAAAATGATGGAAAAGTTACTCTTGAAGAATTTATGGAATATTATGAAAATGTTTCAATGTGTATTGATGATGATGCTTTCTTTGAAACTTTAGTAAAGAATGCTTGGAGAATTAATACTTATAGAACTGGAAATAATGAAAAAAAAGGTTGGAGTAATAAAAATGAAGGAAATGAAGGAAGAGGAAATAATGAAACTACTTTAAAAGATAGTTATAAAAATAAATATGGTGATCAAAGACCTGGTGAATATGCTAAAAATAATCAAAATTATGATAATCAAAATAAAGTTAATTATAATATTAAAAATATTCCAAATTATGATATTCAAAATAATAATAATTATAATAATAAACCAATGAATTATCAACAAAGAAATTATCAAAATGATAATAATAATAATAACGGTCCAATTGAAAAATTTAGAGAAGAAATAAAGAAAAGAGGAGGAAGAGGTATAATTGGTTTAGCACGTAACTTCAAAATATTTGATGATAATAATAATAAAACATTAGATCAAAATGAATTTATGAAAGCATTAAAAGATTATAAAGTAAATTTATCTCCAAATGAAATGAAAGAATTATTTGATTTATTTGATAGAGATGGTTCAGGAACAATAGATTATGATGAATTTCTTCGTCAAGTAAGAGGAGAAATGAATGATAAAAGAAAACAAATAGTTTTACAAGCTTTTGATAAATTAGATTTAGATAAAAGTGGAATAATTGATTTAAGTGAAGTTAAAGCATTATATAATGCAAAGAATCATAAAGATGTTTTAGCAGGAAGAAAAACAGAAGAAGATGTTTATGGTGAATTTATAGAAACATTTGAAACTCATCATAATATAAAAAAAGGAGTTCGTGATAGAAGAGTAACAAAAGAAGAATTTATAGAATATTATAATAATATATCAATGAATATTGATGATGATGATTATTTCATAGAAATGATGAAAAACGCATGGAAATTAAGAAATCAACCATCATATGAAAATCAAAAAGGATGGAGTAATAAAAATGAAAATAAAGATAATAGAAATGTAAGTGATTATTATCAAAGTTCAAATTTAAATCAAAAAAGAGGTAAAATGTTAGGAGAAAAAAATCCTAAAGTAGGAACTTCAGCAAATGCTCCTTTTGGAACTGATAATTTACCTACAAATTATCAAACTTCAAATAATCCTAATTATAATTATAATAGAAATCAAAGTAATGTTGGTCCATCAAATAAGAATAAAGGTGATGATGTTCTTAATAAGTTTAGAAATAAAATGGCAGCTCGTGGAACAAGAGGTATTATGTCTATTAGAAGAGCTTTTATGATTGCTGATGATGATAATAGTAAAACTGTTGATTTGAAAGAATTTAAAAAATTCTGTCATGATTATAGAATTGATTTAAATGAAGATGAAATTGAAGAATTATTTAAAAAATTTGATAGAGATGGAAGTGGTCATATTGATTATGAAGAATTCGTATATAATACAAATGGTCAAATGAATGATTTTAGAAAAAATATTGTTAAAAAAGTATTTAATAAACTTGATAAAAATAAAAATGGTACTGTTGAATTAGAAGATATTAGAGGAATTTACAATGCAAAAAAACATCCTGATGTTCTTTCTGGAAAAAAAAGCGAAGATGAAATTCTTGCTGAATTTTTAGATACTTTTGAATATCATTTTTCTCTTTTAAATACTAATAAATCAAGAGATGGAACAATTACTCTTGATGAATTTATTGAATATTATAATAATATTTCTATGAGTGTTCCTGATGATTATTATTTTGAAGCTATTATGAATTCTGCTTGGGATTTAGATGGGAGAAGACAAAATTATGGAAGAGGAAGAAAAGGGTATTAAATAATTTATTTCTTTTCATTCAACCGGTTTTTTTTGATTTATTTAAAATAAGAATTTTTTTAATTTTTTTATTTTATATTAAATAATAATATTAATCCTTTTATTAATTCAGGCTTTTCTTTATTAGATTTTACTGAGAAATATCATATGTAATTATTTAAAATTTTTTAACTAAATTTTTATAAGGTAAAATATTATAATATAAATCTAAACTAGTTTTAAGTATATTTCTTAAATATCAATTATTCAATTTAATTAAATAATTTAAACCTAAAATAGTCATTCCTAAATAAAATTAAATGGAATAATCTTAGAAAACTAAATTAGCAACTAAATTAATGACATTTTCATATAGATAAATTTAAAGAAGAATTTAAAATAACTCCCCATCTTTCATAAATCCCATTTATTATAATATCATATCAATCTTTATATTCATTAATAGATATTGAAAAAAAAATCCAAAAAAAATTTAGAATTAATACCATTTCATATTCTTATTAGTGATATTATTTTTGATATATTTGAAAAGAAATATATTTTCATTATTTAGATAAAATATTTCATTTTTATATTTTCATAATAATTTCTTTTAATTCCATAATTAATAAATTTAATTTTAAATGATTAAAAAAGACAATTAAATAATCATAAAATGAAAAAAATTAGATTTTATAAAAAATATTATTTAAACACTAGCATTCCAAGAATTAAAAACACAATCCCAAACTCTTTTATTATATTCTTCTTTATTATCAACATATAATTTAGCAGCTTCAGAATTAGCAGGACTATTAGGATTAGGATCAGATAATAAAGATTGAATAGAGACTAAAACAGTCGAAACATCATAAATAGGACTCCATTGATTAGTTAAAATATCTAAGCAAATACTTCCATCAGCATAAATATTAGGATGAAACATTTTTGTTTTAAACTTTGCAACAGGTGCTTTATTTGGATATTCTTCATTAAATTCTAATAATAATTTAAATGTTCCTCCTTCCCATATTGTATCTTGAGGACCAAATATTATTGCTTCCCATACAAAAAAATTACTACTTGTTGGCATAGCATATACTTGAGTATTGTCATCTGGCTTATTACATATTTTTAAATCTTTCATTAATCTCATTTTTGCTTTACTTGACATTTTTGTTTTTTATTTTTACTTTTTTTTTCATTTCTTTTTTTTTATTATTTAAATAAAATATATATAATGTCATTAAAGGCTTTTAATATTTAATTATATATTAATTTTTATTTATTTTTTTTGTAAATTTTTCTGATTTTTTAAAGAGAATGATTATTCTAAAAGGAATTAATTTTTGTCCTAATAAAGAATCTTTTCATTTATTATTAAGCTCTTATTTTTCTGTATATTTTTTTATGTAAAAATGTAATGAACTAAATAATATTTTTCTACATAATAATATTATCTTATAAATATCATTAATTTATTCTTTATATTCTTTCATTTTTTTTTAATAATAATACCAATTCATTTCTATTTTTCATTTATAATTTATTAATAATCTTTTTATTTTCATTTTATCTTCTAAACTTCTTATTTATTATATATTCATAAGTAAATAAATCTTTTTCTAATTTTTCATTTTTATTAATATATTTAATATTTTTCATTATCAATTTACAGTTGATATAATTTGATTTTTTTAAATATATAATTTTTAAACACACGTGTATATTATAATCTTTAAAAAAAAAAAATCTATTTTAAAAAAAAAGAAAAAAAGAAAATAAAAATATGCAGGAATATTATAGATTTAGAGTAGGAGTAAGAACTTTAAATAGTCCTTCAGGTTCAGGTGTTTCTGTTGGAAGTAGTGGATTTAATCATGCTTGTTTATTATTAAACAAAGATTTATTTGAATATGGAAGTAATGAAAAAAAAACATATGAAAGACATAAAGATGTGGGTAGAAAAAGTACATTTGATTGGGATGAAGTATGAGAAGCTTTAAATGGTACAACCACTGTAAGTCCAGATCAATTAGAAACTGCAATCAAAAATAATAAAGGTTGGGGAGAAAATACCTTTGATTTAGTAAATCATAATTGTCATGATTTTGTTCAGTTTTGCTTAGATAGAATTGGATGTCCTGCTTCTATGATTCAAAAAAATTGGTTATGCTACAGAAAACAAAAACAAAAAGAAAAAAAAGAAGAAAAAAAAAAATGCGTAGATTTTATCTACCAAAATTTATGGGTTTTTTGGGCTTGTGATATTAAGTATTATAATTGGTTTATTTTATTCAAAGCATAATTAATTAAAGAAAATTATTATTATTATTACTTATGAAATTTTAAAAAGTAACTATTTAAATTTCTAACTTCAAATATTTATTTAATACTTATAATAAATTATATTAAATATTCTACAATTAAAATATATATATTTTTTTTATAATTCTTTAAATTAAGATAATATAAAAATATATTCTTTAGATTTTATTTTGTTTTAAATTTATTTTATTTCAATGATGTTATTGTTGAATCGCTAATTTTTCCCAAATTCCAAAATTTGGGAATTTGGTAAATGAATTTGAAAAAATTTTACTATAATAATAATTAAATCTATTCATAAATTATACCAAATCATATATTCATTAAATCATTATCATCATCTCCACTTTCTAAATTTTCTGTAGTAGTAACTTGAAAAGATAATTTTGGGATTTCTTCACAAGCATAAATACTTTTATATTGATATAAATCAGGTCTTCTTCTACTATATTGAATATGTTCTAAAATTTCTATAATTTCATTATATAATTGATCCATAATCATTTCAGTAACTTCAATTTTTAATTGTGTTTCTTCCATTTCTAAATTCTTCCATTGATATTCATTTTCATCTAATTCATTATGAATCATTTTTAAAAATCTTCTTTCTCTTTCAACATTTAATTGTTCTCCAGATAAAAAATCATAATTTTCACTAATTAAACCAATTCTATTATGTAATAAATATAATAAATTCTTAGTAACATAATCACATAATTTTTTAGGATTATTTTTATCATATTTAAATACAATTTCATGTGTTCTACTACTCCAAGGAAGAGGATCACCACTTTCATTATATAATCTTTCTTTATTAATTAATTCAATTGCAGTATCAATTAAACAGTTATTTAGCATATTATCATAAAAATTATCAGAAGTAATATTATCTTCATGTCTTATTTTTATATTTATTGGTTCAAATTCTTTTAATATTTTTTCTTTATTTATTATATTACTTATTTCCTTCTTTAAATTTAATCTTTTATAATTGTCTCTTAACATTTCTGCATCTTGTAAAGCTAAAGAAATCATTAAACCTTTACCATTGTTTTTCATTGGAGTAGAAATATTTTCATATATTTCATTATATTTTTCTTTTATTTCTTTTCTTATTAATGTAATTAATTTAGGAGCAATTTTTTTATAATATAATTTAAATGTATTTTCCTTTTTTTGATCTTTCATAGTTTTATTGAAAATAGAATAAGCAGAATAACTAGACATTAAAGAATCATTTAAAGATTGTAAACTATTATCTTTTAAAGGTAAATTAGATAAACTTAATCCTGAATTTTCTTTAATTACACTATTTGATTCTTTAGAAGGAGATTCTTTTGAATTTGATAAACTTGCACTTTGACTTAAACTCATTTGAAGATTTGAAAAAGGATCATATTTATATTTTCTTTTTGGAATTAATTTCACTTTATCTGATTTTATTTCTGAATCTAATATATTATTTATTATTTCTTCTGTTAAATTATCAATTTCTTTTTCATTATTTTCATATTTTAGATTTAATATTTTTGGATATTCTTTTTCATTTGATTCTTTTTTACTTGTTTTATCTTTTTCTTCTTCTTCATTTTTTTGTGGACTATTACTTAAATTATTTCTAGATTTATCATTTGGTTTTGTTTCATTTTTTATTATTGATATAATATTTTCTTCTTCTTTTTCAACATCAGAAATATCTTCAAATCCACCATAATCATCATCATTATTTATAGAATTTTTTTTATTTTCTTTTTTATTTTTATTTTCTATAGTGTTTTCTTTTATTTGTTTATTATTATCATTTGGTAAAGATTTAGAATTACTTATTGAATATTCCCAATCAATTTGATTTCCATCTTTTTCTGCTGAAATATCATTATCATTTATTGAATTCAATTGTTTATTTGGTATTTCATTTATTTCTTCTGGAATATTTGTTTCTATTTTAATTTTATTTAATTCTTTTTTTTCTTCTTCTTCTTTTTTTGGTGAATTTTTTATTTCTTCACTTTCACTATTTTCATTGTTTATATAATTTCCTAAATTTATACTATTATCTTTTATATCTTTATAATTTTCTGGAAATTCAAAATTATTATCTTCTTTATTACTTATTTCTTTTATATTTGAACTTTCAGTTAATGTATTTTTTTCTTTATTTTCTTCTTCTTTTTTCTCTTCTTCTTTATTTTCAATTCTCATTTTTTCTTCTTTTGTTAAAATAGAAGGTATTTCTTTAATATCTTCAAAATTATTTTTATCAATATTTTCAGGTTTTAAATTATTTTTTATTTCTTCAATTTTTTCTTTTAAAGTTTTTTCTTTTTTATTATCATCTAAACTAGAATTATTAACATTCTCTTTAGAATTATTTAAACTTTTTTGTAAACTTTTATTACTAAGAGATTTCTTAATAGAATTATCTTTAGATAACTCAGATAAACTTTTACTTATATTTAATCCCGGTTTCATTTTGCAAATTTCTTGTAAACTTTTAGCACTTTTATTAGAAGAAGTTTCTAATTTTTTTTCACTATAATCATCATTATATGGATAATCTTCAAAACCTAAAGCATCTCTTTTTTCCATTAGCATTAATTGTAATTGATGTAATCTATCATTATCAACACTATTTGGTTCAACTGTATAAGAACTTTTATTTGAACTTTCTAAAGATTCATAAAGAAAACTATTCATTTTTAAAGGATTATATTTCATTCTATTTAAATTTGAATTATTTTTAAAAGATGATTGAGAGGAATTTGTTTCTTCCCTTATAATATTATTATTTTCAAAAGGTGTTTTTGAACTATAATCTCTTTTATTCTTATATTGTATATTATTACAATTTTCACAAAATAAATTAAAAGCTTCTTTTAATTTTGGTTTCATTGTTAATTTCATTATTCTTGTTAAAATTAATTTGAAAGCTAAAGCTTCTTCATTATTCTCAATTTCTTGAGAATAATCAAATATTTTTTCAAGTGCTTTAAATTTAAATAATCTACTTAAAATTTCAGTAAAATATTCTATTTTTTTTCTTGTGAAAAAACAATTAAGAAAATAAATAAACATTCTTTTTAAAAAAGGTTTAAATAATTGAAAAAAAGCTAAATGATAAGTTTTATAATTAGAATATTCTTCAATTTTTCTAAAAGGATAATGTTTAATAATAGCAATAAAAAAAGTTATTCCAATAGTAAATCTTTGAGAAATAATTTCATTTATATAAATTTCGAATAAATTATAAAAAACTTTTCTTTGAATTATTAATCTTATAATATCAACTAAATTTAAAACTGCTCTTGGTTCAATTTCCACAATTTTTTTTTGATTCGAATTTCCAGTATACGTATGTGATAAACTTGGTAAATTTTTTTCTTTTGTATTATTTTCACTTTCAATTTCTAAATTTTGATTATTAACATTAATAGGTTTATTATTAGAATATAAATTATTATTTTTAACTTGATTTATTAAATTTTGGCTTTTTGAAATTGTTTGATTAACTTGTTCATTTAATTTATTGAAAGTAGAAAGATTAGAATTATTACTTCCTTCAGTATTTACTCTTGAATTTTCTTTTTCAGTTATTTTCTTAATTGTTTCTTTATTAACAGATTGATTAATATTATCAAGATCAATTTTATATAATCCACCATTTACTAATAATTGTTGACTTTCTAATACATTCATATAATAATCATTAGGTTCTATTATTGTTGATGTATTTTTTGATTCATTACCTATATAATATTCATTTTTTATTCTTTTTCTTTTTAATTTTTTACTTTCTTTTGATTTTAATTCATTTTTTTCTTTTGTTGATAAACTGAATAAATTTTTAAATATTATAAATAATTTTTTATTTTTTTCTAAATCTTCTTCTTCTGTTTTTTTTCTTAATTGTTCTTTTTTTTTCTTTTTAAAATCTCTTAATTCTTCTTCAGAACGGACATTTTTATGATGAGTATATAATAAATCATTATCTATTTCTTCATTAGAATCTAAATTACTATTAATTCCCTTTTTGTCATTTGAATAAGAATTTCTAAAAGAATTTTCAGAGTGAACATTATTTTTTTTCTTATTATTAATATCATTAGATTTTGAATTAGAAGATCTTTTACTATAATTTTTTCTTCTTTCTTCTTTTATTTTTCTCAAAAATTCAAATTGATCAACTTTAGGTTTATATATTTTTTTTTCAAATTCTTTTTCAATAAAATAATTATTTAATTGTGGTGAGAAATTTTTATTCATTTTACCAATATTATTATTAGAACTTTGAGAATTTAAATTATTTTCTTCTTCAATTTTATCTTCTTCTAAATCATTATATTCATTTTCTTTTCTTTCTTCGTCTTGAGTATTTTCCAAAGTATCAATATGAATTTCAATTCCATTATCTTCTAAAACTTTTTGTTTTTTTTCATTCATTTCTTCTTCAATTGTTGGTTTTTTTTCTAATTGAATTTCTCTTATAAAATTTGCAACTGCATTTTCAATTAATTGATTCATATATTTTCTTTTTTCTTCTTCAAAAACTTCATTATCTTCTTTTTTCTCATTTTTTTTCTCTTTTTTCTCTTTCTTTGAACTTTCTTTTGTTTTTTTTATTGATTTTCTCAACGTTTTATTATTTGAACTTGTGCTTTTTGGAGGAGGAGAAAAATAATTATTTCTCTTAATTTGCTTTTTATTATTTGAATTATTATTATTATTTTCATTTTTTTTTCTTATACTTTTCATACTTTGAGAACATTTATTTTTTATTATAGTTTTAGAATTAGTAGAAGTAAGCATTTTATTAGAACTTTTGGTTTCTTTAATTGGATTTTCAGTGTTAAATTTCTCTTTTTTTTTCTTTAATCCACCATCAGTAATATATTCTCCAGATCTAAGTAAACCAAATTGAATTTCAGATTTATAATGAGCTCTTGGAGTTTTTTTATATATTATTATTGGAGATGTTCCATTAGTATTTAATTTCTTTATATTTGTTGTTTTCATAAATTCATTTATTTTTTTAGTGGGAATTGTATTTATTCTTGAAGGATTAAAAAAATATCTTGATGATAAACTCTTCGGAATATATCTATAACTTATTGGAAGAGAATTCATTTTATTAATTTAAATTTTAATTTGAATATTAAAGCGAAATAATAATCAAAAAATAAAATTAATAATCCTTTAATTTTAGATATTATTTTTTATAAGGAATAATTCATATATAATAATATATATAAAAAATTAAGGTTTTTATTTTTCTCTATAGACAAGGGAATTTCCTTAACTTTTGAATCTTTTCATCAATTAAAAATTAAAAATGAGCATTTTAAATATCCTGTTTCATTTTTAACACTTTATTTCTTTTAAATTTATATTATTTTTATTTTTTTGATAGTTAAATACTCTTAACATTGTAAAAAGCAAATTTTGTTTTTTGAAATAAAATTTGTATTATATTTATCATTTAAAATAGTAGAACTTGATTTTTTTTGGAGAATAATTATTTTCATTTTATGTTCCCAATTTCAAATAAGATATAATTAGGTTCAAAAGAAATATTCTCATTAATTAATTGTTTTTAGATTATTTAAATCTTTCTAATCATTATTTTTATTATTAAAATCTTTCTTAATAAAAACAGATTGTTTAGTAATTCTTATTTCAGAATTATTAAATATTTTTCTTTTAATATCAGATGAATTTTTAGATGATGATAATTTTAAAGTATCATCATCTAAATTTTTCCCAAAATCAAGAGCTCTAACAATTTCTTTTAAGTTTTTTTTTTCAATTATATCAATAAATTCTTTCATAATTCCATCATTATCTTCATTAATTAAATCTAAAATAAATTCATAATTAATTAACAGTTCAATATTACCTTTTTCATGAGTATTAATTTTAAGACATTCTACATTCATATAATTATTAAATCTCAGAAAAATTTCAGGATTATTTAAAGAGCCAATAGATTTTTATAAACATATCTAATAAAGAATTAATATGTATAAGGAGGATTACCTTTAACTAATTCAATACATATAATTACTAAAGACTATATATTTATTGGAAAATAATATTCATTTCTTTTACTTATTTCTACTCATCCAATATTTTGATCCTTCTTTCTTTAATTTTCTATTTGATATATTCATTTTTATTAGTTAGAATATCATATTATTGATTTTTGCCTTTATCAGTTAGTTATATATTTTCCCTTTTATATCTCTGTGAATTATATTTTTTTTATGAAGGAATTTTAATGTTAATAATAACATTTTTACTTATTAAAACTATTATATTACCGATTTACAAAGTGCTAATATTAATTAAAATCTTTAGTTTCTAAATCCATATAAGAAGCATAATGATTTATAAAAAGACATTTTTTACATAATTTTTTGTATTGAAAATTTTATTATTAATTTTTCTATTTTTTAATTATTTTCACTGAATATAATTTTCCTGATTTTATATGTCTTTCCTTGGATACTTGACCAAAAGTTCTTTCTCCTATAAATCTAATATTTCAGATCTTTTTAACTCATAGAAATAGAATTTAAAAAACTGGATTAGTAGTATTCATATTTTTTTTCTATTAAATTAATATATTATTACATTCATTTATTAATAAAATATCATTTTGATTTTTTTCTTCTTCATTTTTTTTTTTTGATTTTACCTTTGATATCATCTTAATCAACTAATTTAGATTCAATAAAAGTTCTTCCAATTTGTAATCTTATTTTTCCAAAATTTTAATTGGTTTTTTAACAAGAACTAAAGTTCCAAATTTACTTTTTAAATCTATTAATAAAAATAACTTTCTAATTATATCAAAATGAATATATATCACATTCATGTCCTCTTCCAATTATAAAATTATCTTCATTTAATATTATTACATGTATAGTTTTATAATTACTATTTTCATTATTTGATCTAATTATTCTAAAACTAAATAATTTTCAAATATCTTGTTTTTAATATAAATTAAACTATATATTTTATTCGTATTATTAATTTTATCTTTTATTCTAAATTTGGGGATTGGGGATTGGGGATTGGGGATTAGGGAATAGGGAATAGGCTAAATTCCTCAATCCTAAAATCAAAGCCCAATCCCCAATTTTTTAATTTTATTTTAAAAAAAAAAAAAATGAAATATGTATAAAAAAA
>JAEEGL016124188.1_pt1 | contig 12512 bp, 11 predicted proteins | sample 9134231 | NCBI WGS metagenome assembly JAEEGL01 (sample SAMN16246548, study PRJNA631951) | gut metagenome | biome: gut microbiome; feature: rumen; material: fiber-attached | host: Bos | place: Iran: Karaj | collected 2018-10
GAAGAGGTAATCCAGCAAAACTGTGTGAGTAAGGGTATTTTTTATGGCATTAACGGAAGTGGAAAGTCAAACCTTGCTTTAGCTTTATTTGACATTATTCTACATTTGACAGATAAAGAAAAAGCATTGGATAAATACTCCGTGTATCTAAATTTATCTAGTAATAAGCAAATCGCTGAATTTGAGTACGATTTCGTTTTTGATGGAACGGTCGTAAAATATAGATATGGAAAAAGGGATGTTTTGAGTCTTGTTTATGAAAAGCTCATAATTGATGAGACAGAAGTAGTATGGTTTGACTATAATGAGCAAAAGGGATACACGTCTCTCAAAGGCGCAGAAACGTTACAATTAACTTCTGAGTTGCAGGCTGGTACAGAGAGGCTATCGCGCATTAAGTATATTAAGAGCAATGCTATTCTGGAAAACAATCCAACAAATAAAGCGTTTATTGCGTTCGCAGCCTTTGTAGACAATATGCTTATGTTCTATTCTCTTGATAGCAATAGATACCAAGGACTGAACATAGGAGGGGACTCGTTTACCCAAGGTATTATTCGTTATGGGAAAATGAAAGAATTTGAAGAATTCCTTCGCAGCCAAGGCATCGATTATCAGTTAGTAGCTCTGGATATAAACGGAAGCAACGACTTGTTTTGCAAGTTTCCAAAACAATCTGTGCCTTTTAATATGGTTGCCTCTACTGGAACAAGATCGCTTGCGCTGTTCTATTACTGGTATATCGTGATGTCAAAAGCATCTTTTGTTTTCATAGATGAATATGATGCATTTTATCATTTTGAGTTAGCGCAAGAATTAGTAAGGCTGGTTCGATCCTTAAAAACCACACAGGTCTTTTTGTCAACGCATAACACGGATTTGCTATCGAATGATTTGCTCCGTCCAGATGCCTATTTTATTATTGAAAACAATAAAATACATTCATTAGACAATAAAACAGACAAAGAGTTGAGGAAAGCGCACAATCTGCAAAAGATGTATAAGGCAGGGAGTTTTAATGGATAAACCCATAAAATGCTTTATCGTCGAAGGAGAAGACAGAGATTATCGGTTTATCAGTAGCATGACTAGTACTTTCTTCAGAGGGAAATTTGAATCAGTTACTGTTTGTCTTCCTGCTGAGCAAAATATATACATGCTATACAATAAGCTTAAAGAAGACAATTTTGAAACTGACCTAATTGAATTGCTGCGAGAAGACAAAAATAACACCGCTGCAATTCGTGCACTAGAGGGTATTGAGCGGCAAAGGATTGATGAAATATACTTGTTTTTTGACTATGACATTCAACAAAATAACCTCCCAAACAATCAGAACCCAGTAGAAGTGCTTAAATCTATGTTGGAGTTTTATAGTAATGAAACTGAACATGGGAAACTGTATTTAAGCTATCCGATGGTTGAGGCGCTCTATGATTATCGTGATGGATGCTGCGAAGCTGCTACGGATTGCTGGTTTCCTATTAATGAGATTAATGATCACTATAAAACCAAGGCAGGACAATACGGGCACCATTCGAGTCGCCATATGCTTCGATATGAGGAATGGCGAGAAATCATCGCGGTTTTCGGGCTGAGAATTCAGTGCCTGTTTGATGTTGACCGAATCAACCACTCTTTCTTCAAAGATAATATAACGACAACAGCTATTTTTGACCGACAAAAAGAGTTCTTGCTACAAAAAAACGTTGTATTTGTTCTTAGCGCAATACCTGAGTTCTTGTTGGATTACTTTAAAAGTAGTTTTTGGAACTCTCATGTAAATCGTCATAAAAACAAGTATTCCCACTGTCCAAAAAACAACTAATCAGTAAAAAGCACCCGGAAACTATTCGAACTTACTGGTTTTCAGGTGCTTTTCTACCACATTCGACAAAGAGATCTAGTCCTAGCAATTATGAAATTCGAGGTCTGCAAATCGAAGTGCGCGTTTCATAGTCCGTTTTGGGGGACACATTTTTTGAGATATTGGCATCATCCGAAGCCATGCGAAAGATGGTGCTGATATGAACGAAAGATCAATCTGCCCGGAAGTATCGGAGAACGATTGAAGGGTCTCTGAATGACCAAGTGGATCACCCTAAAAGAATTGGCTGAGAAATCCGGGCTGGACAATTCCACGCTGAGCAGAATCGAGAAGGGAAAGTAAAAAACTTAAATCCAAATCTGTGTGCTATCGAGTATTCCAACGGGTAGCAACGCGTGTATGCGTGTAATAGTTTTATGCCATGTCTACGGTGGATGCTGGAGGCTATCGTAGAGATCCATGACCGCGTGGACAAATTGAAATCGATTGCCATAGACGAAACACAGAAGCATGCGGAGGAAACAGCCCAGGAAAGCGATGATGTGCACAAAGAGCGTCATGTGCCGGTCCTCTTTTCCATGTACATTATTACCCCTGGAGAAGAGATTGAGTATTGCAATAATCCAGAGATCAATTGCAAAGTCGTAGATGACATGCAGGTGGAATATCAGGGGTAGAAGCATTCTCTGTCGGCGCTTGCCCAAACCCTTACCGGCAGCAAGTGGTCCGTCGCCAGTCCGAGGTATTCCAAGTATAAGGGCAAGTAGCTGAACAACATCCATCATCGGCTGGAAGGTTGAGCTTAATGCAAAAAGAGATATGAAAAATGAATATACTGTTTTGGAACCTTAAGAAAAATGCTCTTAGTAGGTATATTTCCCAATGTCTCATGGAGAACGATGTTGATATAGCTGTGTTTGCTGAACACTCTCAAGTTGATTTTCATAGTTTAGAGCAGAATTCTGGCGGTATGTATCAATTCGTTGAGGGATTGGGTGGCTGTGAGAAAATCGCACTATTTGTTAAAACGGGTGTTAGGGTAACTATTCGTCGAGAATCAACTCGTTATGCGATTTATTACATACGATATCTAGATCAAGATTACATTTTAGTTGGCGTTCATTTACAAGATCGAATGTCTGCAGATGTAAATCAAAGAATTGCTGAAATTTCAAGATTAAAAAACGATGCTCAAAACTTGGAAGACACAAGCAAGTGCAAAAATACAATCATAATTGGGGATTTTAATGCAAATCCATATGATCCCGAATTATTACAGATGAATGCATTTCACGCCGTCTTATATAAAGAAGTAATCAGGCGAAGTGAAACTCGAACTGTAGATGCCAAAGTATATAAGCGATTATATAATCCTATTTTACTTTCTTTGTCCGAGGAGAACAAAAAATACGGTTCATTTTATTATACGAAGGGCAGTTCGACTCCAATATGGAATTGCTATGATCAAATTCTCGTAAGCAAGCCACTGATAGATAAGATAATAGAAGTCGATTATTTAAAGAGAATAGGACAAACTACTCTTCTACTCCAAGTCGCTCCTAATCATGAAATAAGTGACCACTTACCCTTGCTTGCAAAGCTATTTTAAGGAGATAACTATGGAATACGATAATCTTTGGTCTATCCCTTCTGTAGAAAAACCGCTTGAAGTGACTGAGAACATTACCGAAATCATGAGACAACAGGGCAAATACCTGAAAGAAAAAACGAATGGGAAAGTGTTTTGCAAATTTAGTAGAATTAGAGATATAACTGCTGGTTTTGAGGCTCTTTCCGCCGTCCTTATCAACGGAATCTCAGAAAATGAGGAAACAAAGGATCTTGAGGATGCGAACAAGCTTTATAAAGATCTCCGTTACGGTTTTGAAATCTATAACTCCATATACAAATTTAGAGTTTTTGAAATGAAGCTTTCTCCTTTATATCCGGTGACAACACTTGTCGATGAGGGAATAGTTGAAGACTCTTTTCAAGAACTACAGAATAATTACATTGAAAAAGGAACAACATCAAACCAGTTTATTATAAATAATGATGCTGAGCTTCTTTCTTTTTTACGAATCATCTTTTCAAGCAAAAAAGTACGATATATTCTTTATAGATTGCAGTTGAGTAACTAGATTTTTACAGAAAAGCAATGGAAAAAAACAAGGAAAAATGTAATTATTATGAAATGCTACCTCACCACCGATACGCATGTCTTTTATACGGTATTCCATAAGGCGCTGAAAGAGGTGTGCCGTTTTTACCGATCCACAGCTGCACAAGCTAACCACTCTGGGCGATATCTTTGACCGCAGGCAGGAAGCCGTGGAGATGCAGTGCTTTATTCTCCAGATCATGGAGCAGAACGTTTTGATCCTGACTCCGTGGAAACCATGATAACCTCTTCGCGGATGTGGTCACGATTGACGAGGGTCTATCTGTCCAGAACGCCAAATATTATTCACATACCACGCAGACGCGGCATGAAATCCGGACGCTTCATTCCAACGACCTGTATCAGATATTCATCTACGTCAAGAACAAGGATACGGAATTCGGGGACAGATCTCATACGGTTTCCGGTATGCTTTTGTGTGCGGCAACAGACGAGACCGCACAGCCCAACAACAGCTTTCAGACAAGAGACAGCAAGATCAGCGTTCGAATGCTAGATATGAGCCAACATTCAGAAGAAAACAACCTTGTCAGACAATTCTGAATGGAGAAATAGCTGAATCAAAATAACTACTTAATAACCAATTACCAGCTTTGACCGCATAAAGCAGAGTAGCCTGGGTAGTATAATATACCATCAAGTGGTCGGACATTGGCATCATGGCGCGTTTCCATGATGCAAGTGTCCGGCTTTTTAATTATCTACACATTTAGCTGCGCATCCTATTTGTAAGTACACTCCAAGTGACTACAGGCCAATTACACAGTCATAAAACCTTACATCACTGTGAAGTAAGCATACCGTGCCTACAAAAGCAGGCATGCCATGCCTACGACAAACGCTCACATCAGGGATAAAGTATTACTCGTAACAACCGAGTTGTTACAGCAAACAAAAGATCCTTGACAATTGAATATCATTCTTCAGGCACAAACCTGTGATGCGGAGCCACGTCAGCGGCAAACGCCATGATGTTCGGATAAGAACGGAGCGATAACCGGCCTGTAAGTCTGGGACAGCTTCCCGGGCAGCTATGAAACATCGCAGCATAATGAGACTTCCGTACCGGAATATCCCGGGCGGCTCGGTGAGAACCACGGAGGGGTAGAACGGCCCATGGATCCGGTAAGCTGCCGGACGCCTGAATGATTTTCCTTTTTCCGGGGGTGTCGGGGACAAATACGGAAAGACCATACTATGAGTATAACGGGCTGCCGGCATACGATCTCGGCAGTCCGTTATACATAGCTTACAAAAAGGGGCAATAACAAATGGAACTGCATATCGACAAAGAATTTGCCGAGAAGATCCCTCCCCTGACCAAAGATGAGTTCGACCAGCTCGAAGCCAACATTCTGGCAGACGGGATAGTGATCAATCCCCTGATCACCTGGAACAGCACTATCGTCGACGGACACAACCGGTTCCGTATCATCCAGGCTCATCCGGAGATCCCGTTTCAGGTACATGAAAAGACCTTCGCGGACCGGTATGAGGCGATTGCATGGATCTGCAAAAACCAACTCGGCCGCAGAAATCTGACTCCGGCTCAGCGGAAATATCTGATCGGAAAACAGTATGAGGCTGAGAAGGTCCGTCATGGTGGAGATCGAAAAAGTGACGACGCAAAATCAAGTTACCAAAATGGTAACTTGATCGACGAGGAAAAAACCTGCGACAGGATTGCCAGAGAAAACAGCCTTGGAAGAACAACTGTCATACGGGCTGAAGCCTATGCGGCAGGCATCGATGCTGCCGAAGAAATTCTTCCCGGTATCCGTCAGGAGATCCTGTCAGGAACGATTCGTCCTCCGGACAAAGAAATCATAGCGGTTGCCCGAGCTCCTACTGAAGAAAGGAAACGCTTGGTTGAAAAGTTATGTCAACCTAAGACGCCGAGTAAACGTCCGGATTCTCTTTTTGGGGATGAAGAGCAAGTTGAGCCGGAGGATTCTGAAGAAAAAGCGGATGCGCCATTCACACCGTCGACCGCATCGATTCTGTCAATATCCGCCCAGATGGACAGCTCAGCGGATCGCGGCAGCGCAAACGTGGATACGGAGTTCATCATTTATGAGCTGGAAAACGCTCTGAGCAGCATGATATTCCGATGGGAATCGTGCATCAGTGATTACAGAAAAGAAGCAATGGCAAAAGACTGCCAGCAGAAGATCAAAGAGCTGGTAGTGGAAGGAATACGATATCTGCAGCAGTACAGAGGAGGTGTACGAAATGAAACTGGCAGAACGCGCGTATAAGGTAATGTACATTCGCAGCGATCAGTTGGAGGTCCCGCGCCGGGCTTATCAGCGGCCGCTGAACGCTCAGAGAGTCAGAGCGATAGCCAAGAACTTTGACCCGCGTATCGCAAATGAACCCAAAGTAAGCCTGAGAAACGGCCACTACTATGTGTTTGACGGCCAGCACACGATTGCAGCTCTGGTGGAAAGGAACGGGGGAACGCCCCTCCCTATCCTCTGCAAGGTTTATCTGGGGCTGACCGAAAGTGAGGAAGCCACGCTCTTCGCCGAGCAGTTCGGGACTTCTGCCCAGCTGACCGCCGGCGCAAAAATGCGGGCTCTGATCTACGCGGGAGACCCGTTGTGCTGTGAGTTTCAGAGAGTGACCGAGGGCATGGGCCTGAGGCTGGATTTCAGCCAGCAGGGCGGAACCAAGAGGATCTCCTGTATCGCTTCAGCCTTCAGAGAATTCCAGAGAGTAGGAGCCGAGAAGTATAAAGAAGCGATCACCATTCTCCTGGATGCCTGGAAAGGTGATCCGGATTCCCTGAGAGCTGAGACCGTTTCCGCGCTGTGTTCGTTTGTGGATCTGTATGCGGGAGAATATGACAGGAATCGAATGATCAGGCGGTTCAAGGGCTGTGATCCTGTTCAGATCTACCGAGACGGACGCGCTATGGGAAACAATATGCCCGGATACAAGAAATACCTCTATCAGGTATGGACGATGTATAACGGCAAAAGCGTTAAGTCTGCTCTCCCGCTGAAATTCTGACGGAGGTGTTTTGTGGACGTAATGCAAGAGGACTGGGTCTACCGGCGTGGGGACATATATATCGCCAACCTGAACCCTTTCAAAGGATCCGAGCAGGGCGGTACAAGGCCGGTATTGGTTCTCCAGAACAACGAGGGCAATTACTACTGCCCTACCCTGATCGTTGCCCCGCTGTCATCAAAGCTCAAGAAGATGAATCTTCCGACCCATTATCTGCTGAAAAAGGGCCGGGGTCTCTATACGGATTCTATCGTCGAACTTGAGCAGATAAGAACCATAGATAAATGCAGGATAAAGAGATATATCGGCAGGATATCTCCCGAACAAATGTCCGGCGTTGAGAGCGCCATCTACGAAAGCCTGGGGCTGCACATCCCTGAATGTGTGGAGGCTCCGTAATACAGGAGGGTATTTCAATGGAAACGTGTGTAGAATATGATTTCCCGGAAGGCGCTGTGCCTGAGTATCCGGAAAAAAGATGTTATACCGTCGAGGACCTCCAAAACATTCTTATGTGCGGGAGAGCGACCGTATACGACCTGCTGAAGAAGAAAGAATTCAGATATATCAAGCTCGGTGGAAGCGGTTACCGGATTTCCAAAAAGAGCTTTGATGAATGGCTCGACAGACAAAGCTGCTGATGCCACGAATGCCCGTCAGCATGTCGTTCATCCAAAAAGAGAACTTGACATCCTAAAATAACCAGTCGGATTCCGCTATGCTGTGACCAGGTCGTGAGACCTGGTCACATTACATACAAGGAGGTTCATACAAATGAGCAACAAAATGCAAACGACCATGTCCGTCAGGAACATGGGTCGCCTGCTCGGTCTGAAAAAAGTGGAGTCCTACTGGCTGGTCCACAAAAACTATTTCGAAACCGTTGTCATTGGCGGGAAGATGCGTGTGGTGATAAGCAGTTTTGAGGATTGGTATGCCCGACAGGTAAAGTATCGGAAAGTATCAGGAGAACCACCTGGAGATATACTCAAGAAGGAGTCTTACTCAGTCAGGGATATTGCGGAAATGCTGCAGATTTGTGAGACGAGGGCGTATGAGGTGATGGCAAACAGCGGTCTGACACCGATATACGTCAATTACTGGAGACGTTATCCCAAAGAAGACTTTGAAAAATGGTATGCCGGTCAGAAGCACTATCGCAAGAAAGAGGATCGTGAACGAGATGCTGAACTGGTTTTATCCAGTATGAGCATGCCTGAGATGGCAAGACTTTTGGATGTCCCCAGGAAAAAGGTTTATTCGATTCTTCAAAGTGACCCGAACAAGGATCAACTGGAGGTCGTTGTCGTCGGTGATCAGAAAAGAATTACAATCGACAGCTTCAACCGATGGTATTCGGGTCAGACCATGTACCTGAAGCCGGAAGACAGGCCTCTCCATCCGGAGGCTCTGGATCTCCATTATGAGGACGGTCTAAATACCATGCGAGTCAAGCGACGGAAAGCGAGAGAAAAAGCCGCTATAGAAAGTCACGGTGCCAACCCTGATTTTCTTACCATGCAGGAAGCTGCTTTTCTGGCTGATGCTGATATTCGGACGCTTCAGAGATGGATCCGGGAGAATGCATTTCCGTTCGTGAAGATATCCGGCAAACTGATCCGGATTCCCCGAGAGGATTTCATTCGGTTTTTGCATTCGAAAAACGCTGGAATGGATAAAAGGAGCTGAAAGAGATGGCAAGTATCGTCAAACGAAACAATCGTTACTGTATAGTGTACATGTACACGGATCAAAACGGTCAGCGAAAACAGAAATGGGAAACATATAAAACAATGCCGGAAGCGAAAGTTCGGCAGAAGGAAATCGAGTACAAAGTAGAGACCGGCGGATTAGTCATCACGCCATGCAAAACTCTTGAAGAATTGATGAAGGAATATGTCGCGCTCTATGGGAAAAACAAGTGGGCGATGGCTACTTACGCAAGAAACACATCTCTTATCGAGCACTACATAAATCCCATGCTTGGGCCCATGAAGCTCAATGAGATATCCCCAAGAGTGGTCGAAGCCTTTTACCAAAAGCTTTTAAAAACCAAGCCGTTTGACAGTCAGGATATTAAGAAGAAAAAGTCTGCCAAGAAAGGTTCTGGCGAGAATGAGTTTGTCACTACAGGGACCATCCGAGAGATCCACAAGATTCTCAGAAGCTGCTTCACACAGGCTATGAAGTGGGAGCTTATGGAAAAGAATCCGGCTTCTCTCGCCACCGTTCCCAAACACGAAAAGCAGACACGGGATATCTGGACAGCGGAAACGCTCTTCCATGCTATCGAAGTCTGTGATGATGAACGTTTAAGGTTGGCTTTAAACCTTGCTTTTTCCTGCTCCTTACGAAAGGGCGAACTGCTAGGGCTGACCTGGGACTGCGTTGATATCTCCGAAGAATCAATTACTAATGGGAGTGCCAGTATTACCATCAACAAAGAGCTTCAAAGGGTATCAAAAGCCGCAGCCAACGCCGTCGAGAACAAAGATGTCATTCTCATTTTTCCTTCCAAGAATTCTCAGACAAAGACTTTGCTTGTCCTAAAAACGCCGAAGACTTACAGCAGTATCCGAAAGGTCTTCCTTCCCCTGACTGTAGCTGAAATGCTGAAAGCCTGGAAGAGAAGGCAGGATTACGAGAAGGAAGCTCTTGGGAGCGAGTATCAGGATTATAATCTTGTAATGGCCGGTCCGCTGGGTCTCCCAACGGAATCATCCACGATCACAGACAGCTTTAAACGTCTGATCAAAGAGAACGATCTCCCCGATGTGGTCTTTCATAGTCTCCGGCATTCGAGCATAACATACAAGCTCAAACTGAACGGCGGCGATGTCAAAGCTGTCCAGGGTGATTCAGGCCATGCCCAGGCCTCTATGGTTACGGAAGTCTACTCACATATTTTGGACGACGATCGAAAGAAGAATGCTGCACTTTTCGAAAAAGCCTTCTATTCCGGAAAGGACTCTGAAGGGACTGAAGTGGGCTCTGGATCGTCTGGGAGTTCGCCTGCAAGACCTTCAAGCGAAACTGGCCTGCTGATGAGACTACTGGAGAATCCGGAAACTGCAGTTCTGTTGAAGGCTCTCGCAAAAGCATTGGACAACTGAGTATTCTTCCAAAAGACAATTGCATCCCTCTTTGGATATACAAAAAGCCATCATAATACAAACTATGACTATTGGAGGAAGCCATGAACAAAAAAACCAGAGCACTGACCACAGAGCAGTACGTAGATATTGTCACCACGATGAAGGATGGTTTCTGTGGATGCCGGCCCAATGAGCGTATAGCAACGGCGCTTGTGTTGGCGGGCAACCTGGGGCTGAGGCTCAGCGATGTATTGAGACTTCGTCTTTGTGATATCGTGCGGGACGGTGACCGTTTCCGTCTGTCTATCGTGGAGAAGAAGACGGGAAAAGAGAGGGTCTTCACCGTGCCGTTCAGTATCGAGCAGTACATGGAGAACTATTGTCTGCGCAACGGCATCGGCACTCATGAGCTCATGTTCCCCATCACAACGAGGATGATCCAGAAGCAGCTCGCCATCGTCTGTGACTTCCTGGGCTATGAAAGCATCAGCATCCACAGCTTCCGCAGGTGGTACGCCACGGAAAACTACAATAACAACAGCTTTGACATAGCGCTTGTTCAGAGGCTCTTACAGCCAAGTTCCACAGCAACCACACAGCACGATACAATAGTATAGAGCCGCAGCGCATTGAAAGGTCATAGCGGGCCATACACAGCTGATATAAACATCCAATAAGAGGGTGTCTCTGACATGTTGACACAGAGACACCCTCTTATCTTTATATGCCTTACATATTCTGCATACGCTGGGGAACTGCTAATGGCCATTAGCAGAATAGACGAATTCTGCTAATATCTGCTAATCCGGGGCCACACTGAAGGGCAGAAACAGGTACCACGCGATCCTCATTCAGCTCTGATAGCCTAGTTTAAGGTGTTAAGCCCCTTGTTTTCCATAGAAAAGCCCTGAAATAGAGCCTTCCAAATACACGGAAATCCCATAAAGGCGTATAGTGTACTGCCCTCCTTTTTTAGTTTAGATTTTGTAGTGAATAGTCTAATTCCGGTTGTTTTACTTAGGTCGGCTATCTTTTTTCGTATTTCAGAAATGCGGTTCGAACCTCCAGCCCGTGTTATCTCCGAGGACGTGGAAGAATGTGACTGAGGAGCTGGGACCATGATAATGAAAACGGTGCGGGAAATTATCCCCGCTCCGTTTTCATACTACAGGTCTCCGCAGGGGCAGTACCCCCCGGCAGTTTACGCACTTAATCAGCAAAGGTGTAGGGAAGATCGTTTTCTTCGCAGTACTGCGCCGCATATGAGTCCCGCCCGACCGTGATGGTGAGCTGATCGCAGGATTCAAAAACGTCGCGCCCGATGAATGTGACGCTGTCCGGGATGATAACGCTTGTCAGATTGCTGCAGACGTAAAATGCCCTGTTTCCGATGGATGTGACACCGTCCGGTATGGTGATGCTCGTCAGATTTCTGCAATTGAAGAACGTCCCTCTTCCGATTACCGTCACGCCTTTCGGGATATTGACAGAAACCAGAGCAGAGCAGCCGGAAAACGCCCAGGCCCCGATGGAAGTAACGCTGTCCGGAAAGGTGACTTTCATCAGGCCTTCGCAGCCTTCAAACGCGTATTCGTCAATCGATTCGGTGCCCTCCGGGACGGAGCATGAGGAGGCGCCAAGCGTACAAGGACAGCAGACCAGACGTCGGTCCGTCCTTGTGTACAGCATGCCGTCGATTATCTTCAGGGCAGGATGATTCGGGGAGAGTCTGATCTCGACCAGATTTCCGCACGTCCGGAAGGGATTTGCTCCTATCTCCGTCACGCTGTCTGGGATGGTAAGGGTCGTCAGGTTCCTGCACATGCGAAACGCTGAGGCGCCGATAGATGTGAGACTCTCCGGGATACTGAAGGATGTGAGCCCTTCACAACCGCTAAAAGCCTCATCCCCGATCATCGTCACGCTGTCCGGGATGATGACCGACTTAAGGGCTTCGCAGCTATAAAACGCGCTGCCTGCTATGCATCGAACGCCTTCCGGAACGGAATAAGAGGATGCGGCAGAGTTGATCGGATAGCAGACAAGACACCTGTCCGTCTTGCTGAACAGCACGCCATCGATGAGTTCCAGGGCTGGATGATCCGGTGAAAGCGTGATCTCGGCCAGTTTTTTGCAGTACCGGAAGGGATTTGCTCCTATCTCCGTCACGCTGTCCGGGATAGTGACGGAACTAAGGCGGCTGCAATCGTCGAACGCCAGGTCCCCGATGGAAGTGACGTTCTCCGGGATCGTGGCGGAAGTTAGCCAAAGCAACCAGGAAAACGCCTCGTTCCCGATGGCGGTCACGGTATGGCCGTCCAGCGTGTCCGGTATCTCACAGTTCATGCCTGCGTCTGTGACTCCCGTGATCTCTGCCGTTCCGTCGGACAGC